>Ga0105044_10005335_pt1 | contig 17706 bp, 20 predicted proteins | sample MAT01_FD_78092 | JGI IMG/M metagenome (GOLD analysis project Ga0105044, IMG submission 78092) | Freshwater microbial communities from Lake Fryxell liftoff mats and glacier meltwater in Antarctica - MAT-01 | ecosystem: Environmental > Aquatic > Freshwater > Ice > Liftoff microbial mat | place...
CGCCGCGCCGGCGGGGCCCGCGTGAACCTCGACCAAGTTGATGTCCACCGGGTGGTCATCACGTCGTCGCGCACTGCCGGATTGTCACCGAGTCGGCTTCTGCGGGGTCGGTGGGGCCTTCTGGATGACCAGCAGCTCGGGGCGGGGGTCGCTGGGCTCGTCGTCGCGCGTCGGGCGGTAACTGAAGAGGGCGAAGAAGCTCAGGCCGAGGCCGCGCCTCAGGCCGTGCCCGACCCCGAGCGCGAAGTGGAAGTCGCCGGCGCGCATGTCGATCGCGAGGTCGGCCTCGACCGCGGTCTCAGGGCGGCGGCGGGCGGTGAGCGTTGCGTCGAAGATGTCCTTGTCCGCGACGACCGGCACGAGCGCCTGAATGGAGCCCTGGATGTGCATGAAGCTCAGCAACTTCGACGCAAGAGGCACGCTCAGCGCAACGCCGAGGGCTGCGACCTCTTCGGTGGCCCCCACCGTGCGCACCGGCGCGATGATGGGGTTGGCCTCCGGCTTGACGACGATGGGCGGCTTGCCCTTGGGCGGGACCTTCTTGGGCGGCGCGACCGTGCGCACCGGGCGGACCCGGACCGGGCGCGGCGGGTGCGCGTCCGGCAGCGTCAGCATCCCGGGCCGGTAGATGCGCGGTCTCGCGTCGCGCAGGAGTGAGAACGGCGGGGCCGCGTGCACTGTAGCGGTCGCCCAACAGGCAGCCAGGAGCACGGGCATCAAACGGTACATCGCTTTCCTCGGAGGGCCTGTCGCCCAGGGTAGGCACGGCTTCATCGGCGCGGCGTGGGGCACATCGCGCACCCAGGCCAGCAACGGCAGCCCAAGGCGATACGTCGGGCCGCCAGCAACGGCAGCCCAAGGCGATACGTCGGGCCGCCAGCAACGGCAGCCCAAGGCGATACGTCGGGCCGGCGTTATCGGGTCGCCCTGCCGACCACCTTGACCCCCATGGGGGGCCATGTTACCCGACACCGGCCTGTCGCGCGGGCGCCAGTCGGCCAGGGCATGGTCAGCGGGTCGGTGCGACAGGGGACGGCGTCCTGATGCTTTCCCGCAGGAGTCTTCGGTGGATCCCAACTACGCTCCGTACGTGCCGATTTTGGCTTGTGCCATCCTGGTCGCTGGGCTCGCGGGCGCCATCCTCATCCTCAATCGGATGCTCGGGCCGCGGCGCCCGACGCGCGAGAAGGGCATCCCGTACGAGTCGGGGGAAGAGCCCATCTCTCGCCCGCGCTCGCGGCTGTCGGTCAAGTTCTACATGACGGCGATCTTGTTCCTGGTCTTCGACCTGGAGGTCGTCTTCATCTACCCGTGGGCCGCCAGGTACAGCGACTGGTTGAAGGATGAAGCCTTCGCCGGGGTGGCCTTCGGCGGCATGATGATGTTCATCGCGGTGCTCACGCTGGGACTCGTCTACGAGTACAAGCGTGGCGCGATGAAGTGGGAGTGAAGCGATGGCCGAGCACGTCGTATCCGCCGTCAAGGCCCGCTTCCCGGACGCCGTCGTCTCCGACCACGCGTTCCGCGGGGACGAGACCATCGTCGTCAAACGCGAGCTGCTGCTCGAGGTCTGCTTGTTCCTGCGCGACGACCCCGCGATGGACTTCAAGATGCCCATCGACGTGTGCGCCGTCGACTTCCTCGGCTGGAAGGAGCCGCGCTTCGAGGTGGTCTATCACCTCTTCAGCGTCACCAAGCGCCAGCGCATCCGCCTGAAGGTCGAGGTCGCCGACGACGACTGCGTCGTGCCGAGCTGTATCGCGATCTGGCCGGGTGTCGACTGGTTCGAGCGCGAGGCCTGGGACATGTACGGCATCGTGTTCGAGGGGCACCCGAAGCTCCAGCGCATCCTGCTCTATGAAGAGTTCGAGGGACACCCGCTGCGCAAGGACTACCCGCAGCGCGGCTACCAGCCGCTGATGCCGCTGCCCACCCTGGCGAGCGAGGTCTGACCATGGGCAACTCCCCGCATAACGCCGCTTCGAATCAAGCTTCGCATCATCCTGCGGCCGCCTCGGCGGAGCGCCTGGTCAAGGTCGCAGTATCGCCTGCGGCTCCCTTGGCCAAGGTCTCTGGCCCAAATTCGGACGCCGAGAAGCTGGCGCCCAAGGTCGATGACCACCTGCACAGCGAGTACATGCAGATCGCCATGGGCCCGTCGCACCCGGCGACCCACGGTACGATGCAGATGCTGCTGACCCTCGATGGCGAGACGGTCATCGATGCCGACGTCAAGATCGGCTACCTGCACCGCGGCTTCGAGAAGATGGCCGAGGTGATGACCTACAACCAGGTCATCCCCTACACCGACCGCCTCAACTACGTGTCGCCGCTGTGCAACAACGTCGGCTGGGTGCTCGCGGTCGAGAAAGCGCTGGGCATCGACGTGCCGCGCCGCTGCAAGTGGATCCGCATGATCGTGTGCGAGCTGTCGCGCATGTCGGACCACCTCACGTCGATCGGCGCGGGCGCGCTCGAGCTGGGCGGCTTCACCCCGTTCCTCTACTGCATTCAGGCCCGCGAAGAGGTCTGGGACGTCACCGAGGAAATCACCGGCGCGCGCCTGACGACCAGCTACACGCGCGTCGGCGGCCTGCGCCACGACCTGCCCGAGGGTTTCGCCGAGCGCTACGCCGGGATGAAAGCGTACATCCTGAAGCTCCTGAAGGACGCGGACGCGCTCTTGACGCGTAATCGCATCTTCTATGACCGCATGGCCGGCGTCGGCGTCATCGACGCCGATACCGCCGTCTCGCTCGGGTTCACTGGAGTGTGCCTGCGCTCGACCGGGGTCGATTACGACGTGCGCACGTACGCGCCCTACCTCATCTACAAGGAGGTCGACTTCGACGTGCCGGTCGGGGCCAAGGGCGACAACTACGACCGCTACCTGTGCCGCGTCGCCGAGATCCACCAGGCGCTGCGCATCATCGACCAGTGCATCGAGAAGATCGAGCCGGGTCCCGTCAACGTCGACGATTGGACCGTCGTCCTGCCTCCAAAAGAGGCCGTGTACAACACGATCGAAGGCATGATCGCGCACTTCAAGATCATCATGGAAGGCGTGAAGGTGCCGCCGGGCGAGGTCTACGGCTACATCGAGGGCGGCAACGGCGAGCTCGGCTACTACATCGTGTCGGACGGCTCGGGCCGGCCCTGGCGCGTGAAGGTGCGACCGCCCTGCTTCGCCGTGATGCAGGGTCTGCGACAGATGATCGTCGGCGGCAATCTCGCCGACATCGTTCCGACTTTCGACACGCTGAACATGATCGGCGGCGAGATCGACCGTTGAGCATTCCGAGGAATTGAAGCATGCCGACGCTCAAGATTGACGGTCGCGAGGTCACGGTCGACCCCGGAACGACCATCCTGCAGGCGGCGGAGACCCTCGGCATCGAGGTCCCGACGTTCTGCTATCACCCGGGTCTGACGATCGTGGCGAACTGCCGCATGTGCCTCGTCGACACGAACAGGTCGCCCAAGCCCGTGCCCGCCTGCCATGCTCAGGTGATGGACGGGATGGAGGTCCAGACCGCGTCCGAGCGCATCAAGCGCACGCGCAAGGCGGTCCTGGAGTTCATCCTGCTGAACCATCCGGTCGACTGCCCGATCTGCGACCAGGCCGGCGAGTGCGTGCTGCAGGACCACTACTTCAAGTACTCGGCGCAGCCGAGTCGCCTGTTCCATCGGAAGCAGCACAAGGCCAAGGTCAAGGTCCTGGGCCCCGATGTGATCCTCGATGCCGAGCGCTGCATCCTCTGTACCCGCTGCGTGCGCTTCTGTGACGAGGTCGCCAAAGTCTCGCAGCTCGACATCGTAAACCGCGGCGAACATTCCGAGATAACGACCTTTCCGGGCAAGCAGCTCGACAACCCGTATGCCGGCAACACGGTCGACATCTGCCCGGTCGGCGCGCTGACGAGCCGCGACTTCCGCTTCAAGACGCGCGTCTGGATGCTCCAGAGTGAGCGCAGCGTGTGCCCCGAGTGCAGCCGCGGCTGCAACGTGCGGGTCGACACGTTCGAGAACGTGGTCAGGCGCGTGAAGCCGGCCCACAACCCCGAGGTCAATAAGTACTGGATGAGCGACGCGGGGCGCCTCGCGTATCGCAACTACCTCGAAGGCCGCATGGAAGGGCCGACCCTCATCGAGGGCGGACGCCGCTTTGCGACCGCGACCCAGCGCGCGCTCGACGCGGCGGCACGGGCGTTGTCGGGGGCGCGCTCGGGCATCGCCGTGGTGCTGACGCCGTGGCTCACCAACGAGGACGCGTTCGTCTACGCGAAGCTGCTCGCGGCCAATGGTCCACTGAGCGGTGCGGCGGTGTACGTCGGCGGTCGCAGCCAGGGGTTCGAGGACGACATCCTCTTGCGCGCTGACAAGAACCCGAACTCGCTCGGGCTCGCGACGATCCTCGCCGCGAAGGGCATCAAGCCGCACGCTCTGTCGCAATTCAAAGGGGTGGGCCTCGACACGGTCCTCGTCCTTGGCGACCAGCACGAGGTCGGCCCTGAAGTGATGGAGGCGCTCGCCGGGGTGCCTAACCGCATCGTCGTCGGCGCTTTCAAGAACGCGTTCTGGGATTTCGCGACCGTGTTCCTGCCGGGTCGCATCCACTGGGAGAAGGACGGCAGCTTCACCAACTTCCAGGGTCAGGTGCAGCGCATCCGGCGCGCGCAGACCGCCGCGGCGACGTGCAAGAGCGAGGGCTGGTATGGGCTCAAGCTCGGCCTTTCGCTCGGCTTGTCGCAGGATCTGGCGACGCCACGCGCCATCTTCCAGGCGCTCGCCTCGGAAGTGCCGGACTTTTTCGGCATGGATCTCGAGACGCTGGGCGACCACGGTGTGCGCCTTGGAGCGGGTGTGCCGCCAGTGCCGGCCTTGCCGACCAACATCGTAAGCGGGGCAGGGCCCCAGGCGGTTGCAGGATGAGCTTGGGAGAGGCGCTTCTCTACGGACTCTTGAAGTTCGCCGCCATCGTGCTCGGCTACGTGATGGTGTTGGCGACGCTGTTGACGGTGTTCGAGCGCATCCAGTCGGCGCTCATTCAGAACCGCGTCGGTCCCAATCGCGCGTTCCTGTTCGGCAAGAAGTTTCCGTTGTCCGCGTTCATCGGGCAGATCCTGGCGGACGCCGTGAAGGTGTTCCTGAAGGAGGACTTCGAGCCGCCGCGTGCGAACAAGTGGATCCATCGCATCTCACCCGCGCTGCCGTTCTTCGCGGCGCTGATGGTGTGGATGGTGATCCCGTTCGGCCCCGGCCCGACGCCCGGTAGCGAAGGCGAGCACTGGTTCCAGATAGCCGACCTCGATGTCGGCATCCTGTGGGTGCTGGCGATCTCATCGCTGTCAGTCTACGGCGCGACGCTCGGCGCGTGGGCGTCGAACTCGGGCTTCTCGATGCTTGGTGGCCTTCGCACCGCGGCGCAGATGATCAGCTACGAGGTGACGCTCGGCCTGAGCCTCGTCGGCATCTTCATGATCTACGGGAGCTTGAAGCTCAACGACATCATCTGGGGCCAGGGCGAGCTGCTCTGGGGTTGGCTGCCGAAGTGGGGCATCGTCATGCAGCCGTTGGGCTTCGTGTTGTTCATCGCCGCGGCGGTGGCCGAGACGAAGCGCGCGCCGTTCGACCTGCCGGAAGACGAAGCGGTGCTCGCGGGCGGCTACGTCACCGAGTTCTCCGCGATGCGCTTCGCGATGTTCGCCCTGGGCGAGTTTATCGGCATCATCATCATGTCGGCCCTGGCAGCCTGCCTGTTCCTCGGTGGTTGGCAGATCCCGTGGGTCGATACGCCGCTCAACGCGGACGGGTCGATTGCCTACGGCTGGCTGACGGTGCTGCAGGTGCTGGCGATGGTCGTCAAGACCACGCTGATGGTGTTCGTCTTCCAGCAGATCCGCTGGACCTTCCCGCGCTTCCGCTATGACCAGCTGATGCGCCTCGGGTGGGTCTACATTCTGCCGCTGGCGATCGCCAACCTGGCGATTACCGCGCTCGTGATGTTCCTTCTTCGCTGAGCCCGCAGGAGTCCCCGATGGCAACGGTCCCGGTCAAGCGTCGCGAGCTGAACTTTGGTGAGCGCATCTATCTGCCCGAGGTACTGCGCGGGCTGAAGGTCACGACGCGCCAGCTCTTCAAGAACATGTTCACGAAGAAGGACATCGCGACGGTCCAGTACCCCGAGGTCCGTAGGGTCTACCCCGACCGCTTCCGCGGCCGGCACCGCCTGATGAAGCGCGAGGACGACTCGGTGCGCTGCGTGGCGTGCATGCTGTGCTCGACCGCGTGTCCGGCCAAGTGCATCCACATCGTCGCGGGCGACCGCGGCGACGGCTCGGTCGAGAAGTACCCCGTCTCGTTCGAGATCGATCTGCTCGTGTGCGTCTACTGCGGCTTTTGCGAAGAGGCCTGCCCGTGCGATGCGATTCGCATGGACACGGGGGTGCACCCGATGCCGAGCTTCACCCGCGACAAGCAGCGCATCCGCAAGGCGCAGCTGCTCGAGGCGGGCGGCCCGTCGATTGCCGTCCAGGGCGGCAAGGGCACCTGACCACGCACGGGGCACGATGCGCGCATGAGCTCCACTCCAAAGCGACTGTCGTCCGATGCCGCGCTCGTGCGGGTGCGTGAGGTCTGCTTCAGCTTCGCCGGGGTCCAAGAAAAGCTCTCGCACGGGGCGCCGACGTTCTTCGTGCGCGGCAAGTCGTTCCTCATGTTCGCCGATGACCATCACGGTGACGGTCGTATGGCGGCCTGGTGCAAGGCCGACTTCGAGCGCCAGCGCGGGCTCGTCGACGAGGCACCCGAGCGCTACTTCGTGCCGCCCTACCTCGGCGTGCGCGGTTGGGTCGGGGTGCGGCTCGACGCTCCGGAGATGGACTGGGACGCGCTCGTCTTCATCGTCGAGCAGGGCTGGGCGTCGGTCGCGCCCAAGGCCGTACAAAGCCAGCGACCAAGCCCACCGCCGCCGTCGGCGCCGCGTCCGAAGACCGATCCGGCGCTCTTGGAGAAGGTCTACGCAAGGCTCGCGACGTTGTGCGAGGCGCTCACCGACGTCAGCGTCGAGCGCGAGAAGTGGAGCGCCACATTCCGCACGAACAACAAGCCGTTCGCCTACTTCTACGACAACCATCACGGCGATGGGATCATCGGAGCCTGGGTCCGGGTCGGCCCCGGCGAGAACGCGGCGCTGGCCGCGGCGGAGCCCGAACGCTACTTCGTGCCGCCCTACCTCGGACCGCGCGGCTGGGTGGGCGTGCGCCTCGACGGCAAGCGCGTCGACTGGCAGGACGTCGCCGCCCGCGTCGCAGCGAGTCACGCCAGCGTTGCCCGCCAGCCGCGCGTCCTGAGGGCGGTGACGGTGAAGGCGTCGAGCAGGCGGCCCACGCGCCCGAAATGATCGCCCGGGGGGCCGTGCGATCGCCCCGGGAGTGGCCTTGAGCCTCAGTCTGTAACGCCGCGACGAGACTTCTTGCGAAACCGGGCCGAGCCTCGTACTGCCGCCCGGTGCAATCAACCTCCAGCCTCCCAGCGCCAGGGTTCCCGTTGTCCCTGATGCGCCTCTTCGACGAGGCGGCGCGCGCGCGTCCCGAGGCGACGGCACTCGTCACCTCGGCGGGAAGGGCGACGTATGACACGCTGCGGCTGCGCGCCGAGGCCGTCACGCGCGCGCTGCTAGCGCTGGGCCTGGCACCCGGGGCGCCGGTCGGCGTCGCCCTGCCGCGCTCGATCGAATCGATGGTCGCCGTGCTCGGCGTGCTCGGGGCGGGCGGCGTGTACGTGCCGATCGACCCCGGCTACCCGGCCGAACGACAACGCTGGATGGCCGCCGACGCGGAGATCCGCGCGCTCATCGGCGACTCCGCGACGACTGCCGTGCCGGAATGGGCGGACCCTCGCACCCTGGTCGACCTCGCGAACATCGCGGCGGCGACAATGCCGGTCATCGCATCTTGGCCGCTGCCAGCGCCGCCGCCGAACGCGCCGCTCAATATCCTCTATACGTCGGGCAGCACCGGCAAGCCCAAGGGCGTCGTCGGCACCCATGGCGCGATGCTCAATCGCCTGCAGTGGGCCTGGGAGGCGATGCCGCTGGCGGCCGACGAGGTGATCGGTCACCGCAGCTCGCTGTCGTTCGTGGACGCCGGACCCGAGATGTTCACGGGGCTCCTTGGCGGCGTGCCAACGGCGATTCTCATGGCGCACGAGATGGCGGACCTCAGCCTGTTCGTGACGGCGCTGCGCCGACATCAAGTGACCCGCCTCACGGTGGTGCCGTCGATTCTGGCGGCGCTCGTGCGCACGGTGCCCGAGCTCGGCACGACGCTGGCGACGCTGCGCACCTGGATTACGAGCGGCGAAGAGCTCGGGTTGCCACTCCTGCACGCGTTCGCCGCGGCGCATCCGAGCGCGACGCTGGTCAATCTCTACGGCACGACCGAAATCACCGGCGACGCGACCGGCGCGTTCTTCCGCCCGGGCGGCCAGCTACCGATCGATGCGGTGCCGATCGGTCACGCGATCGCTGGCGCCGAGCTGCTGGTGCTCGACGCCGATGGGAACGAAATCCCCGCCGGAGACACCCAGCAGGTCTGCGAGCTGTATGTCTCTGGCCCGGTGCTGGCCCAGGGCTACCATCACCGTCCCCAAGAGGAGGCGCTGCGCTTTCCGCGCCACCCGACGCGCCCGCGTGAGCGCGCATTCCGGACAGGCGACCTCGTGCGACGACGCCCCGACGGCGCGCTCGACTACCTCGGCCGGGTCGACAACCAGGTGAAGGTGCGCGGCGTGCGCGTCGAGCTCGAGGAGATCGAGCGCAGCCTGCGCGCCACCTGCTCGTCGCTCGCGGCGATAGCGGTCGTGTTGGCCGACCACCACCTGGTCGCGTTCGTGACGCCGGCCGACGTCGACCTGGAGCTCGTGCGGGCGGCTGCCGAGCGGCTGCCGGCGGTGATGGTGCCGAGCCGCTACATCGCGCTCGGCGCCCTACCGATGTTGCCCAATGGCAAGAGTGATCGGCGCACGCTGGCGCAGCTCGCGCGCGTCGTGCGGCGTGAGCTCACGCCAGAGGAATGTGCCCAGACCGCCACCGAGCGGCACGTCGCGTCACTCTGGTCCTCGCTTCTTGGGCGCGACGACATCGCGCGCGACGACTCGTTCGCGAGCCTGGGCGGCGACTCGCTGTCGCTGGCCGAGCTATTGTTGGCCCTCGAGAAGGCACCCGGACTGTCGCGCATCGGCTTCGCGGTGGCGCGCGATGGCACCCTCGAGGAGGTCGCGCGGGCGCTCGACGGCGAAGCTGCGTTGGCGCGGCGTGACACGCTCGCGAGCGCACCGCCGGCCGCGCCGGTGATCACGCTGACCCCACTTGGCAAAGAGGGCGCCCAGGACGAAGCGGTGATCGCGATGTTGATCGTCGCGTCCGTCGACGAAATGATCGCGGCCGCGACCGAGCTGCCGGCGCGCCTCGACGAGGTGTCGGCGAAGGCCTACTGCGAAGCGAGCGACGGCGTCGTCATCCGCGTCGACGGTGAGCCCGCCGGTGCCGGGCGGGTGCACAAGAACCCCAACATCGGGGTCGGCGACTTCGACGTGCCACCCGCCAGCGTGCAGCTCGACGAGTGGCTCCTGCCGCAGTGGCGTGGCCAGGGATTGTTGGCCGAAGGGCGCGCCTGGCCGTTGCTCGCGGGCTGGCTCGCCGAGCGGTTCGATCACGAGGTGAGCGTCGTGTGGGAGGATCACTCCGCGATGATCGCAATCCTGCGCGCACGGGGCTACACGCGCCTGGGCCGCACCTTCTGGGAGAGTGCGCCAGACGGCGCGAGCGCTACCGGCTTCTGCGCGTCCGGCTACTGCGAGGTCTGGCTCTACGATCTACGCCCGCACCGCCATCGCAAGGATGGCGAAGCCTGGACTGAAGGCCGCGAAGCGGCGGCCCTCGAGTTCGCTCGCGAAGGCCTTTGCAAGGATGGCGAAGCCCGGACTGAAGGCCGCGAAGCCCGGACTGAAGGCCGCGAAGCCCGGACTGAAGGCCGCGAAGCCCGGACTGAAGGCCGCGAAGCCTGGACAGAAGGCCGCGAAGCCTGGACAGAAGGCCGCGAAGCGGCGGCCCTCGAGCTCGCGCGCGAAGCGGCTGCGCCTCTTTCCGTGAAAGCAGGCGACTGACTCTGCGCGATGATGAATCGTCGCGGGCACGCCTTGGAGCTTGTCGCGCACGCGCTCGAACGTTCAGCGCCGTGGGCGCACGAGCGGCGAGGCGCGCACAATCGAGCCCTCCTCCGCGCTCAGCGTGGTCGATGTCGACAGGGTGACGTTGTAGTACATCAGGTTGGCGGCAGCGCCGCGCTCGTCCTCGGACGTGTCAGCGATATTGTCGACCACCCCAAGCAGGTCTCGAAGACATCATCCAGCGTGCGCGGCAACACCTTGGATGCGCGTGAGCTCGCTCGGCGCCGCAGCGGCGCACTGCACGAGAAGTGCGACATTCTCCAGGCTGGCGCCTGCACCGGCGACTCGCCCACGGTCGAGGACGCGCTTCATCCGCTGCTCTTGCGCCAGGACGAGGCGCCTTGCGCCCGGGCCTCGAGCCGGATGACGCCGACTACGGCAATCTCTACGTCGGGCTCGGGGACGGCGGCAACACCTGGAACGTCCCGACCCTGGTCGAGCTCGACGCGCATCACACCGCCCAGGATCTCGCACAACCCTTCGGCAAGATCCTGCGCATCGATCCGCTCGCCGTATCGGGCTACCTCGTCGCAGCCGACAACCCCTTCGTCGAAGTGCCCGGCGCGCTCCCGGAGATCTGGGCCTTTGGTTTCCGCAACCCGCCACGCTTCTCCTGGGACACGGGTAACCCAGCGGGTCCGGACGCGGGCCGCATGCTCATTGCGGACGTCGGACAGCGCAGGCCCGGCACCGGTGAGCTGGTGGTCTATGACGCAGCTTTCTGCACAGGCCCGTGAGGCGACCGCTGCGACGCATCGCGTCAAGGCGGCCCGGACCCGATGCCTCGTAACGACCCAGGGGATCGGCGCCGGGCACATCCCGGGCAGTCGCCGTGAGCGCCCGCGAGTCGGTTTGGACGCTGTGCAGGTTGATGCCGGTGTTGCAGACGTCGCTGTCGTCCTCGGTGGCGCCGAACAGGGTGGCGCCGACGAGCGAGGTCCAGGCTGGGTCGCGATTAATGGCCTCGCCCGCGTAGCGCAGCTCGGGCGCGACAAACGGGGTGGTTGCAGCATCTTCGCAGGCGCAGGGGCAGGCGCAGGCGCTCCTGCGTCCGCTCACGCCGAGCCGCACAGGCCTGGCCTCCTCGTGGACCCTGAGCTCGTCGGCGCAAGCCGCGGATCGGCAGGGATGAGGGTGGTGCCGTAGCCCCGCCAGGATCATGTCAGGCAGGTCACACATGCCGCGCGCTTGCCGCTCGATGCCGCGCGGCATATCGTTGCGACGTGGAATCAGGCAGCGACCAGGACTTCGTGCACGCATGGCGACAGCGCCAGGAAGCCCTTCGGCTGACAGCGGAAGCGTGGCGCCACGAGCGGCTCGCACAGGCTCGCGTCGCTGCACAGGCGCTGGCGAGTTTCGCGGGCGTCAAGCGAGTGCTGCTCTTTGGAAGCCTGGCACGGGGGCAAGCTGGCCCTGGCAGCGACATCGACCTCTGGGTCGAAGGACTGCAAGAGGCCGATTGGCTCGACGCAGTGAGAGTCGCGCGCCAGGTCGTCGACACGGCCGAGGTCGATATCGTGCGCGCCGAGTGGGCGGGACCTCAGGTCGCCGCGCGCGCGACGGCCGAAGGCATCGTGCTGCTTGAGCGCTGAGCCACGCCAAGACCAGTTGCGCCTCCTGGCAGCCGAGCTCGACGCCGAGCTCGACCGGGTCGTGCGCCTGGTACGTGAATTCGACCACGCCCGGAGCGCGATTGCCGATCCCGCCTGCGAGATCCTCGTCGTCTATGGCGCCGCCGCGCTTCTGGAATCGTTTTACACGGGCATGGAGAAGTCCCTTCGGCGCGTGGCGATGACCCTCGGTGGCATGCCCAGCGGCGAAGGATGGCACCGCGACCTGCTCGCATCCATGGCCTTGCGGCTCGAAGGTCTACGACCCGCGGTCCTGAGCGTCGAGGCGACCAGCGCCATCGACCCCTATCTCGCTTTCCGCCATCGCTTCAGGAACCTGTACGTCTTCGACCTCGAACGTGCTCCGATGGCGGTACTGCTCGGCCGTGGTCCCGCCGCATGGGCCCTCTTCGAACGGGACATGCGCGCGTTCATCGCGCGGCTCGCCGTGTGGATCACCGAGCTCGAGCGTCCGCGTACGTGACCGCACTGGTCCGATGGCAAGGAGACAAATCGTGAGGCCAGGAGCGACGCCGCATCACGGTTTGGATCCGAACCAGGCGACACTGTTTAGCGACGACGACCGCCGCCGACGCACTACGAAGGCCAAGAAGGGCGACCGATTGATGCGAAATCCTCTACCGTCCATGCTGACGGCATGACTCGCTCTCTTCAGCTCCAACTAAACTTAGATCGTCACGCGCGTTCACGTGCGCGCCACTCGCGGGAGTAGCGCCGCTGCTGCCTCTTGAGACCGACACGCCGCTCACAGGGCCCACGCCGCTTCGTTGGCGCCTGCCGACCACGACCTGAACGGTCCCCGCTTCAGGCTCGCATCACCCACGCCGGGTGTCTTCCGGCCGTCGCTGATCGATCACTCTGCCAGCGCGAGAAGGTCCACGTGCCGTGCGGCACGCCGCCGACGAAAGGTCCTTGGGAGGCCTGCAGGCCATCGCGCTCCCAGGTCTTCCAGACACAAGCGGCTCTGCCACGCCCGGGAGTCTGCGTAGCCCAGTGTGTGAGACTGCGCGGCGGTCATCTCCGGTTGCGGGCCGCTTCCCGGATGCCCCGGGTGCGAGCTGCGCGCGCGCTGATCCAGCAATCGTCTCAGTCCGCCGCGGGGCCGGGCGGCACGGTTGCGTAGGTGATGAATCCGGCCCGCACCGAGAGATCGATGGTCGCGACCGCAGCGCCGATACGCATACCGGTGATGGTCGTCGTTCCAGCCGGCAGGTTGATGACGCCGGCGACGCCATTGTTCAGCGTGGCCGTCGCCGTCGCGTCCGGGAGCCGGTCTGGTCACCGCTGTGCTTGACGGTGCGCGGGTAGCCGTCGCTGAGCACGGTCGTCGAGAGGCCGACGCCGAGACCGTACCAGTCGTTGCCATCGAGGATCAGTAGGCGCCATTCGTTCGCGACGCAGGTCTCGATGCCGATCGGGATCTGGTTGCCGAGCAGGTTCATATACGCCGCGCGTCCGCGGGGACGTCGAAGGTAATGTCCGCCGTCTCGCCGTCGACCGTCGCCAAGCTGCCGAGGTCGTGCAGGGTGAACCCGGCAGGCACGTTCGACGGGAAGCGGTCGTCAGCCACGGGCGCCGCGCTATCGGATTCTCGGGCGCTGTCGGGCACGTTCGCCGTTTCGTCAGCGTCCGGGGCGCTGTCCGGGGTCGCGTCGGGAGGGTCGAATGCGTCGTCGGCCCCACTCGCGTGCGTGTCGCGGTGAGTGTCGGCCGGCGTGGCATCCGCGTCGCCGCAGCCCCCGGCAAAGGCGCTGGCGACCAACGTAGAAACAGCGAGCAGAGCGGTTCTCAATGATATGGCGACCCCGACGGCGTGTCCTATACACTTCCGCGCCTCTATCACATCGGGGTCGCCGTTTGGGAACGCGACTTGCGGTCGTCGAGGCAGGCCTGCACCTGCGCCACCACCGGGTCCGCAAGCAGCGCGCGCACCGCCCTCACGTTGAGGTGCACGTTGTCGGGGCTCCGGATCTCGACCGCGGCCCGGGTCCCCGGCAGCGCGCGCTTCATCACCGGCCCCTTGCGTTCGTGCCAGGTCTCGCGCCACACATCGACGTAGCGCGCGAAGCCGCCCTTGGCGACCCAGGTCGAAATCCGGTCGCGCAGGAGCTGGTCGATGACGGGCCCCTGCTCGGCCGCGTTGTCGCCCCAATAGGCGTAGGGCCCGACCCAGATGATGAGCCGCTCGCGGTCGCCCCCGCCGAGCACCGCCAGCAGCTCGTCGATGCGCGCGCCGTAGATCTCAGCCCATTCCGGCTTGCCGCGGCGGATGGGGCGCCACGTGCGCAGCGCGAGCGGCACGACCACCGGCTGGAAGTCGTTACTGCCGAGCTGCACGATGACGACGTCGGGATCGTGCTCGGCGACGAGCCGGCGCGCGGTGGCCGCCCAGTCCCAGAAGTCGGGCCGCGCCAGCCCAGAGCTCGCCGCCGCGAGCCGATACCAGTCGAGGCCCGCATCCTTCATCGCCCTGCCGAGCAACGTGCCAAGCGGTGCCCCGAGGGTCGAGCTGCCGATCGCCAGAACCTTCGTCAGCCGCGCCGGACACACCGCGTCGGGGTCGCTCGTCCAGCCGCCCGGCCGTGCGACATCCGGCGCGGGCTCGTCGCCGCGCGCCGTGGCTGTCAGCAGGACCAGCAGGCACGATGTCAGCGCGACCGCGCGCGAGCTTGGGGATGGGACCGGCACAAGGTGACGCTAGGCGTTTTGTCGCGACACCGTCAACTGGGGCGGTGCCGCGTGCTTGGACCCACGCCCACGCCCGGCCCGCGCCCGCGTCCCCTCAATGAGGGGCCGTGGTCCCTCCGGCGCTACCACGTTGGCTCGTTCGTGGGCGCGTCCGTATCGCCGCGTGCTCGGTCTATGCAAGGCAAGCCGTCCGCGCCGTGCTCGCCCTGCTCGCGCCCAGAATGCGCTGCGCGTGGCCACGGTATAGCGCGTGACGATGCGCCGCGCGGCGCCCATGTCGTGGAGGCTCCCCTCGCAGAAGCGGCACTCCGCGGTGAAATTCGCTGAGGCGATCGCGTGAGAGTCACCGCGCTCGACGGCGCGGCACACATCACCAGATAGTGCTTTGGGGCGCGCGGGTGTGATTCGAGATGAGGGGGTAAATGGCTCGGGGCGCGATTGGACAACGGACGAACCACCGAGACAGACACGGGGATCACGGAGGCGGAGCCAGAAGCCAGCGCCCGACGGCCGTTGACGTGCCCGATGCCAATCAACCTCGACGGCCACGCCGATGACGCGCTCGCAGACGTCCTCATGCCTCAGCTTCAAATCTCCGTGTTCTGAGTGTCTCCGTGGTTCATCATCCGGGTGTGATTCGAGGTGAGGGGGCACTTGACTCAACCCCGCATGCTGTCGGCAGCAGCAGAAGAGAGCCGAAGAACTTGATGAAGTGGGGCCCGCCGTGATCGACTGCCATCGCAAACCCTTCCTCGCCGCATCGGCTGCCAGGGCCGACCCGCCCCCAGGGCCGTCCCCCTCAATTTCGATCACACCCGGGGCGCGCCGGCTACGTGACCCGGCTGCGGCTAAACGTTCGGCTGGCGGGCAGGTCGACCCAATGGACCCAAACCTGCTCCAAGCGGATGCCCGTTCCGGTTGCGACGGCTTTGGCCACTGCCTGGAGACCGCGGTGTATCTGGTCTTCGGGGCGCGGATCCGCGAGCACCGTCACCACGGGGTGATAGGCCAGCGCGCTGGGCGGGCCTTCGCCCTCTTGCATCGCCTCCATCGACGCGAAATGCGCCCAGCCATTGCTCGCTCATTCCCTAGCGCCGTGGCGTCACGGCGGACTCCGACCTCCATCGACGCGAAATGCGCCCAGCCATTGCTCGGGACGCTCCCGATCGCCTCCGCGAGGCGATGCACGACGAGGTCGAGCGTGACCTGCATCTTCTCTTTGTCGTTGAAGTCGTAGGTACGAATGATGACGACTGGCAGTGGGATTCGGTTGGGGTGAGGGAGTGCAGCGCTCAGCCTTGCCAGGGGCGGTCGCCATCGCGATTGGCGACGTGCCAGACGCGCCTGCTGGGGGCGGCGCTTGCTCCTCATGAAGTGCCAGACGCGCCTGCTGGGGGCGGCGCTTGCTCCTCATGACGTGCCAGACGCGCCTGCTGGGGGCGGCGCTTGCTCCTCCTGAGGTGCCGCTCGTGGGTGTTGGGGGCAGCACGCGCGATCTGGCGTGTTCCTCACGTCATGTCGCCTGGAGGCGCAACCGACCTGGCGTGCGCCAAGCGCCGGTGTGCCCCCAACGAATGCGGTCGGCGGATGCAGGGTCGGCCGGTGGGCCCGTCAGCGACCTACCGCGCCCCTTCAGAGGATCTCACGATGGCGTGCGGACTGGCTCGGGCGGGGTCGGCGCTGGCGGGGTCGGAGTCGTCGGCTCGTTGGCGCGGTCGGTGGTCTGTCCCGGCCGCCGCGTCGACGGTCGCACGCGCCCCGCCAGCTCGTGCTCGCCGGCGCCCTCGAGCAGCGTCTCCAGGAAGCGCGCCGCGAACGCGAAGTCCGCGTCATGCGTGGTGATCGCAAGGCCCTTCGCGACGAGCGTCGCCTCGGCCTCGCGGTCCTCGCTCGCGACCTTGTTGATGGCCGTTTCGAGCGCCGTGAGTCGACGCGTGAGCTTCTTGACTGCGTCCTCCTTGGAGAACGCCGCCACCACGTCGTTGTCGTCGGCGCCGAGATCGTCCGCCGGCACCGCGACCGCCGACAGCGCTGCGAGCACGTTGCCGCCCCAGCTCAGGACGTCCCCTGGCACTCGTGGAGCGGTCCCGGCAGGCCCGAGTCGCCCCCCGAAGTCGCTGCCGAAGCGCTCGGTCAGCGCGAGCCGGATGCTCGTCACGAGGCCAGTCACGGAGCTCGTGATCGCGTCGCGCTCGTCGCGCTTGGCGGCATCGTCCCCGAGCTCACTCGTGTGCGCCTGGTCGGCCAGCGTCATGGCCGCCGACGAGCGCGCGAGCAGGCGTCCCAGCAGCACCACCAGAAACAACACGTCCGGCGCCGTCTCGCCGGGCTCGAGTAGCGGCGTCAAGCGCCCGGCCGCGACGGCAGCCGCCTTGGCACCATGGGTCGAAAATGCCGCCGCGACGACGCGATCACTCGCCTCGCGGTCAGCCACCTGCTTTGAAAGCATAGGCCTCTCACCGACCCCGGTTGTGCGGGTTGAGAGTCGATATCCGGGGTCGGATGCACGCAGCTTGAATGCGAGCGGCAGGCCTGTCAATCCGCCAAAGTCGTACGCCAGTGTCCGAGGTTCGACGCCGCCTCGACGCCGCTGCAAGGCGGCAGGCAGCGAAGCCCCCTGCCGGGGACCTGACACGTCTGTTCGTTGCAAGTTGTGGGCAGGATCGGCCTCGGCTAATCGAGGTGCCCGCCGCACGCGGCCCTCACTCGCGGCAGTCGTCACAACGCATGCATCACGGGTGGGTGCCCGGTCGCGCCGAGGAAGCGCACGAGATCGCTGCCGCTCAGGCGGGTCGTGCGGTCGTTCGTCAGCGGGTGGCACCACACCGCGGGGCTGGCCGCGAGGGCGGCGTCGAGCACGACCGTGACAAGGCCGGCGGGGTCGTTCAGCGCGGCGAGCGCGGTGACGCTGCCGGGCTCGACCCCGAGGTGTTGGCGCAGGCGCGCGGGCGAGGCGAACGTGAGGTTGCCGGCGTCGAGCGTGCGCGCAAGCTGCTTCAGGTCGACCGGGCGCTCGGCCGCGAGCGTGACGAGCCACATGCGGCCCTTCTTGTTGCGCACGAACAGGTTCTTGGTGTGGAGGCCTTCAGTCCAGGCTTCGCCATCCTGCCGAAGGCCTTCAGTCCAGGCTTCGCCATCCTGCCGAAGGCCTTCAGTC
>Ga0105044_10005336_pt1 | contig 17702 bp, 13 predicted proteins | sample MAT01_FD_78092 | JGI IMG/M metagenome (GOLD analysis project Ga0105044, IMG submission 78092) | Freshwater microbial communities from Lake Fryxell liftoff mats and glacier meltwater in Antarctica - MAT-01 | ecosystem: Environmental > Aquatic > Freshwater > Ice > Liftoff microbial mat | place...
AGCAGAATTAATCATTGCCAACAACGAACTTATTTTTCAAAACGAAGAAAAAGAAAAACGAGCAGCAGAATTAATAATTGCCAACAATGAACTTGCATTTCAAGACCAAGAGAAAGGAAAACGCGCAGATGAATTAATAATTGCCAACAATGAACTTATTTTTCAAAACACAGAAAAAGAAAAACGAGCAGCAGAATTAATAATTGCCAACAATGAACTTATTTTTCAAAACGAAGAAAAAGAAAAACGAGCAGCAGAATTAATAATTGCCAACAATGAACTTATTTTTCAAAACGAAGAAAAAGAAAAACGAGCAGCAGAATTAATCATTGCCAACAAAGAACTTATTTTTCAAAACGAGGAAAAAGAAAAACGAGCAGCGGAATTATTGATTGCTGATGAAGAACTTGTATTTCAAACCAACGAGAAAGAAAAACGGGCAGCGGAATTAGCTATTGCCGATATTGAACTTGACTTTCAAAACAAAAAAAAAGTAAAACAGGAAATTGCGACTAGAGAATTAGAAGCATTCAGTTATTCTCTAAAACAAGCATCACAGTATGCGCGAAGTTTAATTGAAGCATCGCTCGACCCATTGGTTACTATTTCAGCTAAAGGTAAAATTACGGATGTTAATGAAGCTTCAGTAAAAGCAACTGGAGTGCCAAGAGAACAATTGATTGGCACTGACTTCTCAGACTATTTTACTGACCCAGAAAAAGCTCGTGAAGGATATAAAAAAGTTTTTGAAAAATCATTTGTTAGCAACTTTCCGTTAACTATAAGACACAAAAATGGAAGCTTAACTGATGTATTATACAACGCTTCAGTTTATAAAGATGTTACAGGCAATGTTTTGGGCGTGCTCGCTGCTGCTAGGGATGTTACAGCCCAAAAAAAATTAGAAAGAGACGTGGCAGAGCAGGAAAAAGAATTGGAGCGATTGGTAGAATTGGAACGTTTCAGAAAATTAATAGTTGGCAGAGAATTAAAAATGATAGAATTAAAAAAAGAAAATGAAGAGTTAAGGGGAAAACTTGGGATTGTAAAAGATGAAACCAGTTGATTATGGAAAATGCAAAAGGGGAAATAGCAAACCAATTAAAATCGATTGAAGATACCCTGCGAGTTAATCTTAACATTCTTGAAAACACAGCGGATGAAAAAATATTGGTGGTAAATACGCAAAAAGCAGGGATGAATATTCTTGAAGATTTTACTCATGAAAAAAAACTTCTTGAAAATACCCAAACCGCATTACTTAATATTTTGGATGATTATTCAGCAGAAAGGAAATTTGCCGAAGACACGCAAAAAGCAGTAATAAATATTCTAGAAGATTACAGTATTGAAAAGGTTCGCATTGAAAAAACGAACATTAAACTCGCGAGTTCAAATAAAGAAATAGCACAATTTGCATTCATCGCTTCACATGATTTACAAGAGCCGTTAAAAACGATTTCCAACTATGTAGGTTTGTTCATCAATAAATACAACGGGAAATTGGATAAAGATGCCGATTACTATTTGTCTGTTATTGGTGCAGCAACTGGGCGTATGCAGTCGCTTATCAGAGATTTATTAGATTACTCAAAAATAGAAAAAGATAAAAGTAAAACAGCAATTGATTGCAATTTGCTCTTAAAGGATACGCTTTCTGATATGGCTATATCTATTGCCGAAAGCAAGGCAGAGATTTACTCAGAACAACTGCCAATTATAAAAGGTTATGTTTCAGGGCTAAAATCACTTTTTCAAAACCTTATAAGTAATGCTATTAAATTTAGAAAAAGTGATGTAAATCCAATTATCAATATTTCTGCGGAGGTTAAAGATAAAGAATGGCTTTTTGCAATTAAAGACAATGGAATTGGAATAGACAAAATATATTTTAAGAAACTATTTATAGTTTTTCAGCGACTGCACAATAAAGTTGAATATGCTGGTACGGGCATAGGACTTGCTCAATGTAAAAAAATTATTGATCTACATGGGGGAAGAATATGGATAGAATCAGAACTTGAATCTGGAAGCACATTTTATTTCACTATCCCCAGAGCAATTGGGACTAAAAAAATATTACTATGAAAAATAAATTAAACTGCATTCTCTTGATAGATGACGATTCCGAAGATAACTTTTTTCACCAAATGGTAATTGAAGAAATGAATATTGTGGACCATATTGAAGTTGCTTTAAATGGCGTGGAAGCTTTAAATTTTCTTAAAAAAGAAAACCATACCCATCCTGACATTATATTTTTAGATATCAATATGCCAAAAATGAACGGATGGGAATTTTTGGAAGCCTATGCGAAACTAAACCCAGACCAAAAAGCAAAATTACTTGTCGTAATGCTTACTACATCCATAAATCCTTTAGACAAGGAAAGAGCCGAGCAATTTCCTGATATTATCGGATTTAACTCCAAGCCACTAACCAAAGAAATGCTTAATGAAATTTTAGAAAAGCACTTTTAGCCCAAATAAATCAATAGCCAACAGAAAATCTGCCCAAATATTGATTTAAATGAACTTAGCCTGGTTAGCAAACAATTTGAAAAGAGCATATTGACTCGAAACGTTTGATTTTATTAAAAAATATAATATAGCAGTATTTCCATTGCTTAATCCGGGTTTAAAGGCTGAATTCCAGTTCATTAAAGCTTGGACAAAAGTGAGGCCATTTGTTTTGTAGTAAATCTACATTATTTTTAGAAAATAGATGATAAAAAAACTCATCAACAAATAATAATAGGCAGCAGCTGTCTGAAAATAACAATTTGAAATTTGGCTAAGGTTAGTGGGAAATAAAATAGTAAATGCACGCTCAAATTACTTTGAAAGCTAATGAAATAGAAAATGGGAAATGTCGCTAATATTTAAAATAGCGCACAAACTTCCAGTAAAATTTTGGAACGTGTTAAAAAAAAGGAAAATGAATTTTTGACTAATATCATTACAGTTTATAAATCACTTTAGAGATAATAACTCTTAATCGGCATTTAGTTATTTTTGAAGATACAATTACCGAGATTTAATTGCATATATAAATCATTGAGCTCTAAAACATTAATTATTCCCTTTGGCTACCCAGCGACTTCAAACTTTGATGCAATAAATTGGCAACACAGCGTTTTCTGCAAAGGCTTTTGGGTATAGCCTTTTAAAAAAGGGGATGTATTAAAGCGATGCAAAACCTACTCTTCGGCGCTGCATAATTAATTTTGCCACCTCATCTGCGGCTTCACAACAAGAAACTCAAATATTGAAAGTAGGTGAATCATATAACTTTTTATCTGAATTGTGCAACACTGAATGCATTTAATTGTTTCACCTTTAGGGATATTAATCTAATCACAAACTAATAACAGCATAATTATGTTTTTCGTTTTGATACTTTGTTGAGTTTGCTTTTTGTCTGCACCGAAAAACAAATCGCCAACAAATATCTGAAAGTGAACCATAAATGAAAGCGCATTAGCAGAAGCATAAAACTGTAACCTTAGCATTTACAAAAACATTACACGCTATTTTCGAACGATTACCTTAACGAATTACTTGAAAACTTTTAACCCAAATTAAGCTATAGATATTTGAAAACGTGCCAAACTATTGATTAAGTTGGATTTAAACTGAATAGCAAATAAGTTGAAAAGAGCATATTTTAGGCGCGAAATATATTATTATTTTGCGAACAATACGATAGTACGACCTCCATTACCTATTTAGGTTTAACAATTGGATAAGTTTTTTAAATGAATTATTTGTCAGAATGAATTTTATTTTGAATTTTTTTAACAGAAAAATAACCGGAAATTATTGTGGTTACGCCAATAATTGCATAAATCCATATTGGAATATTTTTTCCCGAAATTATCAGGTAAATATTTGCAGCATTAAAAATGAGACAAGCAATAACGGATGGGATAATAATAGATTTTTTAGTTTTATAATTCCACACAATCCAAGCAACAGCGGCAATAAAAAGAGGAGTGGCAATTACATGTATTCCAACAAAAATAATTGGATCAACCTGATATTTTTCGCCAATGGTAATATAGTATTCTTTAATCGATTCCCACATTTTACAAAAGTATGAAACCAAATGACATAAATGCTTCATTACCTACCGAAAAAAGACCATTCCGGCTATTAATTATTGCTGGATCTCAACGAAAACAATATAACTGTCCTGGAATTGATGGCAAGGCCAGAATGTTAATGTTGAAGATGGCAGATATATTGCCACAAGCATGGGAGATTGACTACGAAGATTTAAGTAACGCTTATTCGCGAGAAAAAATACAAAGTTGTAATGCCTGCGTATCAACTTCAATGGCACTATGTGTATGGCCATGTAATTGTTACAGCAAAAACAGCAGAAGCGAACCTGATTTTATGTGGAACGCAGATTTATATTCACGTTTTGACATGGCAGATGCGTGGATAATTATTGGTCCAGTAAATTGGTATGCTCCTACGAGTAATTTAAAACTGATGTTCGATCGTTTGGTATGCATGAATGGAGGTAATCCTGATGAAACGCTTATTGCCCATAAAGATCCTGAAAAAGCAATGGCTTTAGAACATACAGAGAAATGGAAAGAACTAAGCATAAACCATCTTGAGGGAAGAACGGCAGCCTTTTTTTGTTATGGAGATCAGGGTGGCGATGAAATGGATGAAAATGGAACACCAAAAATCTTGCAGCACAAAGATTATTTTGATCCCAAAAAAGAGCCATTTAAAGATATGAGAAACGCCTACGCACCTTTGGTATGGCAATGCAGGTATGGAGGAATTGAGGTGCCGGACGAACTTTGGACTTATGCAGATAGCGGCGTGAATAAAAAGTATAGTGATAATCAATCAGAAGATGTTATTCATGATAAAATTTTTATGGAAACTTTTGCTGCATGGGCAAACCGAATTGCTGTTTTTGTGGCAGAGAAGGGAAAGGTCGAGCCTGGTAAATATAGGGCATATGGATTTAAAAAAAACACCAATGTATGGGATGAATTGAGATCTGGCCTCAGGGCTATGAAATTAAGATTTGGAAAGGCCCCAGAAAATTCATCTCCCGAAAAGCAGATGCAAATGAACTTGAATAGAGATACCACATTACATCCAAAACAATTTGAAGGTAAAAAATTAAGGGAATAGTTTTTTTGCTGGAATAATCAATAGGTAGTATCAAATCGACGAAACTATCTATTTAATAGGGTTTAAACTGAGTGGTAAACAATTTGAAAAGAGTATGTTATAGACGCAAAACATTTAATTTTATTCCAAACGACAAGATGTTACAACTTCCATTACATATTTAAAATTAAAATGATTGAAGATATGAAAGAGAGCTATGGAACTTTATCAGAAACCATTAATGGGTTAAAAAGTGTAGGTTATACATTAGATTTTAATATCCGTGAGACATGTTTGGCAAGCGATTTACCAAACATGATATTATCTCCTGATGATTTTATTATTGATAAGGTTTACCGCTTTGAAGGCGAATCAAATCCTGATGATCAATCGGTACTGTATGCTATTTCCTCTTCGAAATTCGACGTAAAAGGAGTTTTTGTTAATGGTTATGGTATTTACTCCGATGAAATATCTGATGTCGTAATTTCAAAATTAAAAATACAATCTAGCATTCTTCTTAAAATAGCAACGACTGAAAATATAAAAGTTGAAAACAAAGCGAACCAAGCCACCACACTGCGGCCAGAAGGAGACCGTATACTAGACGATACATTTGTGGAAATGGATCTAAATAATTTCATGCGGCAAATAAAAAGTGAAATTACTTGGTCTACAACTGATCATAACTCAATTACCATTTTCAAATCTAAAAATACTACGATAGTGCTAATTGGAATGCACCAAAATGCCGAATTAAAAAAGCATAAAGCGAATGGAAATATCAATGTACAGGTATTAGAAGGGCAAATAAGCTTCTACACTGCGCAACAAACGTTTTTATTAAAAAAAGGTCAAATGATTGCCTTAAAAGCTGATATTCCGCATAGTGTAAAGGCTTTAGAAGATAGCTTTTTTCTGCTAACAATAATAATTAATTAGCAGTTATTGCCAAAGTAATATATGATTGAAAATTAAAATAAGGTATTCGAAAAAAAAATAAATTTTATAAAAATCACATTTTTGGAACATAAAAAAGATAATATATTTAAACGACTCAAAATAAAAAATGATAAAAAAAATTAGTGGAATATTACAAAATAAAATTTAACAAATTATTAAAAAAAATCATTATGAAACCAAATATTGGAATATCAGAAATTAAATTAGGTGCTGTAACGGACTTATTGTCCAAAACACTGGCAAATGAGGTAACGCTCTATACAAAAACAAGAAAATTTCACTGGAACGTGAGTGGTGAAAGCTTTATGGAACTCCATAAGTTATTTGAGAACCACTACAAACAATTAGAAGAATCAATAGATGAAGTTGCTGAGCGCATAGGCAAATTAGGAAGCAAAACGATTGGCACTATGGGGGAGTTTGCAAAATTATCCACCATTAAAGAACATCCTGGAAAATATCCGTCATCAAAAGAAATGATAAAGGAACTTTTGAAAGACCACGAAACTATTATTGTTATGCTCCGCAAATTTGTTGAAGATTGCACCGAAAAATATAAGGATGCAGGCACAACAGATTTTCTAACTGGCTTAATGGAACAACATGAAACCATCGCATGGACATTAAGAAGATATATTAATTAAACTTATTAAAATGAAAATAATTTAAACCCATAATAAGCAATAGCAAGTGTAATATATTACAATATGTAATAAAATTAGATGTTAGCTTCCAATAACATGATGCTTTCTAATTGCTTGCTATTTGGGTTAAACCCAAATAAACCAATAGTTTGATGGGTTCACCAAAGTCTATTGATTAATTTGGGATAAATAAATATAATAGGCCTATAATAAATGTGAAACATTACATGCTAACACCCATCCTTAAATGCACTATGGCTAACAATAACCTCCGATGTGCTGATGATAGGCTAGGTTTCCGCAAACGTAAAATCAAATAAGTATATAAAACGTTAAATCATTACATTATCTGAAACAATTACAAATACATAAACAATTAAAAATATAATAATAATGAAATTTTTACACCAAATTGCAACATTTTCAGCAATTAACTAACTCAACTTTAAATATATCCAATTATTTCACAATACATAATGAAAAATGAAAAAAACTAAAAAAGAACAGAGCAGAAAGAAACCGTTAACTATGTTACATCAGGCGGTTGGTAGTATGGAAGACCAAAAGACAAATGAGGATTTCAACAACCAACATCCTGATCATGATAGCAATGGTTTAAAAAAAGACAATTCAGGCGGCGATAACATAAAAATTAGAAAAAAGTCGCAATTATGAAACATATTATAGTTGTAGTTTTTAGCATCCAAATAATTTTATTTAGGTGTATCCATCACCAAATTATCAGGTAGGTGTTAGAACAGCTTGGGCATCAGACTCATTTAATCCAACTTAATTAATAAATCAAGTTAAGCATCTAAGCTATTGATCTAGTTCTGATTATCCTGATTGGTAAACAATTTGAAATGCGCATATTATTGATGCGCGCGTGAGCATGGGTATTACGCATCTAGTTTTACTGCAATGAAAGCAACCCGCTTTTATGTTTCATTTACGCATACATTTTTTTACTATCGGTCTTAAACGGTTATAATATATTTATATATATTAACAAGGCTACATTCTTAAACGATTATTTAGTAGTTTTGGTGAAGGTTGCCATGTAGGATTTTTTTAAACCTGAAAGCTATCGGGTGTGATGCTGTAGTAGGTGACAGTTCAACCATTTTACTGGCAAACGTTCGGCCTTATATTTTAATATTAAAGTAAAGAAAGCACATTTTGTCAAGTAACCAAAAACATACCGCTCCTAATCCATCGGGGCAGCGAACAATACGAAACGCAAAGCCGATGGTATATTTTTTATTTACTTCCACACGTATTCTTTTAAAAATAAATATACGAAGTGATTGTCAATGTCGGTTTTTATTGGTTCAGCTATTATCGAGTTGCGTTTCAATAGCACCACTTAAAAGTTATTTTGAAAAACAAGCAATTTTGCCCAAAATAATAAAAGGAAATGCTAGTCTCTTCCTTTCGGGCTTATGTTTTGCCCAACACGCATGCCCAGGCAAGCAGCGGCCAAAGCGTCATTTTTTTACAAACCCTCAAATGCCTCTTAATTAATATGAAACTCTACATTAAAAATATGGTTTGCAACCGCTGCATTATGGTAGTAAAAAGTGAGTTGGAAAAATTAGGATATCAGCCTTTAAATATAACTTTAGGTGAAGCAGTGTTAAGCGTTGACATGACGGATAACGAAAAAGAAATATTTAACCAACATTTAAAATCGTTTGGCTTCCAAATTATTGATGACAAAAAAAGCCGTATTATCGGCCAAATAAAATCTTCCATTATAGAAATTGTACACCAACAAAACAGTGAGTTAAAATCTAATTTATCTGAATATTTAAGCAGTAAACTTCATCATGATTACACCTACCTTTCAAATCTGTTTTCCGAGGTGGAAGGTACGACCATCGAGAAATATTTTATTGCCCAAAAAATTGAAAGGGTGAAGGAACTATTAGTTTATGATGAATTATCGTTGAGTGAAATAGCCTACCAAATGAACTACTCTAGTGTGGCATACTTGAGCAATCAATTTAAAAAAGTTACTGGCCTTACGCCTACTTTTTTTAAAAATGTAAAAGCTGAGAAACGCAAGCCGCTAGACGAAGTGTAAATGTTACAAAGACAATCCAAAATTGCGTAACAAGAAAGGCGAATAGTGTTACCACCTTTGCGATGCACTTAAATTATAAATGGAATGGTAACAAAATCAAACACCTCAGCAGTGTTTCTGCCAATAGAAGGCATGGAAAGCGAGCATTGCGCGTTAATTATTGATAAAGGTTTGAGCAAATTACAAGAACTCAAATCGCATAAAGTAGAACTCAACAACAAGCGAGTTATTATTCATGTAGACAGCGCAAAAGCTGTTTCACAAGCAGTTAAACTAATTAAAGATTTAGGTTATGGTGTAACCACTATCAAAAAGACATTTCCTGTGCTAGATATGACTTGTGCTTCTTGCGCCGTAAGTGTAGAAAGCATTTTAAAATCGCAACAAGGGGTGGTGAGTGCTGCGGTCAATTTGGCTACTGCAACTGTTATAGTAGAATATATTCCTGGAGTAGTTGAACCTTTAGACTTAAAGAAAACAGTGCAATCGATTGGATATGATTTATTGGTTGAAGAAGATAAAGATGAAGCCAATACAATTGAAAACTTGCAACTAGAAAAATTTGCGCTCCTTAAAAGGAAAACATATTTTGCATTAGCACTTTCTGCCCCAATTGTACTAATAAGTATGTTTTTTATGAATATGCCTTTTGCCAATGCAATTATGTGGGTATTAAGTACTCCAGTGGTTTTATGGTTAGGCAGCGATTTTTTTATAAATGCTTGGAAACAAGCCAAACACCGCACTGCCAATATGGATACGCTGGTAGCTTTAAGTACGGGTGTAGCATATCTTTTTAGTGTTTTTAACACGGTGTTCCCTAGTTTTTGGAACCAAAGAGGTTTACACGCACATGTTTATTTTGAAGCAGCAGCCGTTGTAATTGCTTTTATTTTATTGGGTAAACTATTGGAAGAAAAAGCCAAAGGCAACACTTCAACAGCTATAAAAAAATTGATGGGCTTGCAACCAAAATCTGTAACCATAGTTCACGAAGGCGGACATCAAAAGGAAGTTCCTATTGAACAAGTGGAAATTGGAAATATTATTTTGGTAAAGCCTGGTGAAAAAATTGCAGTAGACGGAACACTAATTAGCGGTAATTCTTATGTTGATGAAAGTATGCTTAGTGGAGAGCCAGTGCCAGTATTGAAAATTGAAAACGAAAAAGTTTTTTCAGGTACCATTAATCAAAAAGGCAGTTTTCAATTTAAAGCTGAAAAGATAGGAAGTGACACAATGCTTGCGCAAATAATTAAGATGGTGCAAAATGCACAAGGCAGCAAGGCACCAGTGCAAAAGTTAGTAGATAAAATTGCAGGCGTATTTGTGCCAGTAGTGATACTTATTGCGATAGCCTCATTTATTATTTGGAATATTTTTGGTGGTGAAAACGGCTTTACTCAAGGCTTGCTCGCTTTGGTAACTGTGTTAGTTATTGCTTGTCCTTGTGCCTTAGGATTGGCTACACCAACGGCTATTATGGTGGGTGTGGGTAAAGGAGCAGAAATGGGAATTTTAATTAAAGATGCTGAAAGTTTGGAGCAAGCAAAAAAAATTAATACAATTATTCTCGATAAAACTGGAACCATAACTGAAGGTAAACCAATTGTAACTAATGAATTTTGGTCAGACGACAATAATCAACTGAAACAAATTTTCTTCAGCATAGAGAAACTATCCGAACATCCTTTGGCAGATGCAGTTGTAAAGCATTTACATCTACAAACAAAAACAACATTATCAAATTTTGAAAGTATTACTGGTAAAGGAGTAAAAGCTACTTTTGATGGTGAAACATATTTCGTTGGTAATAAATCTTTACTCGATGAAATTGGAACAACCATTGATGATTCCCTTTTAAAAAATGCAGAACAATGGGGCAATGAAGCCAAAACTGTAATTTGGTTTTTTACTAGCAAAAAGGCATTATCGGTATATGCCATTACCGACCAAATAAAAGCAAATTCTAAAAATGCTATTGCCCAATTACAACAAAATGGTATTGATGTATTTATGCTAACAGGCGACAACGAAACCACTGCTAAAGCAATAGCAGAAAGTGTTGGCATTAATCACTATAAAGCTAACGTATTGCCAGAACAGAAAGCTGCTTTCGTAAAGCAACTGCAGTTAGCAGGCAAGGTGGTTGCAATGGTTGGTGATGGCATTAATGATAGCACGGCGTTAGCACAAGCTGATGTAAGTATTGCAATGGGCAAAGGAAGCGATATTGCCATTGATGTTGCAAAAATGACCATTATTTCATCGGATCTTGGAAAAATACCAGACGCTATTAGATTATCAAAACTAACTGTGGCCACCATCAAACAAAACCTTTTTTGGGCATTTATCTATAACTTGATTGGAATTCCGATAGCAGCAGGAATTCTTTATCCCTTAAATGGTTTTTTATTGAACCCAATGATTGCGGGTGCTGCCATGGCATTGAGCAGTGTGAGTGTAGTTAGCAACAGCTTACGTTTAAAGTGGAAGCACTAGATTAAGCCAACTAAAAAAATCAGCATCAGTAAATCTACCAGACTAGTGATTTAGTTGGGTTTAACCTGAGCAGCAAACAATTTGAAAAAAACATGTATTGGCAGGAAACGCCCGATATTATTACAAACGATAAGATGTTGCGCCCCAACATTGCTTATTTTGGGTTTACGTGAATCTTACAAATCAATTCCAAAATTAGATAACATAGACAACACAAATTATGACGAATTTTGTTAAAATAATTAAACATTAATAAAATGGATATTCAAGATACAAACTTTCAATTTAAGACTAACATCAACTGTGGTGGGTGTGTTGCAAAAGTTACACCATTTTTAAGTGAAGCCGAAGGAATTTGCCATTGGGAAGTAGATACAACCAATAAAGACAAAATCCTCTCCGTAAACTCAGATGGAATTACCAAAGAAGAGGTGATTCAAAAAGTGCAGGAGGCTGGATTTAAAATTGAATTTTTAAACTAAAAAAATCTAATTATGAATTTAACATCAAAATTATCGATAACACTTTCCTTAATACTAACAACATTTTTTTGCAATGGCCAAATAAAAAATGCTACTACCGAAAGTGTAAAAATATATGGCAACTGTGGCATGTGTGAAACAACTATAGAAACAACCGGAAATATTAAACATGTAGCCATGGTAGATTGGAATAAAGACACCAAAATGGCAACTATTATTTATGATACTTCTAAAACCGACCAAACCGAAATTCTAAAACGAATTGCGCTGGCTGGGTATGATAGCGATTTGTTTCTTGCACCTGATGCCCAATATGCCAAACTTCCTGCATGCTGCCAATACGAAAGAACTAACAAATCAGCAGTTATTGAAATAGATCAAGTGCAAACACTTGGCACACATGACCACCAAACATCAAATGAAATGATGAAAGATTCCAACCAGCTGAATGCAATTTTTGAAAACTATTTCTCCCTAAAAGATGCATTGGTAAAATCAGATCAAAAATCTGCTGCTGCTGCAGCGAAAGATTTGCTATTAAATATTGACAAGGTGAAAATGGATAAACTATCTTCAGAAGAACATACTGTATGGATGAAAGTAATGGGCAATTTAAAATCAAACACTGATATTATATCTGCTTCAACGAAAATCGAAAAGCAAAGAGTTGCTTTTATGAAATTATCGGCAAATTTTTACGAATTAACAAAGGTTACAAAACAAGAAACACCACTTTATTATCAATATTGCCCGATGTATAACGATGGTGACGGGGCAAATTGGTTGAGCAAAGAAAATGCAATTAAAAACCCTTACTATGGATCGCAAATGCTTACATGCGGGAGCACTGTAGAAACCATCGAATAAAATTTCGCTAATTATGATTATACATAAAATGAGCTATAAAGGATTGTTATCCATAACATTATTGTTTTTAGTAACATCATCATTATTCGCACAAAAAGTTGTTCGATATGACCTTTATGTAACAGATACGATTGTAAATTTTACAGGAAAAGAAAAACGGGCTATAGCTGTAAACGGACAAATACCAATGCCTACACTGGTATTTACCGAAGGTGATACTGCAGAAATTCACGTGCATAATCAGCTTAAAGAAACAACTTCACTGCATTGGCACGGATTATTTCTACCAAATAAAGAAGATGGCGTACCCAATCTTACACAAATGCCAATAGAACCGGATTCCACACACATTTATCGTTTCCCTATTATTCAAAACGGTACACATTGGTATCATAGTCATTCAGGATTGCAAGAGCAAATTGGTATGTATGGAAACTTTATTATGCTTAAAAAAGAAAGTGACCCTACTTTTAGAAAAGGTATCGACAATTTGCCCACGTTCCCAATAATATTAAGCGAGTGGACAGACTATAACCCTGAGAACATACACCGCATGCTACATAATGCGAGTGATTGGTTTGCTATTAAAAAAAATACAACACAAAGTTATGGAGAAGCTATAAAAGCAGGTCATTTTAAAACGAAATTGACCAATGAGTGGAAACGAATGTTAGCAATGGATGTGAGTGATATCTATTATGATAAAATTTTAATTAATGGCAGTCAAAATACAGATTTGAAATCAATTGACGACAAACCGTTAAAAGCTGGTGATAAGGTAAGACTTCGTATAGCTAATGGTGGCGCCTCATCTTATTTTTGGTTAACTTATGCTGGCGGAAAAATTACGGTGGTGGCTAATGATGGCAATGATATAACACCCGTTACAGTTGACAGACTGCTAATTGCTGTTGCTGAAACATATGATATTGTTGTAACAATTGCTGCAGAAAAAACAGCTTTCGAATTTTTGGCAACCACCGAAGATCGCACTAATTCAGCTTCAATTTATATTGGAAATGGTATTAAACAACTCCAATCACCACAACCAAAGTTGAAATATTTTGAAGGCATGAAGATGATGAATGATATGATGAAAATGAATGGCGATTTAGATGATATGGGAATGCAAATGAGTTTGAATCAAATGGATATGAATGTAGTGATGTATCCCGAAATTACTGGTGAAAAAAGCAGTAAGCATGAAGCCAAAATGGATGGCATGGATATGTCGAACAACACAACAGATAATAATGTAAATGCATTGCCAGAAATAGTGACCCTAAATTATACAATGTTAAAATCACCTACAAAAACCAATCTTCCCAAAAATGCACCTACAAGAGAGTTGCACTTTACACTTACTGGCAATATGAATCGTTATGTTTGGAGTTTAGATAACAAAGTAGTTTCAGAAGCAGATAAAATAATGATTAAAAAAGGGGAAAACGTTAAGATTGTTTTATATAACAATTCCATGATGCGACATCCTATGCACTTGCACGGACACGATTTCAGGGTTTTGAACGGACAAGGAGATTACGCGCCACTTAAAAACACTATTGACATTATGCCAATGGAAACCGACACATTAGTGTTTAATGCCAACGCAGAAGGAGATTGGTTTTTTCATTGTCATGTTCTCTATCACATGATGAGTGGAATGGGCAGGGTTATTACTTATGAAAATCAAGCAGCCAATCCCTTAATTCAAAATCCGAAATTAGCACAACGGAAGCTTTTTGCAGATGACCGAAATTTTCATTTTATGGCAGAAAATGACTTTGCTACAAACGGAAACGATGGTATGGCAATGTTGCAAAACACCCGTTGGAGCATAGGCACAGAATGGCGCTTAGGTTATAACGATATGCATGGCTACGAAACTGAAACACATTTAGGACGATATATTGGAAAAATGCAATGGTTAATGCCTTTCGTGGGTTTTGATTGGCGTTACAGAATTATGGGAATAGATGAACAGGAAAAAAGCTTATTTGGTCAAACTGCCACTAAGGATAATAGAAGTGCTGTAAGTTTAGGTTTTATGTACACGCTTCCTATGCTGCTCAACTTCCAAGCAGAAGTATACCAAGATGGCATTGTACGATTGTTGTTAATGCGCGAAGATATTCCGATATCAAAAAGAATAAGGGCGGGCTTTATGGTAAATACAGATAAGGAATATATGGTTGAATTAAGATATATAATCAATAGGAATATGGGTTTAAGAACACATTATGACAGCGATATGGGACTTGGAATAGGACTTAGTTTGAATTATTAACAAAGCACAAATTCGCAAGTATAAAAAAAATAAAAGGCCTCAAACAACAAAATTATTTTATCGCCCACACAACGCATTTCTTATAGAAAAATTCGTGCTAAATAATTTCCATCGCTTAACCCAAATTTCAAGAAAAAGTGGTTTTTAGCATTAAGCAGCTAACTTTCGAGTACAACAGGGATTTTACGCGCCGGTTGTCAACGACTTGAAATTTCGGTGAATGGAATTAATCATTAGAAATATCAAATCAACCGAACTATTAATTTAGTTGGGTTTAACCCAAATAGCAAACAATCTGAAAAGAGCGTGTTATTGGAAGGAAACGTCTGATTTTATTACCTATTTAAATATATTACGATTTCTATTGCTTATTCTGGGTTTAACCTATGTAACAAACAATTTGAAAAGCGGCAGTTAGTTGCAGGAAATAACTGTTTCTAACCTAAATTATTGAGACTGCAATGCTTATTCTAGGTTTAATAAGTTAATTTGGTAGCTTTGATGTGATTGTGGCGAGGTTTTTTAGGTAAAATCATAGTATCAGAATTTAAAATAAAACGTATGAAAAAAATCTTATTTGTTATTGCTACATTGATTAGCCAATATACCTATGCGCAAGTTAGCAGCGATAGTTTAAAAGGATATTACAACTTCAACGAAAACTTATCAGACTATTCCGGTAATTCAAACCACATAATTGCGGCATCTGGCAATTATACAATTGATCGTTTTGGGCAAGCAAATAATGCATTTTTACTCGATGGAATAAATGATTCATTAGTAATTCCCGTGCCAGAATTTGGACCAATTTTAGGCGATTTCACCATCTCTTTCTGGTATAAAACAAATGCATCTTCGGTTATGAATTTATTTTCGTCGAAACAATTTCTAACAGATACCACCAACAATTTTGAAATTCAATTAAATAGTCATAATTCGAATGCTTTAGAATACCTTAAGCAATCTTGGTACCAAACATTTACTTATTGGAACGGTTCCGGCATTAATAATAATGCAGTTGCGGAGGGAGCACCTGGCTTTTTTACCAAAGGTGAATGGTGCCACTTTTTAATAACGCGCAACGCAGATACCCTCCAAATATTCCGTAACCATAATCTCTACATTTTTAGTATCGACAATACTTATGGCGGCAGTTTGGGCGATATGGTTGACCTTGTTTTCAGCGCCGCGCCGTATCGATTTAAAGGTGGCATCGATGATTTAAGAATGTATAACAAAGGTGTAAATCAACAAGAAATAGATCAATTATGGTTCGAAAATCAACCTTTCCAATTTATTTACCCAAAATCGACAGATGCTTATGTCCAAAATTCAAATCCGCTTATTTATTGGGCGTATAACGACTCAATTATTGGTGACTCAATTAATGTAGACCTACGCATCAATAATGGTATTTGGCAAACTTATTTGCCACATTCAAGAATGGCTTATGAAAATGGATTTTATTTTAATTTAAGCCCCTACCCTATTGGAACCATACTTGAATTTAAAATCTCCGACAAAATTGATACATCAATTAATCAATTATCAGGTGCATTTACAATAAGCCCCTACGACTGGGTTAGCGTGCAAAGCAGCTTACCATTTTCGCCACGAGACGGCGCAGGATTACTCAATTTTAAAAATAAAATGTGGCTGCTCGGCGGCTGGGATCCTCCCTATCATCCACCAAATTATACACATAGCGAAGTATGGAGTTCAACTGATGGTGTTACTTGGAATTTTGAAACTACAGCCCTGTGGCCAGCGAGACATCTTTCTGCGTGGTTAACCGATAGTTTAAATATGTATGTAATTGGCGGTGATCCACAATCAGGATGCCTTACCGATGTATGGAAGAGTGCTGACGGCAATACTTGGATACAATTAGAAGACACGATACCTGGTTATGTAAAACGCAATAATCCCAATTATGCCTATGCAAATAATAAATTTTATTTATTTGGCGGAGAACAATGCTCAGCAACAGGAATTAGCGAAGTATGGGAAAGTACAGATGGTAATACATGGAACCAATTACCTGATGCGCCTTGGTCTGGTAGAGGAATGCAAATTAATTCTTGCGTTGACGACCTTGGTCAAATTTGGATGCTTGGAGGTTCGAATGAAGGAGACAGAAGATCATTTAATGAAGTATGGAAAACAAGTGATGGAATTAGTTGGACACTCGTAAATGCATCAGCGCCATGGGCAGGCAGATATTGGCATACAACAGCATGGTTCGACAATAAATTATGGGTAATGGCAGGCATGGCTACTGCTATTGAAATGAGCGACGTATGGTATTCTGAAGACGGCATTACATGGCATGAATTAAAAAGCACTACTGGTAATTGGCCTATAGAAACCAGACATGGACAATCTGCAACTGTTTTTGACAATGCAATATGGTATATGTGTGGCATAATATCAAATAACGCTTGGAAAATAATCAATACAACTTCTCCAACTAATGTGGCCCAAATTTCACAAATGAATGATACGTATGCAATATTTCCAAACCCAGCAAATGCAACGCTAAATATAAAATCAAATAATGCAACACCAATTGGAAACTACGAAATATATAATGTAATGGGAACCATTATAGCAGCAGGAAACGCTTCGGAATCCAACATTCAAATTGATATTTCTAAATTAAGTAATGCAATGTATGTAATTCAATTTTTACATGTAAATCAATCAATAAAATTTATTAAACAATAA
>Ga0105044_10005337_pt1 | contig 17701 bp, 17 predicted proteins | sample MAT01_FD_78092 | JGI IMG/M metagenome (GOLD analysis project Ga0105044, IMG submission 78092) | Freshwater microbial communities from Lake Fryxell liftoff mats and glacier meltwater in Antarctica - MAT-01 | ecosystem: Environmental > Aquatic > Freshwater > Ice > Liftoff microbial mat | place...
ACGCGGGGGACGCGAATCACTGTTGCCACGGAACGGCGGGCGTGAATCACCTTCACGACGCGGCGGACGCGAGTCGCTACCGAATTCACGGCGCGGCGGACGCGAATCACCCTCAGCACGCGGCGGACGCGAGTCGCTGTTGCCACGGAACGGCGGGCGCGAATCACCCTCACGGCGCGGCGGGCGAGTATCACCCCCATCACGGCGCGGCGGACGATTGTCTCCCTCGCGGCGCGGCGGACGGGTATCTATCCCCTCACGACGGGCGGGACGGCTATCCCCCTCGCGGCGCGGACGTTCACCCCCACGCCCGGTTTCATCGCGCATCAGCGAACTGCCGGAAGGGCGCTCACTGCGCGGACGCTCGTCATCGCTCAAACGTGACCGGAAACCCTCTGGCGCGGCGCGCTGCGGGCGCACAGGACGCCCACCGGTCTCATCAATCGCCAACCGTGACCGGAAGGCGGGTCTGGCTCCCGGACGGGTATTGCGGCCATCGCGCCCGGCCATATCAGACGGACGACGCGCCGGACGGCGGTCATCGCCTTCCTGCTCTGGGCGGCGGCGGGCTACTTCGTCACCATCCATCTCGCGCTCGACAAATTTCTTGGGCTTGCGCGGCAGCAACGGCGCTTGGCGGTTGGCTTTGGCCGCGTCAAGTTGTTCCGGGCTGGCAGTGGTAAATTTCATCAAATCAGTGCGGCGATTCTGGGCCTTATTGGCTTTTTTGAGCTTGTCAATATAGTCCAATTCGCTGTGCGGGGTGGTCAATTCTTTCAATTGATCGGGGGTCAGTTCAACCCACTCGCCCTTCTTGAGCAGGCCGATGCCTAGCTTTCCGATGTGGGTACGCATCAGGCGCTTGACCGGAAAGCCCAACGCAGCTGCCACGCGCCGGATTTGGCGATTACGCCCCTCGGTCATCACAATCCGCAAGGTGGCCTGACCGCCCAGTGCTTCTTGTACCCGGATCGAACACGGCGCAGTCACCGTCTCTTCTTCCGGCAGCATAATGCCGCGCTCCCAGATATCGAGGATGCGCTGATCGGGTTCGCCATAGACCGTGACCTTGTAGGTCTTGGTGTGTTCATAGCGGGGGTGCGAGAGGCGATTCGCCATGTCGCCATCGTTGGTCAGGATGACCAAGCCTTCGCTCTCGACATCGAGGCGGCCAATCGTGAAGAAATGCCCTTCGATGGGGACCATTTCGCGCACGGTAGGGCGATCATCCCCCGGCTGGCGTTCGGTGGTCGAAAGCACGTTGATCGGCTTGTAATACATGATATAGCGCGGCACGCTCTTGATGTTCAGGCGTTCGCCGTCGAGGGTGATGATGTCGGTATCGGGGTCGGCTTTCGCGCCCAGTTCGGCCACTTGACCGTTGACGCGCACGCGCCCAGCGGTGATGAGGTCTTCTGCGCCACGGCGTGAACCGAGATTGGCTTGTGCCAATAGTTTTTGAATGCGGTGTTTCATGGGGTGAATTGCTCCTAGGGGCGGACGCCTCCCGGCGTCCTAAATCTTGCGTGAAACTTGGAATTGCAGCGAACTGCCGAGCAGTAAGCGGGTTTGGGCGTGCAGCACGGGCATCGCCACGAAAATGAGCGTCAGCACGACCAGCAGTGGAAAGCTGGCGAGGGTGAGTAATCGCTCTTTGAAGGTCTGCGGACGATTGGCCGGGCGCGGCGGGCGCGCACCAACATCCTGTATCCAAAACACCACGCCGAGGACCACCACGACCACGCCTGAGATCAACTGCGTCAGATACACCGGGTCGGTGTAAGCCAGATGCAACGGCGGCACGAGGCCGGGGTTGAACAGCACGGGGAGTTGAGACCCCACCGTCAGGATGATCCAGCCCGCTCCCGCCAGTAAAATATCGTGCATAGCGCGAGCTAACAGCCTGAGTCCGTCCATCAGTGGTGTTTCGGGATGCTCCAACATCCGGGCGATGATGAAGCCGACCTCTTTGCTGCCCCACGCATGGCGTAGGGTTTGTTGGTAGCGGTTTTTAACCGTTTCCCAGATGGTATCGCCAGTGGTGGCGGTTGCCAAGAAGGGCAAGTATACCGGCTCTAGCCGCAGCGCCCCGTGATTGGCGAAAAACGCCTTGATGAACATGTGCCACTCATCCGCGATGACATCCCCATCCCAGTACCCGCTGGAGTCCAGTAGACGGAAACTCAAGGAATAAGATGACATCGGCAGCGGATACCAAAACGGCGCGGATAGGTAGGCCAGTTCAAACGCGGTGCCATAAGCGTTGACCAACCGCATCGGCGGGCTGATATCCCAGATGTTGGCGTGGTAGCGGACGGGCGCTTGCCAGAAACAAGCGTGCCGGTCAGAGGCCACCGCGAACCCATACGTCAGTGCGTAGAAGTAGCGCGGATGCCACAGCGTATCGGCGTCCATCGACGTGACGACGAGATGATTGATGTCCCACCCCAATTCGTCGATCAGCCAACGACGAGCGTAACGTGCTGCCCAAGCCTCGTTAGAGGACTTGCAACGCAGTTCGCCCGGCAAGCCGGTGGGGTGGACGCTGTAGCTGATGGCGAGGAACTTGTCGCGGTAGTCCGCGATCAGGCGCTCGGCCCTCAGGCTGGCATTCGGTTCGGCGGCTTCCATCGCCAGTACGATTGCCATGCGCTGCCGGGCTTCGATTTGTATTGCCAGTCGATCAAGCGTCTGGCGCAAAATGTTGTCCGGCTCTTTATAGTTCGGAATGATGACGAGATGGCGGACGACCTCCCACGGCAACACATCGGGCCGCGTCAGGGCGGTCTCTTGATACTTGCTGTGCCAGTCGATTTGTTCCCACTGCTTGATTTTTTTCAGGCCGCGCAGGTTGCTGAGACCGGCCAACGTGAAGCGCAGGGCGCTGTAAGCGTAAATCAACGCTGCCAGCGTCAGCACTACCCGTGGGAAAGCCAACGCAGAAGCAATGCAAAACAGCAGTGCCAACCAAGCAAGGCAGCCGGGGATACCATCAAGTGCGCGCTCTGGGATGGGGGCTTGCGGCGCACCACTCCACAGCGAGCGTCCGACGCCTACTTGGGGGTTGTTTCGCCGTTCCCCGGTGGATTGATACGGCACAGTGAGTCCGAAATCCGTCAGTCAAACGTAACTGATAGCATAACATAGGTGCGCGAGGTTGGATAGGTGGTGTGTGACACAGGGGTGCATTTCGTATTGTTGCATGGCGGGCGGTTCGCGAACCGTACCACCAAAAACCGCGTGGTTCGTAGGGGCGCACCCATGTGTGCGCCCGCCAAACGCCCTCACCCAAACAACAGGCTAATCCCGGCATACACCAGTCCTGCGGTCAGGATTACGTCAAACAGTTTGCGGTTAACCCGATAAACGAATGGGCGCGACACGATCACACAGGCTGGGACGATGAACAGCGCCGGCCACGCTCGTACCAACAACTCCGGGTGGAATAATCCGCCGCCCGCATAGCCGGGGATTTTGAGCAAATTGACCACCGCAAAAAACACCGCCTGCGTCCCAACGAAAACACGCGGCGAAACGCGCTCTAACATCAGATAAGCGGTGATTGGCGGGCCGCCGGTGTTGGCGAGCGCGCTCCCAAACCCGGCTGTCAGCCCCGCAAACCAGCCATAAACCGGGCGCGGATGATATTCGATGCTTTGCAAACGGGCGCTGGCGAAGCGATAAATGACCACCGTCAACGTGAAAATGCCGAGGATGTGCTTGAGCGTATGGTTCGGCAAGCTGGTCAGCAGAATCGTCCCGACGATGATGCCGAGGACGGCCGACGGCAGCATCAGCCGGATATAGCGCCTGTCCCAGTCCTTCCAATAAATTGGGACGGCGAACAAGTCACCTAAAATCAACAGCGGCAGCAGCAGCGCGCCGCCGACGGCCACGCCGATGGGCTGACCGTCCACCACTGACGATAGGATGAGGGGCAGCGCCAATGTGCCGCCGAATGGGCCGATCAGACCGCCTTTGCCAAAGCCAATCAAAAAGGCGCTCAGGACGATTGCGAGGGTGAAGTCCATTGAGAAATCAACTTTGAGGAGCGATCAAAATAAGGAAAACCGACACAGCAGTGTCGTGTGTCTACTGACGGTCTTGCCATTCTTGGACGGTGGCCTGAATGAAGGTGCGGGCGCTGTCATCGCTGATTTCGCCCACCGAATCAAAAAACTGACCGTCGATTTGGATGCGGACGCCGCCACCCAGCGCGGGGTGAACATGCCAAGCCCGCCCCGCATAACCGGGGGTTTGCGCCAAGCGATGCTGTAAATACGCTTCAATCGACGCCGCGAGATTCAGGTCGGGGATATGCTCAAACTCAAACTTGGGACGCCCCAAGAAGCCACGCCCTTTTAACTCTGCGCCGCGCATATTGGTGTAACGGGGCAAATCGCCCGGCATCGGCTCATTTTTATCGGTAGGTTCTAACAACGGGATGCTGGGACGTTGAAGCGGCGGCAGGGGAGGGGGGGGCGTCACCGGCGGCGCGGGCGCGGGGATAACCGCTACTGGCTCAGATAATCCAGCAGATACGGGGGCTACAGCGCCCTCCGGCAATGCCAACGACTTGGCGAGTTCATTCATCAGGCGCGAAAAGCCCTCTTTGGCCGCTGGTGCTGACGCGGACGATTTATAGGCCGCGCCCGGCATTTGTACGATCAAGCGTCCATCGGCGGGGTCGCGCAACAACACCAATTCTTCCCGTGCGCGCAAAATTTCCCCGGTGACGAGCGCGACTTCGACCTCGCCCAATGAGCGTGGCCCAGCCGGACGCGGGGCGGGCGTTGAGGGAGAAAGTTCACGAGTCAGCAATAAGTCGAGGTCGGGCATGTCCTCATTCAGCGAGGCCGCCCACGACGTTTTTGCGACGGGCGTGTTGGGCGTGGCGATGAATGGGGTAGGGGTGATGAGGGAAGCCCCGTCAGCTTTGCGCTTCTTACGGTTCGCCAATGCCGGGCGAATCGCGGCGAAATAGACCAGCAAAAGCACCAGCAAAAATGGAATCATCACGCCGTAAGCCACAATTCCGGGCGGAAGCTGATCGAGAAACTCATCCATGAGGGTTTTTACTCCAAAGGCTGACAGGACGGGCAGTAGTGCGTGCCGCGTTGCGCGACGCGGATTTTGAGGAGGGGTGTGCCGCATACCAAGCACGGTTGACCCTCGCGACCATAGGCGTAAAAATGTTTCTGCGATTCGCCTTGTGTGCCGTCAGGTTTACGATACCAGTTAATTGACGCGCCCTCATAAACGATACCCGCTAATAGCGCCTCGCGCACCGTCTGATACAGCAGGGCGGATTCGGCGGCGGATAAACCATTTGCTTTGCGGAGCGGATGAAGCTTGGCGCGGAACAAGGCTTCATCGGCGTAGATATTGCCGACCCCCGCGATAAACGATTGGTCGAGTAGTAACGCTTTTAGGATGGTTGAGCGCCCGACCAAACGCGCCCGAAAATCATCGACGGTAAATGTGTCTTCCAACGGTTCTGGCCCTAAGTTAGCTGCGCCCGGTGACACACTTGCGAAATCTTGGGATAAGTAGACTTTGCCGAATTTACGCGCATCGGAAAAGCGCAACTCGTGTCCATTGTCCAACGGCAATTTGAAATGAAGCCAGCGGTCATCATTCTGCACCGACTCCGCCGGTGTAACATACAAGCGCCCCGTCATCTTCAAATGCACAATCAGGAGTTCATCATCCAAATGGCACACGATGTATTTGGCACGACGTTCGATTCGTCGAAAGGTCTGCCCATGAACCCGCGCCGCAAATTGATCCGGGTCTGGGCTGCCAATGGTTCGCGGCCAGTCAAACCAAAAACCGGTGACAGTGCGGCCAATCAAAGGTTTTCGCAAAGCGCGCACCACAGTTTCAACTTCTGGCAATTCGGGCATAGATAAAGAGAGTCCTGAGTGATGCGCGTTATCGCGTCATTTTATAGGGACATGGCAATGTCATGTCCAACGTCTTGATTTCACTGAGTGAGCATATCCCTACTTCAACGAATCGCGCAGCCGTTCGACCAGCCCGCGCTGTTCGTCATTGAGATGTTGCGGCACGGTGATGAGCAGACGCGCATACAAATCGCCAAACCCGCCGCTACCGTCGGGCATCCCCTTCCCTTTGAGTTTGAGTTTACGCCCCGACTGCGTTCCAACCGCGACCTTAACCTGTGCGGTGCTGGTGACTGTCGGGACGGTGACATGACCGCCCAAGAGCGCGGTGAACATATCCACGCGCACTTCCGTGGTCAAATCGAGGCCGTCACGCTCAAAAACCGGGTCATCTTCGAGTTCAATCACCAGATACAGGTCGCCAGCGCCAGCTGCACCTGCCTCACCCTCACCTTTAATCTGGATACGGCTACCCTCGGTCACACCGGCGGGAATGGTCGCTCGGATGCGCCGACTTTCTTTGGTGACAAGCCGACTCGTCCCCTCGTAGGCTTCCTTCAGACTGATGCCAACCGAGTGTTCGATGTCGCGCCCGCGTGCGGGTGGACGCCGGTTGAAACCGAATCCGGTGTTTTGTTGCGCCCCGGCCATCCCGCCGAACATATCGCGCAACATCTCATCAAACTGGGCGGGATTCCCATTCGCGCCGCCAGCGCCCCGCATGGGGTTCGCAAACGGGTTGCCGTCCGCGCTCCCAAATTGGTCATACATTTTGCGTTTTTGCGGGTCGCCCAACACCTCGTAGGCCTCATTCACGTCCTTAAAACGCGACTCGGCTTGCGGGTTATCCTTGTTCAAATCGGGGTGATATTTCTTCGCCAACTGGTGGTAGGCACGCTTGATGTCGGCGGCCTCGGCGCTTTTGCTCACGCCCAATACCTGATAGTAATCTTTCGCCATCGTGCCACTAACCTATCCCAACTGTGCTTCTTAGCTTAAATTGTACGGCAATCGCGGGGATTATGAATGGCCTTACAAAAATTTCTAACACACATCCTATGTACTACCTTCTTCCCTCACTAAAAATTTATCCCAAATTTTATTTTTATCCCAAAAACCGCCCGGTCATATATCCCAATCTCCATTTGGGATATGTCATATATCCCAAGAATCGGCCCTTTTTATCCCAAAATCACCATGCTAATTTCATCACTTGCTAAAACACTGTTCATAACTTTGTTCACAACCTGTCGATAACTATCCACAACTGTTCATAACTTCTGTTTGCAAATGTCAAAAAAAGAGTACAATGCTGCTATGGTGCTTGATGTTATGAACAAGTTAAATAGTTATCAACATTCCATTGTTGATAACTTATCCCAACCTTCATGATGAGAATCACGCTACTGGGGATAAAATTACCCTGAAATTGGGTAATATAAAGCTTGATTTGCGAATTCAGGGATATATATCCCACACTGCGCCGAATCAGCCAAAAGTTATCAACAGTGTGAACACCTCTACTACTGCTATATAAGAATCATTATCTATGTGACTCGTCATCTTTTGAAAGCGATGCAGCCGCATGTCATCCACCCCACCTTCGCACGGAAATCAAAGGGCAACCCAGCAGACGAAGACCATGACGACGCCTTCCTCTGATCTTGAAGCAGAAGTATTGCGCTTACGCGCTCAAGTGGCCGGTTTGCGTAAAATGCTGACCGTGACCACCCAGTTAAACGCGGCTCTGCTCAGTCCTGACCCTCAACTTGAAATTTTGCTCCCGGCCATTATGGATGCTGCTGCCGAATTGACCGATTGCGAGTCGGCGGCGGTCTTGCTCTGGGACAACGATTGGCAAGAACTCTATTTCGCGGCCACCAACAGCGCCTCACCCACTGCCCACGAGGTGTTGGGAATGCCCGTCCCACTGACCAGCATTGCGGGGACGATTTTCCGCGAGCGTAAGCCGTTAGCGGTGGACAACGTAGATCAAGACCCGCGCCATTATAAAAATGTCGATCAGCAGTCCGGCTTCCACACCGCCTCGCTGATGGGCGTCCCGATGCTCTCGCGTGACCGCGTGATTGGCGTGCTAGAGGTCGTCAATAAGCGCAAGCTGCCCTTCACGCCTCGTGATGAGCAAGCCCTGATGCTGCTAGGGCAAGAGGCCGCCGTCGCCATCGAAGTCGCCCGATTACTCGTGCAGCTAAAAAGCGCCAATGAAGAACTGTCGCAAGTTGAAAAATTAAAAGACAGTTTCATCAGCATCGCGTCGCACGAGCTACGCACCCCGCTAGGGTCGATTTTGGGCTATGCGACTTTCATCAAAGATGATGCCACCAGCGCAGATATAGCTGAATATGCTGATGCCGTGATGCGGAACGCCATGCACTTGCGTTCGATTTTGGATAGCATGGCGACCTTGCGCTACCTGACGCCGGTGGGCAAAGATGTCAAACCCGAGCGCGTGCCGCTGTCATCCTTGTTGCGCGACTTGCAAGCGGAGGCCGTCTCGATGCCCAGCGGCGTCGAACGCAACATCACCTTTGCGCCTGTCCCATTGTATGTGGCCGTCTTGATTGACCGCGAACGGCTGGGCTTGGCGGTTGCCAACGTCATGCAGAATGCGATCCGCTTTACCGCAGTGGACGGCACGATTGCGGTGTCGGTACAACAGCGCCCCGGCGAGGTCTGGGTGGTGCTGGAAGACAACGGCATCGGCATCGCGCAAGAACATCTTGAGCATATTTTTGACGAGTTTTTTCAGGTTGAAGACCACATGGTTCGCAAGTATGGCGGCCTCGGCATCGGCCTCAGCGTGGCGCGCATGTTGATCAAAGCCAACCACGGGCGCATCTGGGCAGAATCGGACGGATTGGGACTGGGAGCGCGCTTTATTATCGCTTTGCCCAACGCTTAACCCACGACCTCAAAAGTTTCCCTTCACATAAGACGTGAGTCGGGACTAGACTTGCGTAACCTTGTGTTTGTGATGGATTACACTTGTTATCGCCCAACTCCGAACTCATCCACTGTATTATCCCAACCCTCATAGCGTATCGCGAGGTCTTTCAAGATGTTGAAGGACGTTCTACTCTTAACGTATACCGTCTTTACCCTGTTCTTAACCCTGTACAGCGTGGCGCAAGCCGCCCTGACCTTGCGCCTAGTCGCCACGAGTTTTCGTAAACACAAGCCTAGCCCACCGTCCGCGCCCAGTGTTTGGCCGTTGGTGGTGTTGCAACTGCCGTTGTACAACGAGAAATATGTGGTCGCTCGTTTGCTGGAGGCCGTGGCCGCTTTGGATTACCCGCGTGACCGGTTGATCGTACAAGTCTTGGATGATTCTACCGATGATACGGTGGAGGTGGTGGCCGGGTTGGTGGCGCAGCATCAGCGCGGCGGCCTCAACATTCAGCACGTCCGCCGCCCCGAACGCACTGGCTTTAAGGCGGGCGCGATGGCCTATGGCTTGACGCTCGTGCCAGAGGCCGAGTTCGCGGCCATCCTCGACGCCGACTTTGTGCCTGCGCCAGATTTCATCAGTCGGCTTGTCCCCTATTTCTACAGCGCGCCGCGTGTGGCTTTTGTACAGGGGCGTTGGGATCATCTGAACGGCTTGGATAATTGGTTGACCCGCGCCCAAGCCCTCAACATCGACGCTTATTACGCGATTGAACAAGAGGCGCGTTCGGCCATCGGCACGGTTATGTCGTTCAATGGCACGGGCGGCATGTGGCGCATTGAGGCCATCCATGCGGCTGGCGGCTGGCTGGCTGACACCCTCACCGAAGATTTTGACCTGAGCTACCGCGCCCAGTTGCTCGGCTGGCGCGGCATGTTCGCGTCGGATGTGGTCGTCCCCGGTGAGTTGCCGCCGCAAATCGAGGCCTATAAGCGCCAGCAAAGTCGCTGGGCCACGGGTAGCAACCAAGTCTTTTTGAAACTGGTGCGCCCGCTGCTGACCAGCTCGATGCCTTGGCAACGCAAGGCGTTGGCGCTTTTGCATCTGACTCAATATCTGCCGCACCCCATTATGCTGGTGCTGCTGCTGCTCGCGCCGTGGATGATCCTCAGCGGCGCGCACAAGCAATTGGTACTCGCGCCCCTGACGGTGTTCGCGGTGATTCAGCCGACTCTGCATCTGATGGCGCAACGTCGCTTACACCCGGAAGATTGGGGATGGCGGATGTTGGCCTTCCCCGTCGTGATGATTTTGGGGATTGGGATGCTATGGAACAACACCCGCGCCGCCTATGCCGCGTATCAAAGCTGGCGTCAGCATCGTGAGCTAGAGTTCGTTCGCACTCCCAAATTTGGCGTACAGGTCAAGTCGTGGACTCACCGTGCCTACGCGCTCAACCCCATCAGCGGGCAGACGTGGATTGAGTTGGGTTTGGCGGTCTACGCCAGCGTGGCCTATTTCTTAGCCCTACAGACCAGCTTGCAATCGGCGCTGTGGCTGATGACCTACGCCATCGCGTTGGGCGGGGTAGGATTGTGGAGCATGTCTGATCAGTGGCGCATGAGTCGCCCATTAGCCCAACCCAGCGCGCCCGTCGAATTGAGCGCAGGCGACTGACTTTCAGCCAAGACCAACGGCGTATCCATCACCAAACGTTCCCACAATCGCAACTTGCGCTTAACGCCCCCTTCATACCGGGGCGTTATTGTTTAAATGCACGCCATAAAAAAAGATGCGGGGATAGAACTCGATGATTTCACACGCCCAGATGGGACGTGCCGACCTGCACATGCACACCACCGTCAGCGACGGCTTGATGAGTGTACAGGCTTTGCTGGACCATGTAGCCCGACGCGGTTGCTTGGATGTAATCGCCATCACCGACCATGACCGGCTAGACGCCAGCTTGTGGGCGTATGCTCGCCGTAACCGATATCCGTTTGAGATCGTGCCGGGGGTAGAAGTCAGTAGCGCCGAAGGGCATGTGCTGGCGTTATGGATGACCACGCCGATCCCAACCGGGATGTCCATGTCCGAAACCGTCGCGGCCATTCACGAGGCGGGCGGCCTAGCGATTTTGGCACACCCGTTTTTCGCTCAAATGGGCGAGGTAAGGCGCGCATGGCGCGCGTATAAACATGACCATGCTTATCTGGTTCGCGCCGGACTTGACGGCCTCGAGACCTTCAACGCCTCGGTGGTCATCCCCGGCTCGAATCGCAAGGCCGCCCATGTCGCCGCCCAAATCGGGCTGGCGGCCACCGGTGGTAGCGATGCACACACGCTGAATGCGGTGGGGACGGGCGTCACGCATTTCTTCGGCAGCACTGCTGTTGACCTGCGCCGTGCTATCATGACCTGTCAGACCGTTGTGACCGGGCGTCCGTGGCCTGTGACGGCCTATGGGCGATTTATGGCCGATTTTATCGCACGGCGCGGCCACTGTCTGTCGGAAGAATTTGACTTGCCGCAAGACGATTCAGATTATCCGTTGGCGGACGCGGTTTGAAATAGGCTATAGTCTCTAGCATACGTCAGCGCAAAACGGACATGGCGTGCCATGTCCCTATCGGAGACTTCCCTATGCCCGATGATAGCACCCCGCGCAAAACCCTCGCGCTCATCTCACATGACGGCAAGAAGGCCGATATGGTGGCCTTTGCCATGACTCACCGCGAGGTTTTGACGCGCTACAACCTGATCGCCACCAGTACCACCGGACGCCTGTTGCAAGAACAGGGTTTCGAGGTCACGCGCATGTTGAGCGGGCCGTTGGGCGGTGACGCGCAAATCGCCGCGCAAGTGGCCGAGCGAAAGGTGGCGGCAGTCTTTTTCTTCGTAGACCCGCTGGGCAAACATCCTCACGACCCAGACATCCAATCGCTGCTGCGAATCTGCAACGCGCATAACGTCCCGTTAGCCACCAACCCGGCCACGGCGCTGTACATCATCTCCGCGCAAGCCTTATAATCAACGGCGTATTGAACACACACTATTGGAAATTTTGTAGGGCGCGGCACGCCGTCCCGCCCATGAGACTGTGCAAATCCCCACCATGACCCAAAATCTTCTACAAACCCAACTCACCGATTACGCCCGCACGCTGCTCCCGCCCGGAGTCGATGCGCGCACCGTCCAGCTTGAACGCTTGACCTTCAACATCTACAGCGAGGTCTACCGTTTTGCCCTCAACTATGCCGAGGCCGGGCTAGAGCGGACTCAGACCTTCATCATCAAGCTATACGCCAACACCCCCGACGGCATGGATCGCGCCCTTAAAGAACGCCACGCGCTCTTCAATTTGCGCGGCGCACATTATCCCGTCCCCGGCGTGCTGGCAATGGAGGTCGAAAAATCTCCGTTAGGGCGTCCGTTCGTGATTATGGAGCATCTTGACGGCCAGACCTTTGAGCAGGCCATCGCCAGCGCCGATCCCGCCCGCCGGTCAGAATTGGTCGCCCAATTCGTTAACCTGATGACCGACTTGCACGGGCGCGGCACGGCGGTCTTGGTCGCACGGATGGCGACGCCCAGCCCGTTAGCGATGGTCAACCGCGAAATCCACACCCTGCGCGGCCTCGCCAATACCCCGCCGCTCCAAGCCTATTTGCCGCTGGTCGATTGGCTGTACGCCCACCGCGCCGAAGTCCCGTGTGAGGCTCCGGCCATCACCCACCGCGATTTTGTGCCATCAAACATCATCCTTGATGCGCGGGGGATGCCGCATGTGGTCGATTGGGTCTGGCAAGTGGGCGACCCGCGCTATGATCTCGCGTGGGCGCTATGGGCATTGCGCCGGGACGGTCAATCCGCGCTCGCTTCCGATGTGCAAACCGAATACGAGCGCGTGACCGGCGGCGAGGTGGTTGGGCTGTCCTATTTTGAGGTCTTGGCCGCCGCCCGCTGGCTGGTGGGCGTCAGCCAAGATTTACAGGCGTTTTTGATTGAGGGGCAAGTGACTCAGCACGCCGCGCTGAGGATATCGCTGTTGCAACCCGCCCATGACGCGCTCACCTTCATCCAATCGCGCACCGGTCTGGGGTTGCCCGCCGCCGAGATGTTGTTAAGCTAAGGTCAAATCGTCACGCCGCACAATCCCCGCGCCCCCCAAGCGTGCCGCGATGTCGGCAATGCGCTCGCCGGTCAGCGGATAAATCGCATCTGGGGCAATTTCCGCCAACGGGACGGCCACCGCCGCGTATTCGGCAATCCCCGGATTGGGGACGCGCCACGGTTTCTCGCCAAAGCTGAAGGCCGTCCCGCCCCATAACAAAATATCGAGGTCAAGCTGCAACGGCCCCCATTTCGTGCGTTGTTGGGCGCGGATTCGCCCCGACTCGCCCTCAATTTGAGTTAAAATCTGCTTGACTACGGCGGGTGAGTGGATCGTTTGCAGCGCGACGGTCACGTCCAAAAAGTTGGGTTGGTCAAGCTCGCCAAACGGCGGCGTCTCATAAACCGATGAGACCGCGGTGATTTCGCCAATCTCGCGCAGACGATTCACCCCGTATTGTAGCCAACGTAGCGGTTCGATGTTCGACCCTAGCGCGATATAGGCGGTGATGGGCGGGGTCATGCGTCGCGATTCCCGCCGCCCTTGAGCGTGTCCAGCGGTTTCGCCATCTCCCACATGCGCTCATATTGGTCTACCCAATATTCAAACCAGACCGCGGACTCAGCGGCTTTGATTTCAACGCTCATGCGCTTACTGGTCGATTCTTGACCAAACCCATACACCTCAACAATCGCCGTGCCGCTAGACCGATGGGCATCCATGAGAACCATGCTCAGGCCGGGGTTGAAGTCCAAGACTCGCGCCTCGAATTTACCGGGTAAGCCCCACTTGCGAATCATATCAAAACGGGTGTTCATGGTGCGATTGAGTTGGTCGCGCAGTTCTTGGACTTGGTAGGTCACATGCTCGTCGATTTGGCGCTTGGCATCGGCGACGGCGTTGGAGCCGGGGTCGAGCAGCACGACTCGCAGTTCGCCGTCTTTGCGTGTCATGATGTGGGCGCGGATCGCGTCAAGATTGTCGCCATCCAAGATATTGGCCGCCGACGCCGCGAAAATCCACAACCGGCGCGCCCCATCTACCCGCTGGCGGAATGACCCCAATTCGTCACGGGTGTGCAAGTAAGCGTCTAGGCCGCGTTCGCCCTGATTACGCTCAGTGATGTCCAAAATTAAGACCACCAAAGCGCCCATAATCAGATTCATGATGAACTTGGCGTCCAGCAAGTCATCAAAAAACTGTAAAATCACCACCAGCAGCAGAGCCAGCACAAGGCCGTACTCCGCCAAGAATCGCCTTTGTTTGATGTTCCTGAAAACGCGCCGAAAGAATCGAATCATGGCCTACGCCCCTCATCACTGATTAAAGATACTGACTTCGACCTGATATTCCACCCGCCGCACCTCATACATCTGGCCGCGCCCATACACAATCACCTCGCCGTTCGCAAATTCTACCGTGGTATCCTCATCTAAGGCTGCGACGGTGTGATACTGCGCTTGTTCGACCATGTGAATGGCGCGCACCAGTGTCCCGGCTTGGCTGGCGTGGACATCCACCGCTTGGAACAGCGTCGGGATAATCCCCAATCCGGCGCGGATGTCCACCATCTCAAGCCCCTCGCTGGCGGCGGGGTGCATGACTTGGACGGTTCGCCCCTTGCGCTGTATCTTATAGCCGCCGATCACCGCATATTGGGCGGCGATGGTCGCGCCCGCCGCTGTCCCGCAGTAGGGGATGTTTTCGCGCTTGAGCGTCCGTAGCCATGTGATGTCTTGGCACAGCGCATAATGGATGTCTGGCGTGTGGCCGCCCGCGACGAACACGCCCGCCGCGCCGTTGATGTCCATGCCCAACAGCGCCCGTTCCTCAGACACCCGCACCGTCGTGATATGTTCGTCTTTCGCCCCGCCGTGAATCAACATTTTGCGATACATGTCGTGGTCAGAGTCGTGTTGTTGGTGCAGCACCAATACGATTTTGGGCGTGCCGGTTGACCGGTAGGCCGTCTCGACGAATGGGCTGAAACACATCTGATTGGAACTGGGGTCACTGCCCCCGCCCCCGTGCAAGAAAATACTGGCGCTCATCCCTCATAATCCTTTGCGGTGCGTTCGATAAGAAGGCCTACGCTGTCCGCGAAGCGCAACGCTCCCGGCTTATGGACGCGCACTTGTACCCACGGCGCGCCGTGTTGAATCACGAGTTGCGCCACCGACTCGGCCAAAGACTCTACCAGTTTATACCCAGACGCTTCCACATGCGCGATGAGGGCTTTGGTCACGGTGCGATAGTTGAAGGCGTCAGCCGGGTCATCGGACTGGGCGGCGCGCCGGATGTCCGTCCCGATTCGCAGCGTCAGCACCACATCCTGTTTCACGCCGATTTCGTGGGCGCTGAATCCGATTTCACAACGCAATCGTAGCCCGTCGATTTCGATAATGTCCATATCCTGATTTTCCTAACGCTGTCTGCACCCGTCTATTCTAACCATAGACACAGCAGTGTGCATCAGTACAGCACCCGTAGGGCGGTTTCGTCATATATTCTGATCGGTCAACCCATTTGCAGCGGCGGCACACGCTATTACCCAAACATGTACGGAAATTTCGAGTTTTTCCCAGAATCGATAGACGGCGTGTATATCGCCCAAGTCTTTAACCCGCTACCGACCATCACGCCCGATGAATCGTTGAGCGTCGGCGCGGATTGGGTTTGGGCGCCGATTTATGAGAAAGGAGAGGCGCTTTCCTCCGTTACCACATTAGGGTAGCGGTATCCCCGCGCCAAGTTCAATGAAGTCTTGATAAATGATTGGGTGGGTTGGGGTGACAAGCACCTATAGAATTTGCTATACTAAAATCTATGTAATTCTGTAGGTTTATACAGGTTTTAAACATGCAACTCTCAGCCAATCCGTTTGACCGCGCCGTCGAGCGCATCCTGCGCGTAGAACGTACCCGCAACGACTCTGCCAAGCCCAACCTAGCCGCACGCGGCGCGGAAAACAGCTTCATGCTGTCCATGTTTTTCACGGGAGTGCGCTGCTTGCTGGAATATGTCGCGCTGCCTTTTTTACTGCCACTCTTGGGCTTGACCGGCAAGTTTGGCGCGCCGATTGTCTTGGTCTTCAATATCGTGGCATTGGCCGCGCTGGTGAGCAGCGTCCGCAAGTTTTACGCGGTGGATTACAAAAATAAGCGGGCGTATCTGTTCGTGGCGCTGGTCGCCGCGGTGATTATGCTGGCCTTCATCGCGCAGAGCATCATGACGTTGTTGGCTTAAGCGGGTATGTCGCTTAAGCGTCAGACCGTGCTGGTCACAGGCGGCGGTGGCTTTTTGGGCGGCGCATTGGCGCGTCAATTGGCCGCGAATGGCGTACAAGTGCGGGCTTTAATTCGCAACCGCGCCAAAGCCGACTACATCACCGACGTGGCCGGGATTAGATTGGTCGATGGCGACCTTGAAAACGAGTTGTCGCTACGGAAGGCCGTTGAGGGCTGTTCCGCCGTATTTCATGTCGCGGCGGCGCTGGGCGGCACGCCAGACCTGCAAACCCGCGTTAACGTCGAAGGCACACGCTTATTGGCGACGGCGGCGGCGCGGGCGGGCGTCAAACGCTTTGTGCATGTGTCCAGCATCGCCATTTACGGATTCACCGACCTGCCCGACCTGATCACCGAGGACACGCCGCCTTCTGCGTCCGAGTTCACCTATACCGTCACCAAACGCGCCGCCGAGGGCGTCCTCAAATTGGTCGCGGCGCAGACCGGCATGGCCTATAGCATCATCCGACCCGGCATGATTTACGGCCCGCGTTCACAACCGTGGACGCGGGAGATGTTTAAGCTGGCGAGTCTGCCGATTCTGCCGTTTTTTGGCGATGGGCGCGGGCATGTCGCCGCGATTCACGTTGAGGATGTCGTGTCGATGTGCATCTTGGCGGCCGACCATGCAGCCGCGGCGAATCAGGCGTTTAACTGTGCGGCTGACCCCGGCGTGTCATGGCGCGACTATCTGACCGGTTATATGAAGATGGCCGGGCGGACGCGCTGGTTGGGGCTTCCGGTGGGGGTGGTGCGCGGAGTACTGGCGCTGATGAAACCCTTCGCGCCCGCCGGGTCAATGCTTAAAGACATGCCCGCCGCGCTGAATCATCACTTGCGCCCGATCGTGTATAGCACGGCTAAGGCGCGTGAAAAACTCGGTTGGCGGGCGGGTTGGTCGCTGACTGACGGCCTCGCAGACGCGGAAAAATGGCTGCGCGAACAGGGGCATATCCGGGGAAAATAGCCCGCCGCCTATTTTTTCCCCGCGATGCTCTGCCCACCACCTGACGAATCACATCCGCATACGGGTTATCGGACGGGATGACGGGCGGCTTTAACACGGATATTCGCCCAACAGTATCGCGGTGCGGCGGCCTTTGACACGCGCAGGGTCATTAATCCGTAACACGATGAGGGTTGCGCGACCTTCAGGGGTAAGGCCAATCAACGCGCCATCGGGTTGTATATGAAAATGCTCATCCCAGCGTTGGCGGCGCGCATTAAACAGCTTGGTCGCTTCACCTGTCTCTGGGTCTAACGCCGCCACATTGGGGCCTTTGTAGCCATTACATTTCAAACAGGCGAGGCACAAATTATCCGCGTCATCACGCCCGCCGTGCTTCACGGGGATGATATGGTCGATTTGAAACCGAGTCATCCGGTCAGGTTCTCGAATACGGCAATATTCACAACACTGTCCCGCCAACTCGCGAATGAATTGTCGTTGTTGGTCGGTCACACTCACGGTTTAATGCCGCGTAAC
>Ga0105044_10005338_pt1 | contig 17701 bp, 15 predicted proteins | sample MAT01_FD_78092 | JGI IMG/M metagenome (GOLD analysis project Ga0105044, IMG submission 78092) | Freshwater microbial communities from Lake Fryxell liftoff mats and glacier meltwater in Antarctica - MAT-01 | ecosystem: Environmental > Aquatic > Freshwater > Ice > Liftoff microbial mat | place...
AAGGTGTTACCCGCTTCTCTTGATAAGCGGGTAACACCTTTTTCTATGTTCCCCTCAGGGTTGCGGAATAAATACATCGCAGGTTTCGGGTTCTTGCGGGCAATTCGCCAGCATAACCCCATTTTGGCTGACGGTGAACCCGTCATCATTGCGCCAGAAAATCGCGCCGTCCCCGACCAAGACCAGCCCCAGCAAATCGCCACAGTCTGAAGGCGGACTTTGCTGGCCGCTGTTCTGGTCGCGCATCCGTAGACAGTCCCCACGGGTCACGTCCTGATAAATCGGCCCCCACTGCGACGCTTCCCAACGGACGCCGCCACCTTCAAAGGCTACCCCGCTTAAACTCACCTTGCGGGTGTGCAGATTCAAAACCGTAAATGACCGGTTATTATGGAACAGCCGCAGATTGGGCGCTTGAACCGCGACCAACGTCGGAGCAACCGTCGGCGATTCAGGCGTCGGTGATGGCTGAATCGTCGGGGTGGAGGATGGGGCTGGCGTCGGATCAACATTCTGCGGCGTGGGCGTGAGCGGGATTGACGGCGTATCTGTGACCGTAGAGACGAGCGTCAGGACGGCCAACGCTGGGGCGGGAGTCGGCGTGAAGGTGATCACCACGCCCGCCAATGGCGTTGGAGTCGGGTCCGTATTTTTCACAAACTGCGGGAGGATGCCCACCACCGCCGCCAACAAAGTGATAATGCCGGTGATAATCGCGCCGAGGATTTGCGGGTTGCTCAACATCCCACTGGGGATTGGCTTTTGTTCAGACATGATCGCCTTCTTTTCATAGGTCGTTCAACCCACTCATGCAATAAATTGTCCATAAATTGTAATCAATAGTCGTCTTTTTTGCTGCCAAAGTTCGCTAAGACCGCCTCCACAGACACTTTTCCCAATTTGATTGTGCATGTGTTACAATCCGCTCCGAGTTCAGATACTTCCCCGACTGTATTGTGCATCTGCCACACGGCGCAATTGCAGCGCGCATAAGGGGATGGTATACTGTGCGGAGTTTGTGAATATCGACGCAAGTCAAGCGATTTTTCGCTCAGAGTGGGAGTATCCCATGAACGTGCTTAACGAATGGGCATTTATCGGCGTATTTTTCTTAATTGCGCCCTTGCTGCCAGCTCTACCGATTCTCCTCGGTGCGGTGTTTGCGCCACACAAGCCGAACGCCATCAAGACCGCGACCTATGAGTGCGGTGTTGAGACGGTTGGCGATACGTGGGTGCAGTTCAAGGTTCAATACTATATCTACGGCCTGATTTTCCTCGTTTTTGATGTCGAAATGGTCTTTCTGTTCCCGTGGGCGCTGGCCTACAAACAGTTGGATTTCTTCGCATTTGGGGCGGGTCTGCTGTTCATTTTCTTGCTGACTGACGCGCTATTTTATGCGTGGGGCAAGAACGCGCTGACTTGGGAATAAGGGCTGGGGATAAGGGATAAGACCTATGGACTGCATTAATCAACTGGCGCAGTGCCTTAACCAAGGCGGGATGGACTCGGGACTAGCCCAGTTCATTTCGATTTTCCTCGGCGTGGTGCTGGTCGCTACCTTCCCGCTATTGGTCACAATTTTGCTGATTTGGGTCGAGCGCAAATTTGCCGCCCGCATCCAAGACCGGATTGGCCCTAACCGCGTCGGGCCGTTCGGCCTGCTGCAACCCATCGCAGATGTGGTGAAGCTGTTGAGCAAAGAGAACATCACCCCCGCCGGCGCAGACAAGCCGATTTACAACCTCGCGCCGCCGTTCATGGTGGCCGCTGTGTTGTTGGTCTGGGCGGTCATACCACTCACGCCCTATCACTTCGGGGTTGACCTCGAAATCGGGGCGCTATACGTGATTACGGTGGCCTCAATTGGCACACTGGCGGTCATGATGGCGGGCTGGGCGAGCAACAACAAGTACGCTCTACTCGGAGCCTTCCGCGTGGTTGCACAGCTCATCAGCTATGAAGTCCCGCTGGCGATGGCCGTGCTAATCCCCGTGATGTTGGCGGGGTCGATGTCGCTACAAGACATCGTAAAAGCGCAATACGGCATGTGGTTTGTGTTTGCCGCGCCCTTGTCGGCCATCTTGTTTTTCATCAGCTCACAGGCCGAGACCGGGCGCGCCCCGTTCGACCTGCTGGAAGCGGAATCTGAACTGGTGGCTGGCTTTAATATTGAGTACAGCGGCATGAAATTCGCCATGTTCTTTGCGGGCGAGTTCATGCACGTTTTCACCAACGGCGTGCTGATGGCGGTGTTGTTCACCGGCGGCTGGATCGGGCCTTTCGCAGAACAAGCGCCGCTGTTGGGCTTGATTTATCTGCTAGGCAAGGCGTCGGTCTGGTACATGATTTCGCTATGGGTGCGTAACTCTGTCCCCCGCTTGCGGATTGACCAGATGATGGACTTCAATTGGAAGTTCCTCGTCCCGATGTCGATCTTGAACGTGTTGGTGATCGCCTTCCTGTTGCAAGTCATCAAGCAGGTCGGCTTGACCCCGATTGACCCGAACAACTTCATCCAAAATCTGCCGCAAACCGTGGTACTGCTGTTGGGGAATGTGTTCGTAGGCTACATCATGCTGTCGTGGGTGCGCTCGAAAGGTCGCCAAGCCCGCGCCGCCGATGAAGCCAAGAAAATGCCCGCCGCCGCAGTTCACGCGGTGGGCGACTAGGAAAAGTGATGGGCGCACGGTTCGCTGAGCAAGACGCAGCGAACCGTGCATTTTTGCGAGGAGACGGGGGATTATGGTTGTTGGCGGGTTAACTCCACAAGCCATTGCGTTCGGGTTCTTCACGATCCTGACGTTGGGCGGCGCGTTCGGCGTCGTCCTCAACAAGAACTTGGTGCGCGGCGCGGTCTGGCTGATTGTCAGCTTATTCGGCATCGCGGGCATGTTCGTGTTGTTGAGCGCGCCATTTTTGGCCGCCGTGCAGGTCATGGTGTACATCGGCGCGATTGGTATTCTTTTCACGTTCGCGGTGATGCTCACACGCAGCATGACCAACATGCGTCAGCGTTTCACGACGCAGTGGTGGTCGGCGCTGATTGTGGTCGGACTGCTGTTTGTGTTTTTGATGTCTGGCGTTATTGTACCGGTTTGGGGCGGCATTTCACCGGAGCAGGCGGGTGACGTGGTGGCGACCACCACCGATCTCGGCGTTGCGCTGGTCGATGGCAATCAATTTGTGCTGCCGTTCGAGGTGGCCTCACTGCTGCTAACGGCGGCGATTATCGGCGCAATTGTCATCGCCCGTCAGCACGAGGAGGAGTAAGCACATGGTTCCGCTTTGGATGTACTTGGCGGTGGCAGCCGCGCTATTCTGCTTGGGGACTTATACCGTTCTCAGCCGGAGAAACGCCGTGGCCGTGCTGATGGGCATCGAACTGATGCTCAATGCCGTCAATCTGAACTTGGTGGCGTTCTGGCGCTTCCAGTCACCGCTGAATATGGCTGGACAAGCTTTTACAGCGTTTGTGTTGGTCGTCGCGGCTGCTGAAGCAGCGGTGGGCTTGGCTATCATCATCTCGATGTATCGCAGCCGCCGTTCAGTCACAGTTGATGACGTCGATATGCTGCGCTGGTAAATAGAGGGCGCTGATGATTGATTTGACGAACATCAATATTCTCCCGTGGTTGATCCCCGTTGGGCCGTTGCTGGCTTTTGCCATCATCATGCTCATCACCAACCGCTCTAAGATGGTCTCCGCCACCGACAAGCACGAATACGGCGGCCATCACCCTGACTATGACGGTATGACCGTCCCCGTCGTCACCGCCCGCAGCCGCGTTATGAGCATCACCGTCGGCTTATCGGGAATCATCGCTGCGTGGGCGATTGCATGGACCGTTGCGGGCGCAGCCACTAATTTTAACGGCGTATTCGGCCAGCAAGTTTTTGCCAACAGCGTCGAATGGCTCGCCACCGGCACAACCACCCTCAGCATGGGCGTGATGATTGACCCGCTGAATACCCTGATGTTGATCATGGTTCCGCTGGCGGTGCTGTGCATCTTCATCTATAGCATCGGCTACATGGCGCACGACCCGCGTCAGTCGCGCTTTTTTGCGCTGATTTCGTTGTTCGCTAGTGCAATGCTGACATTGGTGGTCGCTGACAACCTGTTGCTGTTGTTCGTCGGCTGGGAAATCATGGGTTTTTGCTCGTACATGCTGATCGGCTTCTGGTTTGAGAAGCCCAGCGCGTATCAGGCCGCCGTCAAAGCGTTCACCACCACCCGCGTGGCCGACGTGGTGATGATGTTGGGCATCGTCTACCTGTACACACTAACCGGCACGCTGAACTTCCGTGACATCCTGTACAACCCGGAAGTCTTGGAAAAACTCGGCAATACCCCGGCCATCCTGTTCACCGGCATGACGGCCTCCAGTTTAATCGGCATCTTCCTGATTATCGGCACGATTGGCAAATCGGCGCAGTTCCCGCTACATGTCTGGTTGCCGGACGCGATGGAAGGCCCGACCCCGGTCAGCGCCATGATTCACGCCGCCGCGATGGTCAGCGCGGGCGTGTACGCGGTCATCCGCATGTACCCGCTGTTTGAAGTCGGCGCGCACCCGCACGATGGATTGTTCAATGCCCCGTTGATGTTGATGACCGTGATTGGCGGCTTCACCGCCCTGTTCGCGGCCACCATCGCCGTCGCTCAAAATGATGTGAAAAAGGTCTTGGCCTACTCGACCATCTCCCAACTCGGCTTCATGATTGCCGCATTGGGCATCGGCGCGTATGTCGCGGCGGCCTTCCACCTGATTACGCACGCCTTCTTCAAGGCGTTGTTGTTCATGGCGTCAGGGTCGGTCATTCATGCCATGGAACACGGTGAACATCACGTCCATGCCCACGGCCATGAAGATGACGAGGACGACGAACACGAACACAGCGCTAGTCACGCCATTGAAGCCCACGGGCATGACTCACACGGTCACGACTCACACGCGGCGGGCGCTGACGCACACACCGGTCACAAGTTCGATCCGCAAGATATGATGAACATGGGCGGCCTGAGCAAGCGCATCCCGGTCACGTTCATCACATTCGTGATTGGCGGGCTATCGCTGGCCGGTTTTCCGCTGATTACCGCCGGATTCTGGTCAAAAGATGAAATCCTCGCCGATGCGTGGCTGGGGACATCCAAAGGTTTTGGTCCACAGGCTTTCGTCTTCTTCATGCTGGCGGCAGCGGCCTTCTTGACCGCCTTCTACACCGCCCGCCAACTCTCGCTGACCTTCTTAGGGGAAGCGCGCACCGAGGAAGCCAAGCACGCCGGTTTGGGCGGGCCCAGCAACATCAGCAGTATCACCATGCAGCTTCCGCTGATTATCCTCGCGTTTTTCGCGCTGTTCGCCGGTTTCGTCGGGGTTCCCAGTGACTTCCCGGTCTTGGGCGAGATTTTCTCGCCGAAGTATCCGTGGTTCGGCCATTTTATCGAGAACACGCTGATCGTCCCGCCGCCCCACCCGATCTTCAACTGGATTCCGCTGTTGACCTCGTTTGGGGTCGCCGGTGGAGGATTGTTCTTGGGCTGGTGGATGTACGGGCGCAAGCCACTCAAGGCGGGCGAACCCGACCCGTTGGTCAACATCCTCGGCCCGATGCACAACGTCTTGAAGAATAAGTATTACTTCGACGAGTTGTACACCATCATCTTTATCAAGCCCGCGCAGGCCATCTCGAAAGCCACTGGCGATTTCATCGACAAAGGCATCATCGACGGCATCCTCCACGCGATTGCGACAGCCTTCCGCTTCACCGGCGACCTGATTAAAACCTTCAACCTGTGGCTGATCGACGGCTTCGGGGACTCGATTGGTCAGGGTATCGGTTGGGTCGGCTCACGGCTGCGTTTTGTCCAAACAGGCCGCGTGCAGAATTACCTCCTGATGGTGGTGTTTTTCGCGCTGGTGTTGGGTTTGATTTTTATCGCGTCGGCGGGGACAGCCGCTAACTAATGAGGGGACGGATATGCCTGTCGCTGTAACTCCGACTTTGGATGTGTTTGGGATAAACCCCCTCACCGTGCTGATTTTTGCCCCGGCTTTGGGCGGTCTGCTGGTGTTGGGTCTACCCAATAGTAAGCTATTGGCGCGCTGGGTATCACTCATCGTCGCTATTGGGGTCGGCCTGTTGGCCGCCATCGTGTTTTTCAATTATGACCGCACCCAAGTCGGTTTCCAGTTTGTGACCGATGCGCCGTGGTTTCCGTCCATCAACGCCAACTGGACGCTGGGAATCGACGGCATCAGCGCCGCGATGGTGCTGCTGACCGGCATCTTGGTGCCGATTGCTGTGCTGATTAGCTGGGAAGTAGAAGACCGTTTCCGCCCCCACCTCGCCCTCATCCTGTTTTTCGAGATGGGTCTGATGGGCGCGTTTGTGGCGCAGGACATGATGATTTTCTTCGTGTTCTACGAACTCAGCCTCGTCCCAATCTATTTCCTGATTAAGGAATGGGGCGGCAAGAATCGCCAATACGCCAGCACCAAGTTCTTCATCTACTCGGTCGGCGGCACGCTGGGGATGCTGTTGGCAACTCAACTCATCGGTCTGACCGCTGGCACGTTCAACATCGAGGCGCTCACCCAATTCTGGCCGAGTTTCTCGCCAGAAGGCGGCTCATTCCTCGGCGCGGACATCCAGTCGATTAAGACGCTGGCCTTCATCGGCTTCTTCGTGGCCTTTTGTATCAAAGTCCCGGTCTGGCCGTTCCACACTTGGCTGCCGGATGCCCACTCTGAAGCGCCGACGGCAGGTTCGATGCTGTTGGCGGGCGTCATGCTCAAACTGGGCGCGTATGGTTTCATCCGCTTGGTCATCCCGTTGTTCCCAGATATTTGGGTCAGTCAAGTCAGCTTCTTCGGCGCATTCAGCACCGATTGGGCGACCATTTTTGCGGTCCTCGCGGTGCTGGGCATTGTGTTGGGCGCGCTGGCCGCTTTCGGTCAAAATGACATCAAACGCTTGGTCGCCTATAGCTCAGTCAATCACATGGGCTTCGTCGCGCTGGGGATTGCGGTCTACGCTTCAATCTATGGCAAGATGGTGGTCAGCGGTGAGTCAGACCCTGCCTCGGTACAAAACGCCATCTTCGCCGGAAACGGCGCGGTCATGCAGATGTTCAACCACGGCCTGAGCAGTGCCGGGATGTTCTTGCTGGCGGGCGCGATTTATCACAAGACACACACTCGCGACTTGCGCGACTACGGCGGCTTGTGGGTTAAAGCCCCGGTCTACGGCGCGGTGTTAATCTTCACCAGTATGGCGAGCCTCGGCTTGCCCGGTCTTAACGGCTTCGTCAGTGAATTTATGGTGGTGCGCGGCAGTTGGCCGGTCTATACCGTGCTGACAGCCATCTCCATGATTGGTCTGCTGTTCACCGGCAGCTATATCCTGAAGGGCATCCGTGCCGTCCTGCAAGGGCCTTTCAATTTGCACTGGCGCGATTATCATCTCGAAATCGAACCGCGTGAACTGATTGCTATGGCTCCATTGATGGTGTTGATGCTGGTGACGGGACTCGTCCCAAACTGGATTTTACCGGTCATCAACGACTCCATAACCCGCATTCTTAGCGGGTTGTCGTAAAGGTTGGGTGTGAACCATGCTTGAAGGGTTCTCGTTTCCGGTTCTTAGCGCGATTATCTTCGTCCCCATTATCGCGGGCGTGGTGCTGTTGTTCGTTGACGGCAAGCAACGCGATTTGGTGCGCGGTATCGCGATCACCGCGGCTGTAACCGTGCTGGCGCTATCGGCGCTGGTATTCTTCGCCTATAACTCGCAAGTTGCCGACTTGATGTCGCATCAAGAGGCGTCTCAGTTGACAGGCGGCGAATCGGTTGGCACGCAGATGTTCGTGGATGGCCTCGCCTTCACCGAACAAGTCACATGGTTGCAATCGTTGGGCATCAGTTATCACCTCGGCGTCGATGGCCTGAACGCGCCGATGGTGCTGCTCACCGGCATGGTCACAGTCGCCGGCGTCTTGATTAGCTGGCGAATCCAAGACCGCATCCGCGAGTTCATGGCATTTTTCATGCTGCTGGTCGCGGGCGTGTATGGTGTGTTCCTCGCCATTGACCTGTTCTTGCTGTTCTTCTTCTATGAACTCGCCATCTTCCCAATGTACTTGCTCATCGCGGGATGGGGCTGGATCAAGCTGCGCGAATACGCGGCCATGAAGCTGACCATCTACATTTTGGTCGGGTCAGTGGTCGCCATGATTGGCATCATTGCAATGGTGTTCGTCGCGGACAGTTACTATCAGAACGACGGCGCGGAGGTGTTCGCGTCGGCCATCGACAACGGTATCTTGGCTGAGGGGACGCCGACCTTCAATTTCAACATGATTTCGCTGACGTTGGCGGCGGAAAATGGCGCGTATGATGTCCCGGGTTACGCCGGAGTTGACTCGCTGACGTTCGCCAAGCTGTGGTTCCCGTTCATCTTCCTCGGCTTCGGCATCTTGGCGGGGTTATTCCCGTTCCACAACTGGTCGCCAGACGGACACGTCGCCGCGCCCACCGCCGTCTCGATGATTCACGCCGGTGTGCTGATGAAATTGGGCGCGTTCGCCGCGTTGCGAGCTGGTGTCCAACTCATGCCAGAGGGCGCGCAGACGCATCTGCCGTGGATTGTGCTGCTGACGCTGATTAACGTGGTCTACGGCGCGTTCATCGCCTTCCGCCAGCGCGATTTCAAGTACGTTATCGGTTTCTCGTCGGTGTCGCACATGGGCTTGGTCAGCATGGGGTTCGCGACCATGAACGTGGTCGGTATGACCGGCGCGGGCTTGCAGATGTTCAGCCACGGCGCGATGACCGCGCTGTTCTTCGGTTGCGTCGGCATGGTCTATGACCGCGCCCACACCCGCGACATCCCCAGTTTGGGCGGCATGATTAAACGGATGCCGTGGGTCGGGTTCGCCTTCGTCATCGGCGGCCTGACCAGTATGGGGATGCCCGGCTTCAGCGGTTTTGTCGCGGAATATCCAATTTTCATGGGGTTGTTCAACGCGACAGGCGTCACGCTGACGATTGGGACGTGGCAATTGACCAATTACTACCCCATCATCGCGGTCATCTCGGCCTTGGCGATCGTCATCACGGCGGCCTATGTGCTGCGAGTGACCGGTCAAGTGTTCTTTGGTGAATTTAACGCAGAGAAGTATCCAGACGTTCATGACATCACCGTCACAGATCGGATGATCCTCCTGCTGCTGGGCATTCCGCTGATTGTGATTGGTCTCAATCCAGCCGTGATTGCCCCGATGGTCGAAGCGGGCGTTCGCCCGGTGGTCGCCTTACTCGGAGGGAGTTTCTAACCCATGCCGACCTTTGATTTTCTCACAAATCTCCCCGCGGTTGCGCCTGAAGTCGGCTTGACCGTCTTGTCGCTGCTGGTCTTGCTGATTGACTTACGCTGGAAAGGCGAACAACGCCGGTTCATCGGTATTGTGGCCGGTCTTGGCCTGCTTGCTCTCGCTGTCATCCCGTTCATCTGGCCGCCAACCAACCCCGACGCGCTGTATTGGGGCGGCATGGTTCGTTATGATGTGCTGGCACAAATCTTCAAAGTCACCGTGTTGATCGCGGGCGGCTTAACCTGTCTGATCGCGGTCAACACCAGTGAACTGGGGCGTAAGGGCGAGTTCTACCTGCTAATCGTCGTCAGTACGATGGGCGCAAGTTTGATGAGCGCCGCAGCCGACCTAATTATGCTGTTCGTCGCGCTCGAAACGCTGTCAATTCCGCTGTACATCCTCGCATCGTTCAGCCGCAAGGACAAGCGTAGTAGCGAGGCTGGCATCAAGTATTTCCTGTTCGGGTCATTCGCCTCGGCCATCATGCTCTACGGCCTCAGCTTGCTGTATGGTTTGACCGGACAGACCAACCTCTACGCGATTGCGGCCTATATGGGCGGCGAGGCGTTCACCGCCAATCTCGCGCCCGTCTTGGTCACGATGATCCTAATCGTGGTCGGCTTCGGCTTCAAAATCAGCGCCGTGCCGTTCCACTTTTGGACGCCGGATGTGTATGAAGGCGCGCCGACCCCGGTCACAGCCTTTGTCAGCGTCGCGAGCAAGGCTGCCAGCATCGCCTTGTTAATGCGCTTTTTCACCGCCGTTTTCCCGGTTGGCCTGACCATCGGCACGGTTGAAATCCAAACCTTCTGGGTTAATTTGATGGCGGCTGGCGCGGTTTTGAGCATGACCTTCGGCAACGTCTTGGCGCTGAGTCAGAAAAACATCAAGCGGCTGTTGGCTTACTCGTCCATCGCCCAAGCCGGATACCTGCTCATCGGCGTGGCGGCGATTCAAGCGGGGACGGCGCAGAGCGTGGCCTCCGTCGCGTTCTATATGTTCATGTACGTCTTCACCAACCTGCTCGCGTTCGGCGTGATTGTGCTGTTCGGTGAATTGGTTGGCGGGGACGACATCAAGGACTTCGCGGGCCTCAGCCGTCGTAATCCGATGATGGCGCTGGCGATGACGATTGGTTTTCTGTCGCTGGCCGGTATCCCACCTGCCGCCGGGTTTTTCGGCAAGTTCTTCCTATTCAACGCCGCCGTTGAAGCCAATTTGACGTGGCTGGCGATGATCGGCGTCTTGAACGCCATTGTCGCGCTGTACTACTATCTTGTGGTCATCAAGGTCATGTATGTAGACCGCGGCCCAGATGATGAGAAGCCCATCGCCATCCCAGCCGTTGCCGGATGGGTGTTGGGATTTACGTCTGTCGCTGTCCTGTTATTGGGGACGATTGGCGCACAAATGATTTACGACTGGGCGCTGACCAGCGCGTCGAGTCTGATGTAAGTGGGTAGGGGGCGTAGCGTGCTGCGCCCCCAAAACAGCGAACATGTCAGTGCCGTGTCCCTACGAAAAACATTAAACATCAAACTCTTATGGCATTCAAAAGTCGATTGTGATAGAATGCACAGCGTTTATAAGGCCTGTAAAGGTCAAAAGCGATGAAGGATAACCGCGCTTCGGCACGGGCGCAAGTTTTAACGCCGGGGGTGTTACTGGCAGCAACTCAGGCGGGCTGTGCGGCGGTGGTTGTTGTCTTTACGGCGCTTTTTGTGGGTCTGTGGCTCGACTCGGTGGTCGGTCAGCGCGGTCTGTGTACATTAGGAGTACTCGTCGCCAGCATCCCACTCAGCCTCTGGCTGATGTTGAAGATTGCGTTGCGGGTGATTAACCGAATACAGGTCACGCTACCCACTCCAGAGCCGCTAGACTCGCTTGTGGAGGAGGAGATTGAGCAGTTGTGAAAGCTTATAATGTCATGAGCAGAAAGGAGGAACGATGAACGCACGGGTACGCGGATTAATCATTTTCGTAGTGATGGTAGTCTTTGCAGCATTCTTCTGCGCCTACGTTCCATTCTCGTTGATGCCGTCCAATACCGTTGGCATGGCGCTCCCGGTCATCACAGTGCCGGGTGAAGTTCTGATTAAGGGCGGGCTGCCGGGTGGGGTCGATTTGACCAACACCTTAGTCGGCACGTTCTTGGCCGACGTTTTGGTCATCATCTTTGCGCTGTTGGCTTGGCGCGTCTCTAAGGGATGGACCAAAGAAGTTCCGGGGCGCTTCCAAGCGTTCGTGGAAATGTTCATTGAGGCGGTCTATAACTTCCTCAAGAACCTCGGTGGTGATCGCCTGCGGAACACCCCGTTGCTGTGGCCGTTGGTCGCTTCAATTTTCTTGTTCTTGCTGGCCGCCAACATGCTCAAGCTGTTCCCCGGTGTCGAAACCGTCGGCTTGATGCACTGCTCGCACGTCGGCATCAACGGCTACCCGATCAAGCAAGGGATTACCGATAGCTCGTTCCAACTGTATGTCGATGCCCCACTAGACGGCGGCACAGAACAGACGTTGGAGAGCGAAGAGGCTTGTTATGCGTGGTTCAAGGCTTATCAGGCTGGGCATATCAGCCGACTGACCCTCGCCGAGGGCGAATCGGTTGAGAGCGCCAAAGGTCATCTTGAAGAAGAGTTGACAACCTTAAAAGCCTCGCTCGCCGACGCCCCTGTTGAAGAAAAAGCGTTGATCGAGGAAGAAATCCACTTCGTCGAGTTGCAAATCGCCTCTGCCGATCAACTGATCGCGCTGGAGCCGGTGCTTAAGGAGCAGAAGGCAGCGCTTGAAGCCGCCAAAGCCCCTGCTGAGGAAAGCTACAGCACAGACACCGAACCCGCAGCTGTGGAAGGTGAAACGCCTCTTGAGGGCGAAACCGCCGCAACTGAAGGTGAAACTGTCACTGAGGGTGAAGAAGCCCTCGTCGTTGAAACCGCCCCGGTTGTGGATGTCGCCGCCCTTGAAGCACAGGTTGACGCGACTCAAACGGCGTATAACCTCGCGTTGTCGGGTCTGCAATATCCGGGTGCGACATTAGCACTCAACCAACAACAGCTTGACGGTGGTGCGTTCCCCTACATCTTCCACATCACCCCGTTCGTCCGTGGTGCGGCCAGTGACTTGAGCCTGACGGTAGCCTTCGCGTTGATGGCCGTCGTGGTGGTACAGGTCTACGGTATCTACGCGCTGGGGCCGGCTTACTTTGAGAAGTTCATCAACATCTCGGCGCTGGGCAATCTTGGCAAGCGTCCGCTGGGTGCGGTAGACTTCCTCGTGGGCTTGTTCGAGATCATCTCCGAACTCGGTAAGATCATCTCTCTAGCCTTCCGACTTTTTGGTAACATCTTCGCCGGCGGCGTCGCGCTCATCGCGATTTCGTTCTTGGTGGCGTTGTTCATCCCCGGCGTCATCATGTTGCTGGAAATCGTCATCGGCGCTGTCCAAGCGCTGGTGTTCGCAGTCCTGACGCTGGTCTTTGTAGTACAGGCGATGGAGCATCATGGTAGCGGTGACGACGATCACGGCCACGATGGCGCTCACGAAGCCCACTAAAATCCTACCTTTCTAATCGGCAGTTACACAACAAACAACAACAAACACACAGGGTAAAGGAGCAAACACCCCATGGATGGTCTTGAAATCGGTTTGAAGGCAATTGGTGCAGGTTTGGCAATGCTCGGCGCAATCGGGCCGGGTCTGGGCATCGGTTTGCTCGTGAATGGCGCTTTGCAAGCGATTGGTCGTAACCCGGACGCTGGCGGTCAGATTCAGACAAACATGATTCTGGGTATCGTCTTCACCGAAGCAGTCGCGATTTACTGCTTGGTCGTCGCCCTCATCGTCCTGTTCGTGCTGTAATCCACAGCATCGAAGGAGTGTCCGATATGCGACTGAACAAAAAACTACTCGTGCTGATGTTGGTCATGGTCACCTTGATGGTGGTCAACCCTGCATTCGCAGCGGAGGAAGATGCTGGCCCGTTGGCCGCACTCGGCATCAACGGCGGCTTCCTCATCTCTCAACTCGTCAACTTTACCTTTGTTTTCGGTCTGTTGACCTTCATCCTGTGGCGTCCGATGACCAACGCGATGGACGCCCGCACAGCCAAGATCAAGAAGGGCGTCGAAGATGCCGCCGCCGCCGCCAATGCCCGCCGCAATGCGGAAGTGGAAGCGGAAAAGATTTTGTCGCAAGCCCAGCGCGAATCGCAGCAGAATATCGCTGCCTCGCAGGGCAAAGGCGAAGAAGTCGCTAAGGCTGTCGAAGCCGAAGCTCGCAAGCAGGCCGAAAAGATCATCGCTGATGCGAAGGTCGCCACCACCACCGCTCGCGACGCTGAATTGGCGGGTCTGCGCGGTCAGGTCACGTCGATTGCGGTTGCCATCGCCCAACGCCTGATCGGTGAGACCCTCGACGCCAAGCGTCAACAAACGCTGGTCAGCGAATTCCTGAGCGCTGTCCCCGCCACCGCCAAAAACCTGTCCGGCTCGGTTGAAGTCACCAGCGCCATGCCGCTGGAGGCCGCAGAGCAGGCCAAGGTCAAGACGGCTTTGGGCGCGTCGGAAGTCACCTACAAAGTTGACCCGTCCATCCTCGGCGGCTTGGTCGTTCGCGCTGGTGATCGCGTGATTGACGGCAGTGTTCGCAACAACCTGAACGCCTTGTCGGGTCGCCTGAACTAACATCTGTTAGGCTGCTTTCACAACGCAGGCTCATCAAACGCGCCGGAGGGGAAAACCCACCCGGCGCGTTTTTTTATGCGAAAATCTGAAATGCACCCTACATCAGGCGTATAATGTCTAATCTTTTCTTTTTGTGTTACATTTGACCGGCGAAGTCGTCACAATTTAGCGCGCTCTAACGTCAATTCTGAGGTAAAAAATGCTCACATACGATGAATTATTGGCCGCGTTGCCGGGTGCGTTGGACGGCGTGGATGTCCCCAACTGGGGCGAACGTATCCGGGGCAAGGTGCGCGACGGCTACGCCCGCGACGGCCTGCGCGCCCTGATCACAACAGACCGTATCAGCGCGTTTGACCGCGTGCTGGGACTCATCCCCTACAAAGGCCAAGTCCTCAATCAACTCAGCCTGTGGTGGTTTGACCAAACCCGCGATGTGGTCGCCAATCACGTCGTCGCCTCACCCGACCCCAATGTGACCATCGGGCGCGAGGCCGCCGCGCTCCCCGTAGAAGTGGTCGTGCGCGGTTATTTAACGGGCGTGACCAGTACCAGTATTTGGACGATGTACGCGGCGGGTGAACGCAAACCGTATGGGATCGCGCTGCCCGACGGTCTCAATAAAAATGACGCGCTGCCGACCCCGGTCATCACACCGACCACCAAAGCTGAGGGCGGCGCGCACGACCACCCGCTGACTCGCGACGACATCCTCAACGGGATATTGCCGCCCGATCTGTGGGAACAGGTCGAAACGGCGGCGCTGGGATTATTCGCCCGTGGTCAGGCAGTAGCACGTCAGGGTGGGTTAATTTTGGTCGATACCAAATATGAGTTTGGCCTGATCGACGGCCAACTGACGCTGATTGACGAAATTCATACGCCTGACAGCAGTCGTTATTGGATTGCCGACAGCATAGGGCAAGGCGTCGAGCCGGAAAATCTAGACAAGGAGTTTTTGCGGAAGTGGTACGCAGCGCGGGGTTATCGCGGAGACGGGCAGCCCCCCGTTATGCCGCCAGAGTTCATCGCGCAAGTGGCCGCCCGCTATATTGACGCCTACGAACGCCTGACCGGTCAGAGCTTCATGCCAGCGTCCATCCCCGCTGCACCGCGCATCGAATCGGCGTTGACGAATTGGCGCGCATAAATATAGCCGTGTCATCAAAATTTTAATTCTGTCAGTCGCTGAGTTTTTGAGCGGATAGCGATTTTGCGTTGGCTTGGGCAGTTTGAACAGGGTGGTATCAACACCTATATGCAAACTGCCCATGTCTTTGGCTGTCTTCGCATGATACGATTGCGATACGAAAGACGCAACTTCTTAAAATAAGCATCACTTAAGAAATTGACCCCGAATAACCAAAAATTCACCGGGTAATCGGTTGCCAAAATTCAAAAGTTATGCAGATAATGTTTTTAAGCCGATATTATATTGGCTTAACCCAAAAGCAGTGTAAACTGCTGATTAAATCCCGTATTTAGAAACATCATCAGAGGAGGTTGCGTCCAAACGACGTGTTAGGCCTAAACCTGCCTTAACATCACTTATCTTGTACATGGCCTGTCAACCCGGCTTTACGGTTGTACAGGACGTTCATACAGAGGTGTATTGTGATTCAAGAACTGATGGCGCGTGCGGAACAACGTGGGTATGTCACCTACGACGACATCCTTGAAATCGTCGAGGATGAAGGCGAAGAACTGGGTACGCTGGAAAATATTTTATACGAACTAGAAGAACTGGGCATCGAATATCGCCATGAAGGCGAAGTCGTCATCGTTGGACAGACGATGGAAGACACCGAGTTCGATTATGACAACGACGACACTCAAGACCCAGTGGTGGGCGACATCAACGCCGTCTCAGCCGACGATCCGGTTGGTTTATATTTCCGACAGATGGCGCAAGAACCGTTGTTGACCGCGCTTGAAGAAGTCGATTTGGCGCGTCGCATTGAAATGGGCAAAAAGGCCGCCACCTATTTGGCGACCCTAAACCCCGATGTCGAAATTAGCCCAGAACGCCTTGAGCGTTTTGAAAAACTCATTCGTGACGGTCAAGCCGCCCGCGAACATCTCGGACGCGCCAACACCCGTCTGGTGGTCAGCATCGCCAAGCGTTATATGTCACAGGGGATGCCCTTCCCCGATTTGATCCAAGAAGGCAATGTCGGCTTGATGCGCGCCGTCGATAAGTACGATTATAAGCGCGGCAACCGCTTCAGCACTTATGCGACTTGGTGGATTCGCCAAGCCATCACCCGTGCGCTGGCGCAAAAGACCCGCACGATCCGTATCCCCCTCCACATGACCGAGCGCATCCGCCACATGTACCGCACCGCGCAGTCGTTGGAGCAGACATTGGGTCGCCGCCCCACCGCCGAGGAAATCGCCGTCGAGATGGATGTGCCACTGGACAACATCCGCAATATGATGGACGCCAGCCAACACGCCGTCGCCCTAGAACGTCCCGTCGGGGATGATGGCGATACCGAATTCGGCGACTTTCTCGAAGATCAAGAGACGCCTAGCCCGGTGGATTCCGCCGTCCAGCATTTACTAGAAGAGACCATCGAACAGGTCTTGGGTGAACTCACCAACCGCCAATCCAGCATCTTACGCCTGCGTTTCGGCCTCGGCGGGGGTGAGCCGCACACGTTGGAAGAAATCGCTAACAAGTTTGGCTTGAGCCGTGAGCGTATCCGTCAACTCGAAAAAGAGGCCTTGCGCCGCCTGAAGTCCCCACGCCTGTCCGTCGCCCTCCGCGACTACTTGGGCTAAATTTCAAAAGACGCCCGCGCCAATGATGGTGCGGGCGTTTTTTTGTCGGATAATCGTTAAATCCGACAATGCTGGGCAACCCGTGGGTCGCCCCTACGAAACCGATCCGAGATTTATTCCACCGTCACGCTTTTGGCGAGGTTGCGCGGCTGATCCACATCTGTGCCGCGCCAAACCGCCACATGATAGGCCAGAAGCTGCATGGGGATGCTGGTCATGACCGGCGCGAGCAGCGCCGGACACTCCGGCAGATACAGCACTTCGTCCGCCGCGTCCGCGATGTCTTTATCGCCTTCCGTCGCCAGCGCAATCACCTTGCCGCCGCGTGCCTTGACCTGTTCGATTTGCGAAATCATCTTCTCGTACAGCGCGTCTTTGAGCGCAATCGCCACCACCGGCATCGACTCATCAATCAGCGCAATCGGGCCGTGTTTCATCTCCCCCGCCGGATAGCCCTCTGCATGGATATAGCTAATTTCCTTGAGCTTGAGCGCGCCCTCCAGCGCGATCGGATACTGCGCCCCGCGCCCCAGATACAAGAAATCGGTGTAGTGGTGTAGCTTGCCTGCCAACGCCTGAATCTCCGAGTCCAGCGCAAGTGTTCGGCGTAGAATTTCCGGCAGCTTGGCGAGGTCTTCGATGCGCTCGCGGCGTTGTGCGTCGGTCAGCGTGCCGCGTGCCGTCCCCAGCGCAACCGCCAGCAGATATTGGTCAACAATCGAGGCCGTGAACGTCTTGGTGCTGGCGACCCCGGTTTCGGGGCCGACGTTCATCCCGATAACCCCATCAGCGAGGCGCATGGCCTGTGAGCCGACGGCGTTGACGATGCTCCAGACCGTCGCGTTATGACTGCGCG
>Ga0105044_10005341_pt1 | contig 17698 bp, 13 predicted proteins | sample MAT01_FD_78092 | JGI IMG/M metagenome (GOLD analysis project Ga0105044, IMG submission 78092) | Freshwater microbial communities from Lake Fryxell liftoff mats and glacier meltwater in Antarctica - MAT-01 | ecosystem: Environmental > Aquatic > Freshwater > Ice > Liftoff microbial mat | place...
CCATTTCTGCGTAGTCGGCGGACATGATGTTGGCGCAGTGACCAGGGCTGGCCAGCCAGCCTGCCACCACCTGCTCTGGCGCGGCCAGGCCGGCGGCGATGTTCTCGCTGACCGTCCGCCATGGGTAGCCCTGCTGTGTCGCGCGCTGTGCGGCCGTGTCGCCCGCCGGGTCCTCATGGCTGAAGTAGTCGCGCTTGGCCATGTCGCGGCTGTGCACCAGCGCAGCGGCGCCCAACGCGTCACTCCACGCCAGCGGGCTGGTGGCAGCAAAGTGTCGGCCGCCGCACTGCCGGGATTTCGCCCGCGCCTGGTTGGTGAGCTGCAGCACCTTCTTCGCAGCTTCGCGCCAGTCGGCCAGGTCCGCAGGCAGCAGCGGCTGGGCCAGGTTGATGCGCCAGGTGTTGCCCTTGCGCGAGACGCCGATCTCAGAAAAGCGCCGATCGCGCAGGCTGCTGCAATAACGGCTGCGCAGAAGTGCCGCAGCGCGCTTCACGTCGCGGGCGCCGGTGACGACCACGGTCGTCGCGGCCGCCGCTCGGTAGCCGGCTGCGGCCAGCGCCCGGCCCAGGTCGTCGCCATGCGTCGAGGGCCGTGCGCGCGCCAGCGCGGGCGACGGCGCCAGCGGCGGCAGCGGCGGGGCCGAGCTCCCCGAACAGTCCTGCGGCTGCTCGCGGATGGCGTTGATCAGGCTGGCGAGCTCGTCCTTGCCCTCGGCCCGCGCGGTCGTCGGCGCGAACGACGCCGCGGCGATCACCACGATCACCACGATCGCCACGAACGGTAGTGCGACACGTACACCTGCCTGCGACATGCAGTCCTCCTGACCAGAGCGCCTTGGCGAACGGCGTGCCCGGCCAGGATCGAACGACGGCACGCGCCTTGCCTTTGTCTCCATCCCCAAGTCGCGATGAAAGGATCTCCCCATGTCCAGTGCAGGCAAACCCTCAGGCCCCGGCAGCCCGTTGAAGGAACGCAAGGACGCCGCCAAGGAACGCGAAGGCCGTGACCAGCTCGAGCCGCGGCTGCCCGATGCCGATGACGGCGTCGACGGCGAAGGCACGTCGCCGGGCCGCAGCGCCACGCGTGCGCGCCATGCCGTACGCGACGCGCACACGCCGAACGATCCCGACTGAAGCGTGCACCCGGCGCGCCGGCTCAGTGCCGGCTGCGGTCTGGCAGCGCCAGATGCCCGAGCAAGCTGTGGTGGCTCCTTCAGTGAGTCCGGTGTCGCGGCCTTCGAAACCGCCCGCCAAATCGGCTTCGGTTGCGGCACGATTTACCGGATGCGTCCCACGCGTAGCCGCTGCTCGAGCACCGTGAATGGCTCTCCGACCGGCCGCTCGCTCATCGAGCGGTGGCGGCGCGGCCCAGTTTCATGCCGGCGCCCCGCGCGATCAGCGGATCAACCGGTCCCAGCTACCGTGGTGCTGCCTGATCGCCCCGCGAGGCAGGCTGGCGACGATCAGCAGCAATCCGGTCACCACCGCGAAGACCGCTGCGGCCACGCCGGCCGGCCAGATCAGTGGCACCGCCGCCAGCGCCACGCGCAACGGCACGATCAGCAAACGCAGGATGCGCGCCACTTCGGCCGCGGCCAGCGACACCACCGTCAGAACCAGCGCGCCCATCAGGGGATGGGCATTGGCCACGCTGCCGTCGACACCCAGCAGCGGCCGCGTGAAGAGCAGCATCAAGCCAAGCGCCAGCGCCAGGCCCAGGCACCAGCTCAGGCCGACACCGCCGCCCACCATATCGGCCGCCACCACGCCAGGGCGCTGGTCGAAGATGTCGGCGGGCGATTCGCTTTGCGCCTGGCGTGCCGGGCCACTGGGACTCTCGTCGGTGTCGCCCAAGAAGAACACCCGCAGCAGGCTGCGCCCAGCGCGCTTGCGGCGCCGCAGGAACTGCAGCGTGGCCACCAACTCGTCGAGCGAATAGGGAATCTGGATCAGCACCGCTACCGCACCGATCAGCGCAATCGTGCTCCAGGTGCCGATCAGGATCGGCTGGATGACGATGAACGAGATCGACGGGATGCCCAGCGGCGCGATCATCAAGCCGAACAGCACCACCAGCCACGGCATGGTGCGCCAGCGCATGCGCGAGCCGACAATGCCGGTGAGGATCTCCAGCAGGTAGGTGTAGCCGCCCACTGCCGCGTCCGACACCGGCCAGGCCTCCGAGACGAAGCTGGTGACGATCTCCTCGGTGCCGTTCTTCGGGTCGGTCGGGTTGCCGACGAAGAACGGGTGCCACACATCGGGGAAGTAGCCCAGCTGGTAGCCCGCCAGGTAGCGCGACACATACAACAGCCCCACCACCGCGAGCGCGATGATCGGAGTGCGCTGCGTCCAGTTCGATGGGTTATAGCTCCAGCCCGGCGGCACGACCGGACCGTGCAGCGCTGCGATCGCCGAGACCCCGGGCCCAGGCTTGGTGCAGACCGCGAAGCCGAAGACGGTCATCGGCCATCTTGACCATGAAGGGGCGGATGAAGGGCTGCTCGCCGTCGTCGATGGCATCGGGCACCACCGGCTCCAGCCGGCCCTGCACCCACGCCCCGGCTGCGGCCACCGCCTTCGGCAGGCGCAGCGGCTGCTCGGACGGCCCGGGCGGCACGTCGCCCGGGGCCACGGCAGGGCCATCCGGGAAAGTCGGCGACTGGCGCGACACGGCAGGCTCAGGACCGTTCAAACATCAAGGCCGCGTTCTCGCTCGCCGGTGTGGTCTCCGTCGGCAGGTGATTGGGCGGGCGCAAGCCGACGTCCTCGCTGCGCAGACCCGGCCTGGAGTCGAGGTCGGCGCCGGCTTCCCATTCGCTGACATGGACGATGCGCACCTGGACCACGGCGAGATCAGGGTCGCTCAGGCCGCCGGAGAACCAGGCGTCGGCTGAGCGGTTCCACAGAGACTTCGCCTTGTCGGCATCCTCGACGACCAGTGCCATGCCGGTGACCGAGATCCAGCAGGCGTCGCCTGAGGGCGAGTAGGCGACGTTGACCGAGGGCTCGGCGGCGAGTTCGGCAACGGAGTCGCTCTTCCTGGACATGAAGAACCAGAGGCTGTCGTCGGCGTCGAGCGACGTGTTCTGCATCGTCATCGGCCGCGAATGCAGGTGGCCGTTGGTGTGGCGGGTGGTGAACATCGCGAACTTGCAGTCCTTGATGTCGTTCCACAGTGCCTGGCGCGAAGGATGTGTGGCCTCTGTCATTGGAAATCTCCACTGTGAGTGTGCGCCCCGGAGTTTGGCGAGGGCATATGAAGCCTCGAAGGCTCCTCCAACGCACGGCTTGCGTCTGTAGGACACGCGCCCTTTCGTCGAGCGTGCAAGCCGACGGGCTCGCTTTCCTTTCACATCGACATCCTCTCCGAAGCGCATGTCGCGCGTGCCGGCGTCATTCGTCGGACTGACGGGGCGGACGATGGCATCCGCTCGCCAAGCGCGTGGTGCGCCTCTTTTCCTACCTGCCCTGAAACATCCCGCCGTGTCAGAGTCCCAGGCGTCGACCTCGTCATCGCCGGCAACACCTGTCCGGCACTCGCGAAAGAACGCGTTCAGCGGCCTCAGCGCACACTGGCAGCCGCCGCTGCAGGGACGCGCCGAGCCTCGAATTCCAGCGGCTTGTTGCTGTCGAACGAACCGATGGTCTGCAGGCGCAGCGCCAGCCATTCGTCGGGCGGCTGGCCGTGCAGCTCAGCGCTGTAGCGGTGCGTGATCTCTCGGGTCTGAGTGCCCATCGACTGCTGGGTAAGGGTCTCGAAGCGCAGGTTGCTGCCGTCGAACTCCAGCTTCTCGATGGCGCGCGGATAGCTCAGGAAGGTGGCGGTGCCGGTCAGCTGCCCGGCATGGTGCTTGAACTCGAAGCGTTCGTCGTGCTTCGCGCCCCAGTCGTATCTGACCTCAGCCTGCCAGCTGCCGACCAGCCGCGACGACGGGTCGGCCGGCACCCAGGGTTTCAGCCAGCCCGCCGCAATGAGGCTGGCGGCGACCGCTGCGCCGCCCAGTGCCCAGGGCCAGACGCTGCGCTGCCGAGGCAGGCCGATGGCGTCGGCCAGGCGGCCGATGTCGGCGTCCCAGTGCGCGTCGCTCAGGCTCAGCGCATGGCGTCGGGCCAACGGCACCAGCGGCAAGGGCAGGTCGGCCTCGGCTGGCATCTCGGCGCCGGGCAGCAGCACCGGCACCACACGCGCGCCGCTGTCCAGAGCCACTGCAACTTCCAGGCGTACGAAGTCGTCCTCTTCGTCGATGCGCCGCTGCCCAGGCGCTTCGCCCCCGGCCCAGCGTGGGCCGATGAGCACCAGCACCGCTTGCGCGCTGGCCAGACGGGCGCGGATCGCGGCGACGAAGTTCTCGCCGGGCGGGATGTCGAGCACGTCGCGAAAGACGCTGCCGCGGCCGAGGCGCCTTTCCAGCGCCTCTTCCAGCCGGCCGGCATAACCGGCGGCGTCGTCGCGCCGGTAGGAGATGAAGATCCGGTTCGCGCTGTGGTCCATGCGTCGCCGTTGGTGAACCGCGCGGTCCGTCGCGGCGGCGCCGCAGGGTTGGCTGGCTCGAGAGACAGGACGATACAGGCCTTTTGGCTTGTTCAGCGGTGCCAAGCGGTCAACTGCGGTTTCCAGGTTCATCCTTGCTGCAGGGCGACAACAGTGGCGCCCGACTCAAAGCAGGGCGCAAAACCTGAGCAGCAGATGGGGATGGGCCTGAACCGGATCAAACCGCGTCAAAACCGCGACCGCCGGTCGAACAACTGCAGCGCCAGTCGCAAACCACCAGGCACCCTACGGGCCCCCCGATTTCTTGGGCTTGAAGCCTTCTTGCTGCAGCACGTCGATGACACGCAGCACGTGGTCGCCCTGCACTTCCAGCACACCGTCCTTGCAGGTGCCCCCGGCGCCGCAGGCACTGCGCAGCCGCTTGCCCAGATCGGCCAGTGCGTCAGCGGGCAGCGGCAGGCCCCGCACCACCGTCACGGTCTTGCCGCCCCGGCCTTTGCTGTCGCGGCTGACGCGCACCTGCGCAGCCGCCTTGTCAGCGGCCGAGGGTGCCGCGCCGGCAGCTGCCAGGCGGCATCGGCAATCGGCTTTGGCCTGCCGGCAAGTCGGGCACACACGGCCCACATCGGTGGAATAAACCAGCGCCATCTGTTGCACCTCCAACCACGATCATCGCGCAGCGGCGGGCTGGCTGGCACAGGCTCCTCTCAGGTCCGTGCAGCTCCCTGTAGGTCCCTGCAGGTCGGTGCAGCTCGATCCATCGCAGCAGGATCAGGCGGCCGCTGCGGTTGCCGGCGCTTGATGCGACAGGCTGCGGATCTGGTTGACCAGCGTTTGCTTCATCACCTCGGCTTGCGCGTTGTCACCCTGGCAGGTGCCTGCGGCATGGTGGCCACCACCGCCATGGGCCAGCATCAGGCTGCCGACATCCATCGCGTTGCCGCGGTCGAAAATGCTCTTGCCCACGGTGTAGACGGTGTTCATCTTCTCGCGGCCCCACATCACGTGCATCGAGATGTCGCACTGCGGGTACATCGCATAAACCACAAAGCGGTTGCCGGCGTGGATGACCTCTTCGTTGCGCAGGTCCAGCACCACCAGGTTGCCGTGCACGTCGGCCACACGCTGCAACTGCTGGCGGAAATACGCATGCTGCGCGAAGAAGAGCTCGACCCGCTCTTCGACATCAGGCAAGGCCAGGATGTCGGCGATCGGCATGTCCCGGCAGCAATCGATCAAGGTCATCATCAACTGGTAGTTGGAGACCCTGAACTCGCGAAAGCGGCCCAGCCCGGTGCGGGCGTCCATCAAGAAAGACAGCAATTCCCAGCCTTGGGGGTGCAACACGTCCTGGCGGCTGAAACCTGCGGAATCGGCCTTGTCCACCGCTTCCATCATCTCGTCGCTGATGTTGGCAAAGCGCGCTTTACCGCCGTAGTGGTCGTACACCACACGGGCGGCCGACTTGGCGTCGGCCTTCAGGATGTGGTTGCTGCGCTCGGTACCGGCGTTGCGTTGCTCTTCGCTGGCATGGTGGTCAAAACAAAGGCCGCAGCCCGGCACGTAGGGCAGGTTGGTGATGATGTCGTTGGCGCTCACCGCGACCTTGCCGTCCTGCATGTCCTTGGGGTGCTGAAAGACGATCTCACCCAGCATGCCCAGTTCCTTGAGCAGCACGGCGCAGACGAGGCCGTCCATGTCGCTGCGGGTCAGGAGGCGGTACTTTGGGGGTGATGCAGTCATGAGGCAGCTCTCGGACAAAAAACAAGAAGGAAGTTGCAAGAAGACCTTGCGACGGGCGACGCGTTGGCGTTTGCGGCCGGGTGCCTCGGACGTTTGCCATTTGGCATTTGGCATTTGGCATTTGGCCTGTGCACAGGCAGCGCATACAGGCATCTATCGACAGCCTGCAGCCACGGTTGAGCACGCTTGTGGGCCCGCAGAGCGGCAGCTTGCCAACAAGTCGGCAAATCGAGAAGGCTTGTCGGGTGGCTCAGAGACGTGGCTCAGTGACGTGGCGCAGTGACGCGGCTCAGTGACGTGGCGCGGTACGTGGCCCAGTACGTGGCCAAGTACGTGGCCCAGTCATGCCTCAGGCAGGCGCTGCCGGGCAGCGCCGTCGTCTCAACGCGGCAGTGCTCATGAAGCTTTCCAATGACCAGGGGCGTGGCCCCACATCGTGAAAATCAAGGCGCGTTGAGGCCTGGGCGATCGAGCCAGTGGCCCAGCGTGTCGAGCACGGTCTCATGGCTGATAACGCTGCCCTCGCTGCTGGCGCTTTCAAAGCCAGCAGCGCCGAGCTCGGCCAAGGCATCCGCCATTTCCGCTTGCCGACGCTGCGCCTGGTTGCTGGTCAGCGGCAGGTGCATCAGTGCGCGCTGTGCGGTTGAGGCCGCGTGCAACTTCACCGCCAAGGGCCACTGTCCAGCGCGCACCGCAAGGCTGGCGCAGACATCGATGAACTCTTGCGACACGTAGCGGTGCGGCATCTGCCGCAAGGTCTTGCACACACCTTGCAACCGCTGCTGCGCCAAGGCCAGGCCCTGGATGCGGAGTTGATCCTGCGCCTGTGAGGCGCCAGACACGACAGACGCGCCAGACGCGCCACACGCGCCGGAAGGACCCGGAACTTTCATCACCGCCACCCAGGCCAGGTTGAGGTGCTCGATGAGGCTGCCCAGCTCCGAGCCGCGCTGCAGGCTGACCTGCAAGCCTTCCTTGAAAAAAGCCTCGGCGGCGTCCATGTCGTCGCGTTCGATGGCCATGAATGCCAGTGCATTGAGTGCATCGCTGACTGCCGGCAAGGCCCCCGCATCGCGCGCACGGCGCAGGCTGTCCTGCAGCCATTGCTCCCCCATCGCCGGTTCGCCCGACTTGATGGCCATGCGGCCGGCCAGGCACAAAGCCACGGCAGCCCCCGTTTCGTCGCCCAGGGCTTCGGCCTGGCGCAGTGCGGCCCGGGCATGCACTGCCCCTGGCTCAAACGCCCCCATGAACAGGCACAACTGCGCCGCCAGGCGCAGCGCACGGGCTGCAGGGACGGAGACGGGGACGGAGACAGGCACGGAGACAGGCCCTGCCATTGCCGCAGTCAGCGCAACCCCTGGCCTGGTATGTTCAGGTTGGGCTGCAAGCGCTGCGCGCGCCAGTGCGGCTTCGGTGGCTTTCAGCCCGGGCTCCAGCAAGCCGGTTGCAAACCAGAACTGCTTCAAGGCCGCTGCCATGTCCATCGCCGCGCCGGGGCTGGCATGCTGCAAGCCCCAAGCCAGGGCCTGCAGCAGGTTGTCGCGTTCGGTATCGAGGCGCGCCTCCCAGCGTTTGTGTTCGGGGCCGTAAGGGTGCTGTTCGGCTTGGTGGGCCAGTGCATGCAAGTAGCTGAAGTGGCGCGCTTTCAGCACCTGCATCGAAGCTGGCGGCGCCAGCGGCAACGGCACATCGATGTCGCTTGCAAAGGCCGCACGCGGGGCCTGCTCTGCCTGATCGGCCTGGTTCAGCAAATACTCCCTGACCGTTTCGAGCATGCCGTAGCGCGCTGTCTCCGCGCGCTGGGTGACGTGGATCAAGGCGCTGTCGGCCAGCAACGTCAGGCTGTCCAGCACCGCCACGCTCTGGTGGGGCGCCTGCACCAGGGCGCAAGCCAGATCGAGGTCAAAGCCGCCCACGCACACTGACAAGGCGGACAACAGCCGCTGCTCTTGCAGCGGCAGGTGCTCAACGCTCCAGCGCAGCACTTCGTGCAGAGTCTGGTGGCGCGAGGCCACTTGTGTGCCCTGGGTCAGCAGCGCAAAGCGTTGCGCCAACAGCGCATGCAACTGGCGCACAGACAGCACCTTGATGCGCGCTGCCGCCAGCTCCAGTGCCAGCGGAATGCCATCCAGCCGCCTGCAGATGTCGGCCACCAGCGGCGCGGTGTGCGGCTCCAGCTCGAAGCCCGGTGTCTCGGCCTGCGCCCGTTGCACGAAGAGCTGCACCGCTTCATTCTCGGCGATTTCTGGGTCGATGGCCGCATCGGCCTGCGCCGCGACAGGCTGAGCCTGCCGCCCTGCAGGCAGCTCGGGGGCTTGCATCGGTTGCACGCTCAACACCCGCTCACCCGGCAGCATCAGCGCTTGCCTGCTGGTAGCGAGCAGACTGACACGCGGCGCGGCGCTGAGCAGCTCGGCCAGCATCGGCCTGTGATCTTGCCGCGCTGCGCCAAGCGGCTGCAACTGCTCGCAGTTGTCGATCACCAGCAGCAGCTGGCGCGCTTGCAGATGCTGCAGCACTGCCGACCACAACGCGGCAGCAGGGGCGCTGCCGCCCTGCGCCACGCCCAGTGCGCGGGCGATCACGCGCGGCAGCTCGGCACTGTCCTGCATCGGCGCCAGATCGACAAAGCAGATGCCATCGGCGCAGCCTTGAAAGGCTGGCTCCGGCTTGCCGTCGGCCGTCTGACCTGCTGCGAGGTTGGCGGCCAACTGCAGCGCCAGACGGGTCTTGCCCATGCCCCCCAGTCCCGTCAAGGTCAGCAGGCGGGTCTGCTGCAACTGCTTGCGCGCCCACAGCAACAGCGCCTGGCGACCCACGAAACTGGTGCGCGGGGGCGGCAGGTTGTGAGTGGGTTTGGGTGAGGTGCCGGCTGGGTCTGTCGCACTTGCGGCGGGTGCATCCGGTGCCGAGCGCGGCGGTGGCCCCAACTCTTGCACCGGCCACGCGAAGCGGTAGCCCAGGCCGCCTACGGTGGCGATGGCGTCCTTGCCCAGCAGCTTGCGCAAATGCGAAATCTGCACATGCACATTGGCCTCTTCGACCACCAGGCCGGGCCAGGCGGCGTCCAGCAGGGCACCCTTGCTCAGCAACTCGCCGGGCTTGGCCACCAGTGCAATCAGCACGTCCAATGCCCGCGCGCCCAGCGCCAGCGGCTGGCCCTGCTGCAGCAACTGGCGCCCGCTGGGGCGAAGTTCGAAGGCGGCAAATTGACAGGCTCGTTGCAAACCGGGTCCCGCTGGGCCATGAAAAAGAGAGGCGACGCCTGGCCACTGGTGGCGCCGACACCGCGCAGTGACCATTGTGGCGCCTGCCCAGCCAGACGGCCATGGGGCTTGGCTTGAAGCGGCGCGGCATGGAAGCGTTCAGTCTTGCCATCAACATCAGCTCACCATCCAGCCGACCGACAGCCCAAGCGACAAACAAGTCAGCAAACAGGAAACCCACAACGCCGCCAGCATCTGAGGCGCGTCACTTCCCAGCTCCGGTACGGGGCGGCCGTCCAGCTGGGCAGTGAGTTCAGCCGTCCAACGGCCTTCCCATTCAGCACACCAGACCAGCGGTGCTGAATCCGTTTCGGCCAAGGCGGCTTGGTTGAAGGACAGAATTGGCGTGGCAGGCATGCTGTGGGCTCCTAAGCAGTTGTTGCGGTTGTTGGGGTTGGATAGGCGGGTGAACTTGGCACTTGGGACTAGGGACTTGGGACTTGGGACTTGGGACTTGGGACCGGGCACTTGGCACTTGATGCCGTCGTGCGCAATGACCCCAATGTCGGCGGAGGTGGCCCGGCAAGTCCTTTAGAAGTACTAAAGTGTTCTAAAACATGGCGGGCCAGCCACCAACTCAGGAATCGAACCCATGCCCTACCGCAGCCGCGTCGGCGCCCAGAGTTGGTTTTTTGCAGACCTGCGTGAATTGCTGGCCAAAGCCAGCCCGATCCGCAGCGGCGATCAATTGGCCAACATCGCCGCCGGCAGCGCGCAAGAGCGCGTGGCGGCTTGCGGCGCGCTGGCCGATGTGCCGCTGGCGGCCTTCTTGCAGCAGGCCGTGGTGCCCTTTGAGAACGACGAGGTCACGCGGCTGATCCATGACAGCCACGACGCGGCGGCTTTTGCGCCGGTGGCCGCGCTGACGGTTGGCGCCTTCCGTGACTGGCTGCTGTCTGAGGCGGCGTCTTCAGCCACGTTGCAAACACTGGCGCCAGGCCTGACACCGGAGATGGTGGCCGCCGTCAGCAAGCTGATGCGCAACCAGGACCTGATGGCGGTGGCGCGCAAGGTGCAGGTGGTGACACGCTTTCGCAACACCCTGGGCCTGCCAGGACACCTGGCGGTACGGCTGCAGCCCAACCACCCCACCGACAGCGCCGCCGGCATCCTGGCCAGCATGCTGGACGGGCTGATGTACGGCGCCGGCGACGCGGTGATCGGCGTCAACCCGGCGGCCGACAGCGTGCCGGCGCTGGTGCAACTGCTGCACTTGCTGGACGAGGTGGTGCAGCGCCACGCCATCCCCACCCAGAGCTGCGTGCTGACGCATGTCACCAACACCTTGCAGGCCATCGAGCTGGGCGCACCGGTGGACCTGGTGTTTCAGTCGATTGCCGGCACCGAAGGCGCGATGCGCAGTTTTGGCGTCGATCTGGCCTTGCTGGACGAAGCCCACGCCGCGGCACAGTCGCTGCAGCGCGGCACGCTGGGCAACCACCTGATGTACTTCGAGACTGGCCAAGGCAGTGCTTTGTCAGCCAACGCGCACCATGGCGTGGATCAACAAACGCTGGAAGCCCGTGCCTATGCCGTGGCCCGTCGTTACAAGCCGCTGCTGGTCAACACCGTGGTCGGCTTCATCGGCCCTGAATACCTGTTTGACGGCAAACAGATCGTGCGCGCCGGGCTGGAGGACCACTTCTGCGGCAAGCTGCTGGGCCTGCCGATGGGCTGCGACATCTGCTACACCAACCACGCCGAAGCCGATTCTGACGACATGGACAACCTGCTGGTGCTGCTGGCCGCCAGCGGCTTGAACTTCGTGATGGGGGTGCCTGGTGCCGACGATGTGATGCTGAACTACCAAAGCACGAGTTTTCATGACGCGCTGTTTGTGCGGCAATTGCTGGGCCTGAAGCGCGCGCCTGAATTCGAAACCTGGCTGCAAGGCATGGGCATCACCGACCCACAGGGCCGGTTGCTGCCGGCGCGCACTGCGCCAGCGCTGGCGAGTGCGATGGGCAGACAGCTGCAAAGCCTGGGTGTCCCCAGAGGCCCAAGCAGCGCTGGCAGCGCTTCCAGCCACACCACTCACCCTGGCCAGCCACCGCGCCAAAGAGGGACTGACAGCGCCGCGCCGCACCCCGAGCCAGGCAGCCATTGATGGGCCAGCCGCCGACCACCATCACTGCAGGCTCAGCCACTGCAGCGACACAAAGCCCAGACGATGCGCTCCCCGCCACGCCCCCCGCCACATCACCCGACCCCTGGGTGGCGCTGCGCAGCCACACCCCTGCGCGCATCGCCCTGGGCCGCAGCGGCAACAGCCTGCCCACCCACGAAGTCTTGCGTTTTGCCGCCGCCCACGCCCAGGCGCGCGACGCCGTGCACGTGCCACTGGATCGCCAACTGCTGGCCGAACAGTTGCACGCCAGTGGCTGGCAGACGGTGCTGATCCAGAGCCGGGCCGATTCGCGCGCCACCTATTTGCGCCGGCCCGACCTGGGCCGGCGGCTGCACGCTGACAGCGCACAACAACTGTTGGAACTGGCGGCCCACCCAGCCTCAGAGCCAGCACCAGAATCGACAGCGACAGCGACAGCGACATCGGCATCGGCATCAGCAGCGCCAGACCTGGCCCTGGTGGTGGCCGACGGCCTGAGCGCCAGCGCTGCCCAGCAACACGCACTTGCCACCCTGCAGCACCTGCGTCTGGCTTTGCAAGCATCAGCGGGCGGCGCGCTGCGTCTGTCGCCGGTGTGCCTGGCGCACCAGGGCCGCGTTGCGTTGGCCGACGAAGTGGGCGCTTTGTGGCGGGCGCGCGCCGTGCTGATCTTGTTGGGTGAGCGTCCTGGCCTCAGCTCGCCCGACAGTCTGGGCGCTTACCTGACCTTTGCGCCAAACATCGGCCGCAGCGATGCCGAACGCAACTGCGTCAGCAACATCCGGCCACAAGGCCTGCCACCCGCGCAGGCAGGTGCACGGCTGGCCTGGCTGGTACTTGAAGTGCTGCGCCGCCAGATCAGTGGCGTGGCGTTGAAAGACGACAGCGCTGCTTTGCTGCTGGCCCACGGCGCAAGCCAGGTCGTTCCGTAGCTTCCAGGGTCAGCAAGGTCTGATCGTGCTGGACCAGATCCGCACGCTCTATCGCGCACACTTGGTCAAGCGCCTGGGCGCGCTGCGCGAAACGCGCTGCGCATATCCACGCTGCTGACTGTGCAGGCCATGTTCGCACCCTGAAGGATCAGCGCGGGCCGGCGGCCAGCGTCACCATTTAGGCGGCAGCTTCCTGAGCAGCACGATGCGCTCGCGGGAGACCTCGATGTAGCCGCCCTTGGCCAGGTCGGTCAGCAGCCGGTTGACCATCGCCTTCGAAGCCCCCACGCGCTCGGCGATGCGCTGCTGGCTCAGCGGCCCGGGCACGACACGCAGGCCCTTGTCGTCGATCGCCAAGGCGTCGAACAGCCCCACGAGCCGGCCGTAGACGTCCACCGAAGCCAGGCGGCCTACGGTTCGTGTGAGGGCGCGCACGCGCTGCACCAAGCGCTGGATCAACTGGAACGCGAGTTCGGGCCGCTGCGCCAGCACACGTTCGGCCTCGGCCCGCGTCACGCGCGTCAGGCGGGCTCGCGTGGTGACCTGCACGGTGGCCGAGCGGGGCTCACCGTTGAGCATCAGCTCGCCGAAGAGCTCACCCGCACACAGCGTGTTGAGCTCGACCACGCGCCCGCCGTCGCCGGCGACGAAGGCGCGCAGCTCGCCTTCGTGGATGAGGTACATGCAGTCGGCCACCTCGCCTTCGGTCACCACCGTGGTGCCGGCCTCCCAGCTGCGCGTCTCGCCCAGCCGGGCCAACTCGGCCAGGAGGTCGCTGGAAGTCTCTGACCTTGCCCCTTCAAACATGCCTTCTCCTGGCTTGCACTGCAGGCGGCGACTGTAGCGGCACGGCCCGCCGGTCACTATTGAAGGGCTGTGGCGAGGATTTGCAACGCCGCAGGCCGCCCCCTGAACTTACTCTGCACTGGCACGCCACGCCGTCGATGCCCCGCGCAGCCGCTCGGCCAGGTGGACTGCAATGTTCAACGCCAGGCGCTGGCCGAGTTTGGGGTCGGTGGCAGACAAGCTCTCGAGAGCCGCCTTGTCCAGCCGGTGCACCACGGACGAGCGGTCGGCGACGGCCGCTGCGGTGCGGCCGCTGCCGTCGAGCATGGCCGTCTCACCGAACATCATGCCCGGCGGGACCGTGACAAAACGCTGGCGCTGCGACGGGCCTGCGGCGACGATCGAGATCGACCCTTCCGTCAGCACGTAGAGGGCGTCGCCGGGGTCTCCTTCTTGGAACAGCATCTCACCTGCGTCAAGGCGCTTCTCGTGCAACACGGCCAGCACTTGCGCGCACTCGTCGGCGTCCAGACCTTTGAGCAGCGCGGTCTCGGCCAACGGCACACCGGACTGCGTCTCGCTCGTTCCTGCATCGGCCAGCAACAGGCGCTCCGCAGCCTCGGTGGCACGGTCGGAGTCCAAATACCAGTCAGGGTGTGAATCGTCGCCGGCTGGGTTGCGGAAGCAGCCGAAGTCGCGCAGGCGCCGACCATGCCGGTTGCCGGCCGCCACGCCGGCCAGCAGCATCGTCACACCTCGCCGCTTCAGTTGAGTTGACAGTTGCTGCAGCGCCATGGCGCCGGACTCGTCGATGGTGCTCACGCGGCGCAGGTCCAGCACCAGGCAGCGGCAGTCGCCAGGCAGCGTCTCGCATTCGCTGGTCAGCCGGGCGGCGCTGCCGAAGAACAGCGCGCCCTCAAGCTCGAACACCGTCACCCGGCTGCGTTCGCCGCGCAGCAAGGTTTCCTGCTCGGGCCGATAGATACGCCGCGACGGGCGCTGGACGGCGCTGTAGCGTTCGCGCAGCAGCGAGCGGTTGACACTGCGCATGAAGATCAGCATCGACAGCAGCACGCCGGCGGCCAGGCCGGCCACGAAGCCGCCGACAACAGTCATCGCGCAGACGACAGCCACCACCGCCAGGCTCAGTCGCACCTCTGGCGACCGTTCGCCGGCGCGCCATTGGCTCAGCAGCTGGCGGGTCCAGCGGTCGCTCAGCGCCAGAGCAATCGTCACCATGATGCCGGCCAAAGCGGCGTTGGGCAGCAATGCCAGCAAGGGCCCGCCCACACCGTACATCAGCGCAAAGCTCAACGCGGCGACGACCACCGGTCGCCGGCCGGCAGCACCACTGTCGATCAGCTGCACGGCCCGCGCGCGTCCCAATGACAGCGGCATGCCGCCGCACACGCCACTGGCCATGTTGGCAGCGCCCAGGGCCATCAGTTCGCGGCGGCTGTCGTGCTTGCCACCCGTGGTCTGGTCCACCGCGATGGCGGAGAAAATGGACTCCAGCGAGCCGATCAAAGCCAGCGCGGCGGCCGTCAGCATGACCTGCGAGCCATGCCTCTGCCATAAGGCGCGCGTCGCAGAGTCAGCCAGCGGCAGCAGCGCATCGGGCAGCACCCAGCCCTGCGGCAAGGCGCCCACCGTGTTGCCTAACCGGGCGCCGGGCAGCAGGCCGGACAGGGCGGCGTACAAACCGACGCCGGCTGCCAAGCCCAGCAACGGCGCCGGCACGGCGCGCCACTTCGGGCCCAGCAGCCAGACGGCAGCGGCGGAGACCAAGCCGATCAGCAAGGCCAGGGGCTGAATCTGCAACAAGGTCGATGGGTCGGTCAGTGCGCTCGTCAGCGGCAGGCCCAGCAATGGCCGCAACTGCGCGAACAGGATCAGCAGCACGATGCCGCTCATGAACCCGGCCAGCACCGGCTGCGGCACGAAGCGCGCCAGGCGGCCCAGGCCGGCCATGCCGAATCCGATCTGCAGCAGCCCCATCAGCACCACCGCGCTGCCCAGCACGGCGGCCAGTGACACCAGCCCTTGCGCGCTGGCCAGGTCGAGTTGCGGGTCGCGGCCTACTTGCGCCACCAGTGCGGCAAAGATCACCGTCGTCGCCGAGCTCGGCATGCCGGCCGGCGACGCGGTCGAGCCGCTGAGCGCATAAACCAGCCCGCCGGCGATCACGGCCACCAAGGCCGCCTTGATGCCCAGATGGAGTGCAGCCGGCCCCAAAGATGCCGTGGCCACGATGCCGAGCGCCAGGACGGCGACCAGTGCGGTCAGTGCATTGACGGCGCCGGCCAGCAGGTCGGCAGGTGCGCTCACGGGACGGTTGATCACGGCACTCATGGAGATCTGCCAGTTTAGGTCCGGCAGGTGCGGCGCTCTGTGCCGGCTTACCCGGTGTGCCGACGGTGGAAAGCCCGTAACGCCACGGCATCATGCAATACCAGCGCATGGTCTTCGCGCCCGATCTGGCGCCCGTGGCCAAGCGCGACCCGAATTCATCCGTGTGCTGCAGAATGCAAATCCAGCCCTGTGCATAAACCCGAGCAAGCGACCAAAGATGACCGATCCCCCTGCGGACGACGAGATCGTCTTCAACGGCTGCAGGCTGAGCCGCAACCGGCGCGAACTGCTGATCGAAGGGGCCGAAGCCAGGATCGGGGCGCGCGCTTTCGACCTGCTGCTGGCGCTGATCGAGCGCCGTGACCGCTTGGTCGGGAAAGATGAGCTGCTCGAGATTGTCTGGCCCGGGGTCGTGGTCGAGGAAAACAACCTGGTCGTGCAAGTGAGCACGCTGCGCAAGTTGCTCGGTCACAAGGTGATCACCACGGTGGCAGGCCGCGGCTACCGATTCACGATGGCAATTGCTGAACCCGCCAGCGCTGACCCGGCCGAGCAATCGAGCGCGCCTGCCAACGCCAACGCCAACGCCAACCCCAACGCCCAGGCCGAGGCCGATCTGCCACTGCCGGCCAAGCCATCGATTGCCGTCTTGCCCTTCGACAACCTGGGCGAAGACCCAGAGCAGACTTACTTCATCGACGGTGTGACGGAAGACATCATCACCGAGCTGTCGCGCTTCCGCTCTTTGTTCGTCGTGGCCCGCAACAGCAGTTTCAGCTACAGGGACAAGGCGGTCGACGTGCGCACGATTGCCCGCCAACTCGGCGTGCGCTATGTCGTTGAAGGCAGTCTGCGACGGGCGGGCAATCGAATTCGGGTGTCAGCGCAATTGATCGATGCGCTCAGCGGTGGCCATGTCTGGGCTGAAAGGTATGACCGTGCTGTCCAGGACGTGTTTGCCGTGCAAACCGAGCTGGCGCGCGCCATCGTGACCGCAGTCGCACCTCAGATCGAATCCGTCGAGTTTGAAAGGGCGCGCTCGGTGCGTCCTGCCAACCTGGCTGCCTACGAGTTGGCCATGCGCGCACGCGATGTCGGCCGGCGTGCCGACAAGGAGTATGGCGGCCGCCGTCACGACGATGCCTTGCAGCTGGCCGAGCAAGCCATCGCCATCGATGCACAGTGTTGCTCAGCCTGGGTGGCGCTGGCTTATCTGCGCTGGCGCCAAGTCTGGGCTGGTATGGCTGAGCCGCACGACGAGGTGCTTGAGCTGGGATTGACCGCAGCGCGGCAGGCGATTGCCATCGATGGTGCGGACCACACCGCACACCTGTGGAAAGCCATGCTGCAGATCTATGCTGGCCAGCACCAGCTCGGCCTGGCCGACCTGCGTCGCGCCCATGAGCTCAATCCCAACGATGCGCTGACGCTGAGCCTGCTCGGCCAGTACGAGGCTGCAGCGGGGCGTGCGGAAACGGGCATCAGGCACGTGCTCGATGCGCTTCGTCTGAGTCCCCGTGATGCCTTGCGCTGGTCCTTTCTCAATTCACTGGCCTGGGCCCATTTCGAAGCTGCCGACTACGCGGCGGCGACCGATGCGGCTGTGCGCTCGATCGATGAGGCGCCGGGCTTTTTCCCGCCTCGCCTTTGCCTGGTTTTGAGCCAGGTCGGAGCCGGCGACACCGCGCTGGCGATGGCCGATTTCCATCGTCTGCGAGAAATGGCCCCGCAGGCCATCAACCAGCGGATGGGCGGCAAGTGGAACGGTTCGAGCGCCGAGGCGGCGGCCCGCCGCACGCGGTTTCTGCGCATCGCGGCAGGCCATGAGGCTGCGCCCGCCGCGCCAATCGATGGCACATCCGTTGCGCGCAGCGTGTTGGACTTGGCGGCGCCGGTGCCCGGATCGGGCGGATTGGGCGGATTGGGCGGTCGGCCAGGAGTTGCCGCAATGCCTCTTGACAAGCCCGGCAGCGACCCCGGGTAAGCCACGGGTTGCCACGGGTCAGCCACGGTCA
>Ga0105044_10005342_pt1 | contig 17696 bp, 13 predicted proteins | sample MAT01_FD_78092 | JGI IMG/M metagenome (GOLD analysis project Ga0105044, IMG submission 78092) | Freshwater microbial communities from Lake Fryxell liftoff mats and glacier meltwater in Antarctica - MAT-01 | ecosystem: Environmental > Aquatic > Freshwater > Ice > Liftoff microbial mat | place...
ATTCTTAGTCTTTCAAATTGCAATTTTCTAATTGAATTCGTAAATGAATAATCAGTTTTTTATTATTTCATGAAATTTCAGCAGAAGTTACAGAGCCGGGTGAAAAACTCAACCTTCCATCAACCCATCTTTCATATGCAGTTTCCGATCGGCCATATCGGCTAACTCTTCGTTATGGGTAACGATTATGAAAGTCTGACCGAATTCTTTTCTTAATCTAAAAAATAACTCATGCAGTTCACGTGCGTTGGTAGAGTCGAGGTTACCCGATGGTTCGTCGGCGAGAATAATTGCGGGGTTGTTCACCAGTGCCCTTGCTACTGCCACTCGTTGTTGTTCGCCACCCGATAATTCAGATGGTTTATGGTTGGCTCGTGCCGATAAATTAAGGTATTCGAGGAGTTCCATCCCTCTTTTTTCGAGTTCTTTGGAATTACGTTGGGCAATCATTCCCGGGATGCAAATATTTTCGAGTGCGGTAAATTCCGGTAGGAGGTGGTGAAACTGAAAAATAAAGCCAATTTTTGCATTTCTGAAAGCAGCCATTTTGGAGGAACTAAATTTTGAAATATCGGTACCATCCACTTCCACAACACCACTATCGGGCGTGTCTAAGGTGCCTATAATCTGCAAAAGTGTGGTTTTTCCTGCTCCGGAGGCACCTACAATAGAAACTACCTCCGATTTAGCAACCTCCATGTTAATTCCCTTAAGTACATGCAGTTGACCGTAATACTTTTGAATATTCTTCGTTTTAATGAGCATTTGGCAAAGATAAAAACAATAGCCATCATTCTTATGGAGACTGTTCCTTTCCTTCTTAGTATATTTGCCAATTGAGAATAAAAACGCTGTTTACTTGAACTTTCAATTAATTACCGAAGCACCATCGGGGTTTATACTATTTTGCATTGCCGCAGGTTTTCTGTATGCATGGATTCTTTATCGTAAAGAAAAGTCTTTTTCCGAAACTAAACTGTGGATCCGTAGGGTGATGGCTGCACTTAGATTTATATCGGTAACCATCCTCTGTTTTTTGCTATTGTCTCCTCTTATCCGCACCCTTTTTAGGGAAGTGGAAAAACCTGTTGTTGTGGTACTGCAAGATGAATCGGAATCTATCGTCACCATCCGCGACAGCGTTGCCTTTAAAAATAATTACCCGGCAACAATGGATGCTTTAGTGAAGGAGTTAGAGGGCGATTTTGATGTGAGATTGTTTTCGGTGGGCGATAAAATCACTGAAGGATTTACTAATAATTTTACTGCAAAAGAAACCGATTTGGCTGCTCCTGTATCTGAATTGAGGGCCCGTTTTTCGGGACGTAATTTGGGTGCAGTGGTGTTGGCTAGCGACGGACTTTACAACAAGGGAAGCAATCCTTTGTATTCGTATTCCGATTTAAAAGTCCCGGTTTTTACTGTTGGTTTGGGTGATACTACCGTGAGGAAAGATTTATTGATTAACAGAGTGAATCATAACAAAACAGCTTTTTTTGGAAATACCTTTCCGGTCGAAGTCACCATCGATGCCCGTCAATGTCAGGGGAGTGAAATAATTTTTACTATCTCAAAAAAGGATAAAGAACTGTACCGAAAACCGATTAAAGTAACTACCGGAAGATTCAATATTATTGTGCCGGTTTTTTTAGAGGCTAACGAAAAAGGTACCAATCACTTTGTAGCTTCCGTTTCCAGGGTCTCCGATGAAATTAATTACAGTAATAATAGTAGTGATTTCTTTGTGGATGTTACCGATAACCGTCAGCAAATATTATTGTTGGCAAATGCCCCACATCCCGATCTGGCTGCTATTAAATCAATGCTGGATGGAAATCCTAATTATGAAATAAGAAGCAGTTTGTTGGATGATTTTGATGGAAACACCTCCACTGTTAACCTGGCAATTCTGCACCAGCTACCTTCTACAACCAGACCTGCAGCTGCAATTATCGAGAAACTTCAAAAGCAAAATACTCCAATCCTTTACATCCTCGGATCACAAACAAATGTGGGAGCATTTAATAATCTGGGAGCAGGTATAAAAATTAGCGAGCACCGTGGAAATTTGAATGAGGTGCAGGCTGATGCCGATAAAGATTTTTCGTTGTTTACTATGGAAGTAGAACACCTTCGCCGTCTCTCGGAACTCCCTCCGCTCATTGGTCCTTTTGGAAATTATGAATCGGTGGGGAAGGTGTATACTTTGCTTTCGCAGAGGGTAGGTGCCGTCAAAACAGGAATGCCTTTGCTAGCCTTTAGTGTAAACGGTGAAATGAAGACAGGCGTTTTAGGGGGAGAGGGTTTATGGAAGTGGAAACTGAGGGAATTTGCCGAAAACGGAACCAATGAAGCTGTTTCAGCAGTGCTCATTAAAACAGTTCAGTATCTGGCAACTCGTGAGAAGCAAACCCCTTTCCGGTTGTTCTTCAAGAATACATATTTCGAAAATGAACCCCTTTTGATGGATGCCGAATTTTATAATGAATCAGGTGAACTGGTTAATCTGAGTGATGTAAAAATTACGTTGTCGGATGAAAATGGTAATAATTATCCTTTTGTTTTTTCCAAAACAGATAAAGCCTATTCCATGAATGCAGGTTATCTTCCTGTAGGCACTTACAAGTTTACGGCAACTACCGTGAGCAACAATAAAACGTTCACCGAATCGGGAAGTTTTACTATCAGTTCATTGCTCGCCGAACTCTCCGAAACTATTGCGAATCATCAGTTATTAAATGCCATTTCTGATCGCACCGGAGGCAAATTTTTTCTTCCTGCAAGCATAGCAGAAATTGCCAAAGAAATTAAAAATCGCAACGATATAAAAGCTGTTTCCTTCACCCAAAAACGACTTGATGATGTAATTAATCTTAAATGGATTTTCGCTCTAATCATGTTGTTGCTGAGCGTGGAGTGGTTTATGCGGAAGCGAAGCGGTTCTTATTAATTTTCTTTTATGAGTATGCTCTCCATCATTGTCATCATTTTAGTAGCAGGATATTTTCTCGAAAGGTACCTCGAATATCTCAATGCCAAAGCCCAAAGTGAAATTTTGCCTGATGCGTTGAAAGGACTTTACGATGCCGAAGAGTACCGTAAATCGCAACAATATGAAAAGGCCAACCGGCAATTGAGTCAGGTGAGTGATACACTGAGTTTAGTTTTAATGTTGGCACTTTTACTCACCGGATCCTTCGGAAAATTGGATGATTGGGCGTACTCTGTTACCGGTGATGAATTGTACACCACGCTCTTATTTTTTGGTGTTATTGCATTGGCCAGTGACATCATAAGCACGCCATTTTCTATTTACAAAACCTTTGTAATTGAAAAGAAATTCGGTTTCAATAAAATGACGCCGGCACTTTACGTGAGTGATAAAATTAAAGGATATGTGCTCGGTGTATTGCTGGGAGGAAGTTTACTGGCACTTTTTGCTATGATCTATCAATTAGCAGGGCCGGCTTTCTGGATTTATGCCTGGATAACCTTTAGTTTAGTAATGCTTTTTATGTTCATGTTTTATACTTCACTAATTCTTCCCATTTTCAACAAATTAAAACCTCTCGAAAATAGTGAACTAAAAAATGCCATTACCGAATACTGCAACAAAACAGGTTTCAGAATGAACAATATTATGGTAATGGATGGTTCAAAACGATCTACCAAAGCAAATGCGTTTTTTAGTGGGCTGGGAGGGAAGAAGAAAATTGTTCTCTTCGATACGCTCATTGAAAAGCATTCGATGCCTGAACTGGTTGCAGTGCTTGCTCACGAAACAGGACATTACAAGCTTAAACATACAGTGAAAGGTTTAATAATTTCTCTGCTTCAAACAGGGATTATGCTTTTTCTTTTTTCGGTTTTTATGGAAAATCAAACAATCGCAGCAGCACTTGGAGGAACACGCCACACCATTGAGTTGGGCTTGCTGGCATTTGGAATTTTGTACACCCCGGTGTCCATGATTACCGGTTTGCTTGGAAATATTTTATCACGAAAGCATGAATTCGAAGCCGATGAGTATGCTGCCAAAACATCAGATGGATCGGCGTTGAAGGAAGCACTAAAAAAATTGTCGGTTAATAATTTGAGTAACCTAAATCCACATCCGGCCTACGTATTTTTTTACTATTCACACCCACCTTTACTTCACCGACTCAATGCTCTTGATAAAGTGAATCAAACCTTCTGATATTTACTTCTTCATCGGGCAATGCTCCTTTGCAAATATATTCAGCCATCTGCATAGCATACATTGGTCCTTGCATAGTGCCTTTCGTTCCCAGGCCATTAAAAATACCTATATATTTCTTTACAGGATGAAATCCTAATAGTGGCCGTCGGTCTTTCACTGCCGGCCGAACACCTGCTTTATGACCGGTAATTGTGTATTCGCAATTGATAATGGAGCGCAGATTTTCTTCTAATGATAATCGTCCTTTGCTAGTAGGCTCCTCATTAATTTCCACCCATTCATAAGTGGAGCCAGTGCGAAAATTAGCATCTCCTAACGGTACCACATATGCGCTGTTTACCAATATGTTTTTATCGGTTAAACCGGAAGCTTTAAAATCGAGAATTTCGCCTTTGGCAGGATTGAAGGGGAGGTAACCAAAAAGTTGTTGGTGCATCGAGTGATAGCCTTCACAAAAAATCACGTAGTCATAAAAATTTCCATTCCAACGGATGTTTTGCTCTTCGTATTTGATTTCATTCGGCTGGAAATTGTAGTCCAGAAATGATCCTTTTTGGCGGATGTACATTCGAGTTGCCTCCAAAAAAAGTGCTGGTCTAACGAAGCCACTTTTCTTCAGCAATATCCCTCCAAATTCATTTACCACAGATGGATCCACATCATTTTTCGAAATCATTTCACCAACATACGACTCCATTCCGGGATCGGCAGAGCGGGCATACCATTCGTTGCGGTGGGCTAATGAGGTGAATATTTGAAGTACATCTTTCGGCGTGTAAAAACCAGATTCCGTGGTGGCTTCAACTTCTTTATAAAAATCGAGGGCAAAAGGAAGAATTCTATCGGCCTGATGAGTTTTAGCAAGCCTCCTGCCTGTTACAGGCAACATAATACCGGCAGATACTCTGGTAGAACTCAATGAATCGTTTCTATCAACAACAGTTACTGAAACATGGTTGCGAATAAGAAACCACGCCAGCATACTCCCGGCATAACCCTGACCGACTATTAAAACGTTCATTAAAAAAACTTAAACCCTTAAGGGAGTTTTCCCTGGTAAGAAACGAGAGCTAGTTGCTTCCCGTCGGGACTAACTGCAATGCGGTAAAATGTTCCAATTGTCTTAGAGAAATCGGCTAACTCCACCCATTTTTTATCACCATTAGGATCGATGCCATAAAGTTTTCCTTCTTTGGAAGCGAGAATTTTTCCATCTTTATTAAAAACATAATCCTGAACACCGGGGAGCCCTTCGCAAAAACTAAAACTTTCTCCTGTAGCTATCTCATAACGAACCAGAGATACATTTTCTCCATCCTGGCGGGTATAAATTAAATCACCAAGAAGCGGTTCGCGGAGCAGACAGCGGCCAATTCCTTTTCCCAGCACCACAAACTGACTGGTAGTAACTTCGTAGATATAAAGTTCCAGGCCATTATTCAAACAGGCCAGTGCAACAACTGTATCGCTAAGCCATGTGTAATACCCAACACTATCAAGGCCCTGTGCCATATTGTACAAATCTTGCGGATCTCCTGTGAACTGGTACAAGCGCTGACCCTTATCACCATCCACCTGCACAACGGCCAAAGTTTTTCCATTAGGAGCATATTTTGGTGAATACTCACTCTCCGGTGTCTCCGACATTGGTTTGGTGGTACTATCTTCTATGGTATATTCAAAAATATCCGACTGAAGTGTGTCGGGCATTGAAACATAAAGTATTTTTTTGCCATCTGCCGAAAACTCAGGTTGGTTGTCATAGCCGTCTCGGTTAGTGATATTTTTTGGAACACTATAAGTTGTTTTTTTATCTTTTTTTATAATATCAACCAAGTAAATTTCGGTGGTGGAAACCTGTGCTGAAACTGTTGCAAAAGACAATAATGCTAAACTGATTAAAAGGTATTTTTTCATATTAATTAAAGATTTGATTTACTTTTTTTGTTTTGTTATGATGGATGAACTATCTCTGGTACTTTTAAGAGGCACTTGAATATCAACAGTGTCGGTATTATTTCCTCTAAGAAAGTAAATTCTTACGAATATATTTTCATTTTCTTTAAACTCTAGCACGTTGGCTGAATCGGTTGTTGCCGGAAGCATCACATCCCTCGTAAGTGTTTTGTGAAAAAAGCCCATTTCACGAACCACCTTAAATGCTTGAATAGAATCGTTCAACGGCGAGGCAACCGATTGTTGTTCAACAAAATAATAATTTTCTTTGAGGTGAATTCGCTTGGCGCTGATGGCGTTAATATTGCCCGAACAAATAAACCCAAGAACACGGCTTGGAGATACCAAAAAGACCAAAACGGAGAGCAAAAAAAGCGAAAAATAGATCTTCATATAAACAGGATACATCTTTCTGATCATCATCCCTGCCACCAATATCCCGGAGCAAAAGAAAGATAAAAAAAGAAAATTTGAATTCCCCGGATTCGCAACAGTCTCCGTATCGGATCTAAAAACCAACCAAAATATAAACACTAAAATATGAAATATCATCCCGGTATTTACCAACCGCTCCGGAATATGCCTCACAAAAAAAGACCCTACCAAAGCCGCCACCAACGAAACGAGGTAAAAGGAAATGGATAATATGAATAGGCTAGGCGACATATGAATTTCTTAGTTTCTTAGTTTCTTAGTTTTTGCTTTTTGGGTTATTAGTTTAGGTGTCCTCCGAAGCTCTAAGGAAATTTTATTTTGTTATTACTATTTTTAAGAGCGCAGGAGGCTTAGTTTTTTACCCTGCATGTTGCAGGCAGAGTATAAGCCTTTACCAATTTTTACTCACAACTTAAAACTTACCACCTGCTCAAGAACTCAAGAACTAAAAGTTATTTCAGTTTAATAAGTTTCTCCACTTGAAACATCTCATCTCTCAATCGGGCGGCTTCTATGAAGTCGAGTTCTTTGGCAGCTTTTTCCATGTTTTTAAGAGTGGCGGCGCGTAATTTCTCGAGTTGTTCTTTCGACATATAAGCTACAACAGGATCGGCGGCGATATCTGTCCGATCACTTTCTACATAGAATTTTTCTTCTTGTCTTATTTTCGCCACCGATGACTGACCCATGATATCCGCCTTCGATTTATTCAGTGATCGTGGAACCATTCCATGATCTTCGTTATATTTTAATTGCTTCTCTCTTCTTCTATTAGTTTCCTCGATGGTTTTACGCATCGATTCTGTGACCTTATCGGCATACATAATCACTTTTCCATTAATGTTCCTTGCCGCTCTTCCTGCAGTTTGAGTAAGGGAACGTGCCGAACGAAGAAATCCCTCTTTGTCGGCATCGAGAATCGCCACCAACGAAACCTCCGGGAGATCGAGTCCCTCGCGCAAAAGATTGATTCCTATCAACACATCAAACACACCTAATCTCAAATCTCTTAAAATCTCTACCCGATCTAAAGTCGTCACTTCTGAGTGAATGTAACGGCATTTGATATTTAATTTAGTGAAATATTTTGCCAGCTCTTCGGCCATTCTTTTGGTGAGCGTTGTTACCAGAACACGCTCTCCTTTGGCAGTGGTTTTTGCAATCTCTTCCAATAAATCATCCACTTGGTTGATGCATGGCTTAACTTCAATAACAGGATCCAACAAACCGGTCGGACGAATCACCTGTTCAACAAGCACACCATCACTCTGTGCAATTTCGTAGTCGGCAGGGGTGGCACTTACATAAATGATTTGGCGATGTATCGAATCAAATTCATCAAAGGTGAGCGGACGATTATCCATAGCCGAAGGCAATCGAAATCCGTAATCAACAAGATTTGATTTTCTGGATCTGTCGCCTCCATACATGGCTCTTATTTGTGAAACGGTAACATGACTTTCATCCACCACCATCAAAAAATCTTCGGGAAAATAATCCATCAAACAAAAAGGCCGTGATCCGGGAACTCGTCCATCAAAATACCTCGAATAGTTCTCTATTCCTGAACAGTATCCCAATTCTCTTATCATCTCCAAATCAAAGGTTACTCTATCCTCCAAACGTTTTGCCTCAAGTGCTCGTCCTATCGATTTAAAATACTCAACCTGCTTCACCATATCCTCCTGAATCTCCCAAATGGCCTGCAACTGCCGGTCAGGGTTGGTGACGAATATGTTGGCCGGAAAAATAGCTATGTGTTCATGCGATTCAATTCTCTTTCCCGAAACAGGATCTACCGATTCAAGTTCTTCAATTTCATCCCCAAAAAAAGTAATGCGATACGCAATATCTGCGTAAGCTAAAAACACATCAACAGTATCACCTTTCACTCTAAATGTACCTCTTTTAAACTCCACTGCAGCTCGTGAATATAACCCTTGCACCAACTGATGCAGAGCCTTGTTCCGAGCAATCTTAAGTCCTTTATTGAGCCTTACAATCCCATTGTTAAAATCAACCGGATTTCCGATTCCGTAAATGCACGAAACCGATGAAACCACAATTATATCGCGACGACCACTTAAAAGAGAGGAAGTGGTGCTCAACCGAAGTTTTTCAATCTCCTCATTAATTGATAAATCTTTCTCGATGTAGGTGTTAGTTGTTGGAATATATGCTTCAGGCTGGTAATAATCGTAGTAAGAAACAAAAAACTCCACAGCATTGTTCGGAAAAAACTGACGAAACTCTCCATATAATTGGGCAGCGAGGGTTTTGTTATGGCTTAAAATGAGGGTAGGTTTGCTCACATTAGCGATCACATTGGCTATCGTAAACGTTTTGCCCGAGCCGGTCACTCCTAACAGTACTTGTGCACTGTCACCCCGCTCCACACCTTCAGTTAGTTGCCTGATTGCTTCGGGCTGATCGCCGGTAGGTTGAAATTCTGAAATTATCTGAAAATCCATAAGTGTTGCAAATATAAGGGTTACAGGATCCTTTAAAAGAGAAAAAAGGTAAAAATTGAAGTTATTCCCTATGAAAATCGCCTTCAGGAAAAGACTTTATCCACATAGTGTCGGCTGCTTGCTTTGATAGAACCGATTTAGGGCCGGTAAATATTTTAATGGAGTATTTCTTCTTCGATTTATTGGTTAAAGCTGGAGTTCTCAACCACGGATTTAACAGTTTGAGTTCTTTGTAATTTATGCCTTGAGAAAGTGCAAAATCAGCCAAATCAGTAACTGAGGAGTCAACCATTACCAGTTTGAATGCATAGGGTGGATACAAATCCCGTTTCCTCAAATGAAAGCCATAATGGAGTGGGTTGCTACAAATTTCTTTGAGCGCAACAATCCTGAATACATATCGTGCTGTTTCTTCCACCAAAAGCAAATCGTAGTAATCGGATGCTCCCTGATTTTCCAATTGACTCTTTATTCCATCAATCCCCATGTTATAAGAAGCAGCTACGAGACTCCAGTTTTTAAAAATGCCATAGGCTTCATTGAGATAGGCACAGGCCGCAACAGTTGCTTTTTCCAAATGGTAACGTTCATCAACTTCACTATTGATTTCCAAACCATATTGTTTACCGGTAGCCTCTAAAAATTGCCAGAATCCGGCAGCTCCCGAAGGACTCACCGCATTGGTGAGTCCGCTTTCGGCTAGAGCCAGATATTTAAAATCATCAGGGATGTTATGTGCTTTCAGAATGGGTTCGATAACGGGAAACCACCTTTCTTTTCGTTTGATCAAAAACAATGTTTGCGATTGCCAGTATGTGTTTACCAACAATTCCCTGTCGAGGCGTTCACGTACATCCAAAATTGTTAACGGTAGTTGTTCATTAGCGAAGGTCACTTTTTCAGGAAGGTCGAGTGCATAAATCCGATAGTTTTCGGTGAATTCCCTCCATCGGTTGATTATATCGGTGGAGGTACTGAAAATAAAAAGAACCAACAGCAAAACCGGCACTATGCCAATCAGCAGGTATTTCAGAATTTTATTCACCGGCATTCGTTAAATATGATTTCTGGGATCTTTATGATGATTATGATCTCTTATGATTGATTAATGTGATTTAATTATAGAATCATTAATTCGTATTTCGTAAATTGGTATCCGAATGAATTCGTAATTCGTTAAATTTGGTTACTTAACAGCTTCAATCCGTCCTGCGGCCTTTCGGGTTGTGTAGAAAAAGAAAGTGAGGAGGATTAAAAAATAAACACCAAAAATGCTTGTGTAAAGATGTGACCATGTTGTTACATATTTTTCAATAAAGAAAATTATTAGCACCGAAATCATGGATAGGGTCAGGTAGGCGATGGCTACTTTTCGATCGGATAGACCCATATAGGCCAAACTGTGGGTGGTATGGTCTTTTCCTCCAACAAATGGTGAACGGCCTTTTGAGATTCTATTGTAAACAACAACAGTGGTATCAATCACCGGAAGAATAAAGCACATCACTGCAATAATAAACTGGCGGGCTGGAGCAACTTCGCCGGTAGAGTAGTGGTCGTTCCACATATACAGAATTCCAATTACTGATAAAAACGCGCCGAGAAACTGGCTCCCTGTATCACCCATGTACATTCGGGACGGGTTCCAGTTAAAGTAGAGGAAGGTAAGTAACGAAGCCAACACTCCCACCAGAATAATCAGGTGCATATTTTCATAATCTCCATTGGTAACAATAATGATCATTGAACAGGAAACAATGCCGATAGAAACAATAGTTGTGATGCCATCCATATTGTCGAGCATATTTATGGAGTTCATAATTCCTACAACCCAAAAAATGGTGAAAATATTGTTAAATGCCTCCACATCAAAAATATTTATGCGAATACCACATAAGATCATAATGATGCCGCATGCAAATTGCACAAAGAACTTCAGGAAAGGCTTTGTATCATAGGCATCGTCGGCCAAACCAACAATAAAACCTAACGCCATTGAGAGCAGTAAGCCAATGAATTTTGTATTGTAAAATACCTGGCTGGGACTAAAAAACACCGAATAACAGGCAACGGAAAGTAGAAACAAAATGTAGAAGGTGATGCCGCCAACGGAGGGTTTTGATAAGGCACCCCAACGAATGATGGTTCCATCATCATTATTTCTTATACCAAGTGTTTTAAAGAACCTCAGGAACAAATTGTTCATTAGGAACGAAAATACCATTGAGCTCAAAAAGAAAGAGCTGTAAATGATGAGGTAATAATTTTCTTGTAAAAGTATATCCATTTCAGGATTTTAAGTTGCTGATGTGTTTGATGACACAAACTTAATAAAAATGATTAAAAAACAGAATTAAGATTTTTAAATATTCCCAATTCAAGATCTTTTTCTGATACTAAAGGATTAGAAACGTTCCAATTGATGTTCAAATCCGGATCATTCCAGATGATTCCACCTTCCGCAGCCTTGTTATACACCTTTGTGCATTTGTAAACAAAAATGGTATTTGCTTCAAGCGACACAAATCCATGGGCGAAGCCTGGAGGTATCCAGAGCATCTTTTGGTCAATATCATCAAGTTTTACTGAAACGTGCTCCCCGTAAGTTGCCGATTTTTTACGAATATCCACGATCACATCCAGAACAGAACCCTGAATCACCCTCACCAATTTACCTTGCTCATAAGGAGGATTCTGAAAATGAAGTCCGCGTAATACTCCTTTGGCAGAAAACGATTGATTGTCTTGCAAGAAAATTTCAGGGATACCATAAGATTTATATCGTTCGGCATTGTAAGATTCAAAAAAGTATCCACGATCGTCGGAATAAACCGTTGGCTCCATGGTAATGGCCCCTTCTAAATGAAGTTGAGTAACTTTCATATTTGAATCAAGATCCGCGCTTTTTCGGGGAAACAAAAATACTTTTTACCTTATCCATAAAAGTTGGGTCACGTTGATCTTCTTCGTAGTATCCATATCCATAACCATAACCGTAACCATAACCATAACCGTAGCTATAGTTGTAGCCGTAACCATATTTCAATTTCGACAAATCAACACCATTTAGGATCAATGAAAGTTTTTTGATTTTATTTTCATCCACCAGTTTGTTGATGTTGTTGATGAACATCTTTCTGGAATAATTGGCACGAAGGATATACAAAGGATAGTCGGCCTTTTTGATAATAGGAATACCATCACTCACAATTCCAACAGGGGGTAAGTCGATAATTATGATATCATATTTAACTTTTAAATAATCAATCAATTCATCCATCATTGGGCTAATAATCAACTCTGAAGGGTTTGGTGGGATGGGACCGGCGGTGATGAAATCGAGATTTTCGAGTGCGCTTTTAATGATACACGATTCTATATTATCTTTACCAATAAGCAAAGTACTCACCCCACGGTTGTTCTCTACGTTAAAGCCCAGGTGGATCTTGGGTTTTCTCATATCCAAATCCAGAATCACCACTTTTTTTCCTGAAAAAGCAATCACACCCGCAAGGTTGATGGCGTTGAAAGTTTTTCCTTCTCCCGAAATGGTGGAAGTTACGGCAATTACTTTTGCGTTTTCATCACTTGAAATAAACTGCAGGTTAGTTCTGATAGATCTGAAGGCCTCTGCAATAATGGATTTCGGATTTTTGTCGACAAGCAACTGAGAAATTGGAATTTCCCTTTTGTATTTTGGAATGATCCCCAACAATGCGGCATCGGTATAGGGTTCAATATCTTCAAGGGTTCCAATTTCATCATGAATAAGATATCTTCCAATAATTAGCAGAAAACTAATCACAAAACCGATAATCAAACTGGCACTGATAATAAGCGGACGATTAGGAGACACGGGGGTGTTAGAAACAACTGCTTTTTCAAGGATAATATTTTTTGGAACAAATCCGGCACGGGTAATCGAAAATTCTGCCTTTTTTTCCAAAAGCAATGAGTAAAATTTCTCATTTATGCCATACATCCTCGAGAGCCTCCCGTACTCAGCCTGCTTCTGAGGTAACTCACCAAAACGTGCATCACTTTCCACAAGTTGCTGTTGCAAGTTGGCAAGTTTGTCTTTGAGAGTAGATTCATCATTTGCAATAATCTTCATGAGGATTTCCTTCTGTTTTTCGATTCTTGAGTCGTATGCCTTGTAAATTTCTGTTTGGTTGGTTGATTGCACCAAAAGCTCATCCCTCTCATTCATGGCTTTCGTGAGGTTGTCGAGTTCAGCATTTAACTGTCCGGACTTATTGATTCCCGGAACAAGCACCAGATAATTGCTCACATCTTTGTTCAGCGCAATCTCTTTCTTCATTTTATCGATTAAAAAGAGCTCCATCTGGGCCTCAATCAATTTATCTTCCAGCTCACTTATTTTTCCGGTGATGTCTTGTAAGAAAATGGTAGGATCAATCAGTCGGTTCTGCCTTTTGAAGTTTTCAAGTTTATCTTCCGATTCACTTAAATTAACGTTCACCTGACCAAGCGTTAAATCAATAAAACTGAGGATGTTATTTGCCGCCTCACTGCTTTTTTCTACATCGTAAGTGTTGAATTCTTCGGCAATATTATTGACAATGTCGGCAGCTTTACCCGAATTTTTTTCTTTAAGTTTTATAGTGATGGTTTTAGCCTCGGGATTAAGGGGAGCTACTACAAGTTCCTTCACAATTCTGTTGACAACCATCAACGGGTTGTTGAGCATAAAATAGTAGGCATTTTTTTCAAATTCCTTTTGCTGGGAGGAAATGTTTTCAAAATCCCTGATCACAATTTTAAAATCAGCAAAAGACAAATTGATCCACTCATTGAGCTTATAATTGCTGTTTTCAATTTTTTCTCCGTTAAAAGTATACCGAAGCGTAAAGTTGCTTTTATCCTGAAATTCTACGAAAAATGGTTTGTTATAGATGCTTGAATCTTTTATGACTGCTTGTACCTCGAATGGGCTGGAAGAATAAAGTTCGTAATCAAGAACTGTTCCCTTAGCGAAATAACTGATAGCAAGATTGAGTTTTGCAGTTGCACGCTGGGCAATAATTTTTGATCTGATTAACTCTATGTCGCCGGCAAGCTGATTCATGTTATCAACTAACATGTTATCCTTTTTGTCGAGAACCAGTCCGGCATTATTTTCATCCGATAATTTCAAAATGGTAGTTGCTTCGTAAATCGGCGCCGTATAACGCAAATAAAGAAAAGCGACCATGAAAGATAAAAACACAAAAAAACCGAACCAAAGAGCATTCTTTTTGGCTATTGTAACAAACAGCTTAAAGTCGAACTCTTCGTTGAGGGGAGTAATCTTTTTACGAGGCATCAGTCTTAATTCCTGTTGAGCACAATTTCATATAGCAAAAGTAAACTGGTTACGATTCCCAAAACAGGTGTGATCTCGGCAAGAATTCCTCTTGACACACGTTTAACAGGCTCAACATAAATTATATCATTGGCTTGCAAAAGCATGTTGCTTTGCTTCATGCCTTCTACAGTCGATAAATCAATTAAGTGTACCTGAGGATTGCGGCTGTCGCCTCTAATGAGCTTAATAACATCCGCTTTACCCGATTCGGTTATACCGCCTGCAAGAGCCAAAGCTTCAATAAGAGTAGTATTTTCGTTTGAAAGCACTACCACTTTACCTGAACCACCTGTGCCCGGGAATACCATCACACGACGGTTTACCACATTCAACATCACAAAAGGCTTGTTGTAATAAACAGCGTATTTCTCTTCCAGCATTTTTTCTGCCTCACGAATGGTTAAGTCTTCAACTTTGAGCTTTCCCACAATAGGCAACTTTACTTCACCATTTACATCAACACTAAATCTTGTAGAATTATCGTTTCCATAGTTTTGGCTACTCCCTCCTCCGCCGGCCGTCATACTTGTAACACCCGTAGTCAAATCAATCAACTTAAAACCATCGTTGGTGAATACACTGAACCCAAGAATATCATTTGGCGCAATCCGGTATTCAACATTTCCAATAGACTGGTCTACTTTGTATGGGTAATCTGCGCCCGTTTTAAACATGATACTCGGATTTATATTACAAGAGAATAATGGCAATAAAAATATGATTATCAGGTATTTACGCATAAATATGAATTTTATAAGGTTCACAAAAATAGTTAAAATTATGGAGTCTTGTCACATACTTACTACTGATATTTTACCTTTTTTCGCTCAGAAGCTCCCCATAAAGTGTCTTTATGTCAGACACAAGCCTTTCAAAATGAAACTTATCCCGAACAAAATGCCAACCCTTATCCTTCATCGAATTTCTCAGCGATGCATCTTCAACTAACCGTTTGAGGTTCTCTGAAAATAAGTTGAGATCGCCCGAAGGGGACAGCAGGGCGGTGATTCCCGGAAGGATCACATTACTGATTCCTCCAACTTCGGTGGTCACAATTGGTTTGCCTGCAGCTTGTGCTTCGATTAAACTAACAGGAGTTCCCTCATTCAAACTAGTCATCGCTACTACATCGGAGCCGGCAAGAGGACGTTCCACATCAAAAATCCAGGAGGTAAAAATAAGGTCAGCTCCTTTGATTTTCTTTTCAGGTGTCGATAGAATCAAATTCAATTCACCGGCAAGTAGTTCCATCTTCGCACGATCTTCACCATCTCCAACAATTATTCCAACCATTTTACCCTTGTATTGACCTTTAACATTGGCAAATGCTCTTATAAAAAGTTCATGGTTTTTAACAGGAACAATTCTTCCAATAATACAAACAGCAATGGTAGATTCTTCTATAAAATATTCTGACCTGAAATTTCTCCTGTGCTCTTCCTGATTGAACTGAAAGCGCGATAAATCAAAACCTAGCGGAACAACAACGGTTTTAGAGGGTTTACAAACTTTATGTATCAAACATAATTCATCCTTTTGAATATCGCTTATAGCAATAATACGGGTGCTTAACGAGCTTAAATATCTTTCGATGTATTTAAAAAGCTGCGTTTTAACCGGATTGAAATAAGAATGAAAAACATGACCGTGAAAAGTATGAATGATAACAGGAACCTTCATATGTGATGCTGCCAAACGACCCAATGTACCTGCTTTTGCAGCATGGGTGTGAACTATGTCGGGTTTGAATTCTTTGATGAGCTGCACTATTTTTCGATAGGCGATCCGATCATTTTTAAAATTTATTTCCCTTCGCATTTCAGGGATATAAACCGGCTTAAGTCCCATTTCGGTGACAATATATTCCGAACTTTCTTCGGTATCTTCTTTAATACCGGCCACCAGCATCGTTTCAAACTCGGGAGCCAGGTAACGCGACAAATAAGCGGCGTTGTAAGTGGGTCCTCCCAGGTTTAATCTGTTAATTATTCTTAAAACTTTGGGCATATTTTTTTATTGCTGAAAGCTTAATCTATGTATTTTTTCCACCAGTACTGAAAAACAATTAAACCCCATATTCGGGCTTCTATTTCACCCGGGTTGGAAGAAAAGAGTCGCTTTTTTAAGGATCGTATACCTTCCACATTAAACAAGCCCTGACGGTCAATAAACGCATCACTTAACAGATCATCTTCAATCAAACTTTTTAATCCTGTTCTGAACCATTTCAGCAAAGGCACTTCAAAGCCATGTTTGGGCCGGTGAAAGAGCTCTTCGGGTAAATCTTTACGGAAGGTTTCGCGGAGTATTTTTTTTGTTGAAGTTGCATCAATTTTAAAATCAACGGGCAGGCGAAAGGCAAAATTCACCACCTCATAATCGAGAAAAGGAACTCGTACCTCCAGACTATTTTTCATCGACATAAGATCGACTTTCACCAGCATATCGTTGGTTAAAACCATGCTCATGTCCATATATAGAACATCGTTAATAGAATTGCCATTTCCAATCGGGGAGAGGATCTCTTTTTTTCGTCTGAAATAATCTCCGTTCTCATAGGTGAAATCAATTAGTTTATCGATTTCTGCTTCACCCGAAAATCCGCACCATCTCCAGTAGCGATCAGGATTGCTCATAGCTGCCCCTTCGGCAAATCGGTGAATTTGCCTGATTTTATTGCCAATCGCTGAATTTCGGGCTCCTTCGAAGGGTCTGAGAAGTGGAGATAAAGCACTTACCGATGCTCTGAACATTTTACGGTTTCTAAGCAACCACTCGGCACGGTGTTTATTATAACCTGCAAACATCTCATCGGCTCCATCTCCCGAAAGGGCTACCGTTACATGTTTGCGGGTATGCATGCTGAGTATGTTTACTGCAAGTGCCGATGAATCGGCAAACGGTTCATCAATATAATCTAGAACAGAAAACAAATGCTCAAAAAGATCGTCGTTGGAAAGAGAAAATACCGTGTGATTGGTCTTGTACAGATCGGCCACTAATTTAGCATAACGACTTTCGTCATACATGGGTTCATCCTTGTATCCAATCGAAAAAGTGTTTAAATGAGGTGTGTGTTTAGATGCCAATGCAACAATCACTGAAGAATCAATTCCACCACTCAAAAATGCACCCAGAGGCACATCGGAAATCAATCTTCTTTTAACAGAAGCATCCAATAACCTGCGCAACTCTGCCTGTGCTTCGGAATAACTTCCCGAAAAAACATTGTTTGAAATTCGTTGATCAGGAATTTTATAATATC
>Ga0105044_10005344_pt1 | contig 17693 bp, 18 predicted proteins | sample MAT01_FD_78092 | JGI IMG/M metagenome (GOLD analysis project Ga0105044, IMG submission 78092) | Freshwater microbial communities from Lake Fryxell liftoff mats and glacier meltwater in Antarctica - MAT-01 | ecosystem: Environmental > Aquatic > Freshwater > Ice > Liftoff microbial mat | place...
GATCGGAAAAACCGCGTCCGGAACGCAGCATGGTGCTGGCCTATCTGTTATGGCTCATCCTTGGCCAGGTGTCGGCCCATCGCTTTTATCTTGGTGCCACCCAGTCGGCGCTGATTCAGGTGGGCATGTTCTTCACCGGTTTGGTGTTGATCCTGATGGGCACGCCGACATTATACCTTGGCGCGATAGTGTTGATCCCTTGGGTGCTGTGGCTGTTGGTTGACGTATTTCTGATCCCTGGCGTGCACCGCAAATATGCCGCCGTACCCCAGGATACCGCCGGCGTTTTCGCTTAGGCGGTCAAAACCTGCGCCGACCAAAGCCGCTGAAACCTTGCGCTGCGCTTGCCATCGGACGCGGACGATGGCGGCTGCGCGCGATGACTAGCCGCTGATGCAGCGGGCCATCGGTCAGTTCAAAGGGAAAACGCACGCCCATGCGATCATCTTCTGACCACATCACGGTACCGAATATGACTTGGCCGCCATAATGTAGTTCGCAGCGGGCTTTGGCGGGCAGGCTGCGGCCGATAATCAGTGCGCCGCCCTCTGACAAGTCGGCAACATGCGCCTCGAAGCTGTCGAGCACGCCAACAACGGTCACGCTGATCGACACAGTCGTGCGCTGGTTAAGGCGGGGCAGGGGCGATGTGGCGAGCTGCATGAATTAAAATCTGGCAGAACATGATTAATTTGCGGTAACCATGATGGTTCTTTGAATCCCGCTATCGGATGTCTGCCGGATGGTAATCACGCGCTTGACCGCTTGATTTAACGCTAGCGCATCATTGTCGCCGTTATCCTGGTCTGGCTCGCTTTCGGCGGTCATCCTTGATGTCCGCACATTCCTTCGCAACCCTGACCCCGATCAAGCAAAATCGTGCGTTGCAAGCAGGCCGATGTACCGGTGCATTACGAAACTTCGGCTGCCGCCCGCCAACAGATATAATTCGGTGAAAAGTGTGGAAATGGAATATGCGATCTGTGCTCAAATCTGCAGCATCAAGGTCTGCGTCGGCAAATATTATCTGTACGGGCTCAAGCTTTTCTGGATCGGCTGCGTCGGCCAAGCCAACAAGCCATCACCGCCAGGATGGCATATGGCGTCAGGCTGGATAGCGATGGAAAACGGGGCGTTATGCCACAAGGCCCAAAAGCTGTGCGAGCGGCACACGAGCGCGGGGATGACGTGCCAACAAACCAGACTGGGGCTGGCATTTCAAACCGCAATTGCTGTTTGTCATAACCGCAATAAATATAAATGAAAGTAAAGCTAAGATGATCGCAGCATTGATACTTGCTACAACCGCGCCACAATTTTTTGTTGGCGATCTTAAAGTCTATGGTGACTGGGTGGTTGCATGCGACAATGGGCGCGATTGCCATGCCACCTCTTTGCCAATTGAGGAGGGGCCAGAGGAGCCACTGGGCGATGGCAACATAACCATCGCAATCAAACGCAGCGGCAATCCTTATGAACCGGTGTCGGTCAGCTTTGCTGCGGCCGGGGCAGGGCCGGTCGAAGAAATGCAGTTTCTGGACAATCAGATGCGCACCACCCGCTGGATCGCGGTTGACCGCCGCAAGCTGGACATCCGCCTGAAAACGGGAACCATTGTTTATGATTTAGATGCAAAAGCCTCGGCCAAGCTAATTGCCGCGATGCGCGGGAAAAGCACGGTCAGCCTGCTTGATCAGCGCGGACAGCCCTTTGCCACAGTTTCGCTGCGTGGTCTTGCCCAGGTGTTTGAACATATTGACCAGCAACAATATTTGTCCGGCACTATCTCTGCACTCGCCGGGCGCGGTAAGAAACCGGTCAATTCCTTTACCGTTCCGTTGATGGTGCCGCGCCTTCGGATCCGTGTCGCTCCCAAACCGGATTTGCCGTCCGTCACGCTAGCTGATGAACGGCTCGCGCAACTACGCACCCTCGACCCCTGTCTGAACTCTTCTGGCGATGTCACGCCCGATACGCCAACATATCACCGGCTCGACGCGCTTAATACGCTGATGATCCTGCCGACGCGCTGCGGTGGCTATAATCCCTACCGCATGCTTTATATCGTCGATAATAAGGGGCGGGCACAGACTGCCCAGTTCTGGCCTTATCCCGGCAATGAAATGAAGGAATATCCTGATCTGCCAGATGTCGGGTGGGACGAAAAGGCACGGCTGCTGAACAGCTTTGGTCGGGGCAGAGTTATCGCAGACTGCGGAGAAAGTCAGGATTATGCCTGGTATGAAGGACGCTTCAAGCTGGTGTCTGACAAACGGATGTACCCGTGCCGCGGCAGCACGGACTATGTCACCACCTATCGGATCGAAGTCGATATTGACGATAGCGCCAAACGGAATCCCTGAAGCTTACGGGATTGTCGGTGGCCCTGAACCATCGTAAGCGAACTTGCGCCTGGCTTTGATGGGCCTATGCCTAAAACGGCATCGCCAGAATATTTTACATTGACCAAAAACTGCCTCGGCCACGGCAATTCGCTTGGCAAATCTTTGCTTTGCTAACTAACTGTGGTCAGAATCCATGTACACCTGCCTGATTGTCCAGGTGACTATGCAACGAGGCGTCATGAGTGAAAAGATTATCATCGCCGACGATCACCCGGTGTTTCGGGATGGAATGTGCCGTCTTGTGGGTTCGGCGCTACCCACTGCGCAATTGATTGAAGCCGGAACAATGGCAGAGGTGTTGGCGGCGGTTGAGGCACATGGTGCTCCAGACCTTTTTATCCTCGACCTGCTTTTCCCTGGCATGCTTCCGCGGGAAACCCTGCCCGCTCTGCGACAACAATGCCGCAAATCTTCGATTATGATCGTCTCGATGCTTGATGACGAAGCCACCATTGGCCGGATCATGGCCTATGGCGCCGACGGTTATGCCGTGAAATCTATTCCCGCGCCGCAGATGCTGGCCGCACTCATGTCAGTACGGTCCGGTGATTTTGTGGTCGCACGGCCGAACATGGTGACAATTACGAATGACACCCCGGAACCGGGAGATGTCATGGACATGACCCAGCGACAGCGTGAAATCCTCTCGCTGATTAGCCAGGGCCAGTCGAACAAGCAGATCGGCAGAATACTTGGGCTGTCCCCCTATACGGTCCGTAATCATGTGTCGCTTCTGCTTCGCACGCTTAAGGTCCAAACCCGCCTTGAACTGGCGGCTAAGTCTGAAAAACTTGGATATCAGGTCTCGGGGTAACCGGCTGCTGATTCAAAGATGCTTTCGCCGCACCAATTGCGGAACGCAATTCTGCGGGGCGCACGGGTTTTTTGAGGACCAATATTTGCGAATCGCCAATCGCGTGTGCGATGCGGCCTTCGTCATGACCCGTGATTATGATGGCGGGTAAAGACCAGCCGCAATACGCGCGGACAAGGTTGATACAGTCTGTTCCCGTTGTGCCGTCACCAAGATCATAATCCGTGATGACAAGATCAAAATCGCTAATTTTTTCGGGGATGGCGGTAAATGCAGCCGTCCGGCAGCCCCAGGTTTCAAGCAATTCCTTTGTGGCGCCAAGAATGTTGCTGTCATCCTCGACCAGCATAATTCTAAGTCCGGCTATCGGCGCTGCGGCAACGAAGGGGCTGGAGACAATCGCGCGTCGTTCGCCGCCAGCAAACAAGGGCAGGTTGCTGATCGTAAACACGCTCCCCTTTCCGGGACGAGAGGCGACGTCCACTTTCAACCCCAATAATTCTGCCATCCGCGCGACGATTGAAAGCCCCAGTCCGACACCTTGACGGTCCGGGTCGGATGATTTTTTCACCTGATAAAACTCATCGAACAAGCAGGGCATATGCTCATCGTCAATCCCGTCACCCTGATCCCATATCTGAACGGCGATCCAGCCACCCCGACGCCTGCAGCCAACGACCACGCGCCGCCCTTCTGCAAATTTAAGGGCATTGGAAATCAGATTCTGGATCATGGTGGCCAGCAAGGCGCGGTCAGCCATCACGATGTGGCGCGTGTCTATAAGGCTGAGTTTTGTCCCACTCCATTTTGCAAGTTGCGAATTTTGCTGCACAATATCTGATAGTAACTCGCCCAAATGAACTGGTTCAACCCTTGGGTTGATCGAGCCGCTGTCCAGGGTTGATATGTCCAGCAAGGAACGAAAAAGGCGCGCAACACCCTGTAAAGACCGATCAATACGATCAGCGATTTCTCCTTGAACAGCGTTCAGACCCGTCTGCTGCAGGCTGAACAAAAACAAATTGATGGCGTGAAGCGGTTGGCGCAGATCATGACTTGCTTGCGCTAAGAACTTGGACTTTGCAGTACTTGCCGCCTCTGCCGTCTGCTTGGCTATTTCAATGCGCCGCAACAATACTGACGCGTAAGTGGGCACGATTAATACGGTCAGCGACAGGGTTATCGCCAACGTGGGATCGCTCTGCCAGTTCGGTGTTAGCGCAAAAATAAAGGCGGTGGTAATTTGCGCGAGGATCGCGGCAACATAAAGATAGTACCTGCCAAAGCGCATGCCGTTGCCGACAGTTATCCAGACAATAACCGCATATATCGGCAACATGACCGTACAGCCCGCAATGATACTATAGCCCAATGCAACATAATCGTTAATCATGGCTAGCACGCGTCGCACCGGGTAATGTCCAGGGAAACGCTTCACCAACGCATATATGCCCGTCGACAGCACTGCATAGAAACAATAATAAATCAGCAAGGTTGTCGCCCAAGGCTCAATTTCATTGACTGGTGAAACAATAATGCTACTGACGACAATATAGCATGCAACAACGGAAAACATCACAAACCGCACTTTTGACTGTGCAATTTCAGATGCCACCTCATCTGGATCCGTTTCGGGTGACTTGAAAAAAAACAGACGGAGTGGCGATTGGTACTCCGTTGCTTTAAGGAATTGCGTTTTTTTATTTGTCATGTCATCGCTCGCTCGTTGATGGCTGAACGTCGCTGTTTTCAGCAATTATCAATCGAACCATTGCCGACGAATAGCACAGCAAACAGGCTTCGCAACCGCGGGTAAAGTACCAGTTTGCCATGCGGAGTGGTCATAGTTTCAAGGCTGATTATACTGTCCAATCCGCAAGCTCGACAAAACGGACCGCAGGGTTGCGGGCTGAACGGGTTTGGCCAGCAGGGTTATATCGTCAGCCGTCATATGCTGACGCAGGCGTTCTTCGGTATGACCAGTCATCAATATGGCGGGTAAAGTGCGCATCAACTTGGCGCGTATCGCCGCTATCGCCTCTGTTCCAGTGGAGCCGGTGCCAAGATCGAAATCGCTGATAACAATGTCAGCGTCGGCTGGTTCGCCGGGTATTGTGGCATAGGCCTGAACCGCGCAGCCCCAACGGTTCAACAGCGCTTCGGTCGCATCAAGCACGTCAATGTCATCCTCGATAAGGATGACCCGCAGTCCCGCAAGCGGTTGAAGGAGGTCATTCTGCGCGTTCACCGCAGGCAGTGCGCAGGGCTGGGCCACCGGAATACCGCTCAACCGGACGGAGGTGCCAACGCCGCGTTGTGAATCCAGCGTAATCGTGAAGCCGCAAAGCGTTGCAAGCCGCTGCAAAATGGCCAGGCCAAGGCCAACGCCCTCGCTGTCGTGATCGCCTGCGGCATGAGCCCGGTAAAATTCTTCAAAGATATGCGGCAGATGCTCGCTGTCGATGCCGATACCCTGGTCATATATCTCCACCGACACAGTAGCGCCGCGACGCCGCACGCCCACCAGTATCTTTTTGCCGCTGCTATATTTGATGGCATTTGACAGCAGATTTTGAATCATGGTGGTGAGCAATGTGGGATCTGCGTCGACGACGATATCTGCCAGCATGGTGCGCATCTGGACACCGCTCCGCGCGATATATTGCTCGTTTTGTGCAATAATTTCCTCAATCAGCGGTTTTATTGCGACCGGTTCCGGCCGCACATCGATCGTTCCACTGTCCAGTTTTGCAATATCGAGCAGTGATTTGAAAAGTCGTGCCACACCGCCCAGCGCCCGTTCAATGCGGTTCACCAGATTAACCTGATCGCCATTCATTGGCGACCCGCGCAGGGCACCGATGTAATAGCCCACCGCATGGATAGGCTGACGCAAATCATGGCTGGCCTGCGCCAGAAACCGGCTTTTGGCGAGCATCGCCGCCTGCGCCGCATCCCGGGCCTTTGACGTCTCGCGCAGCAGCATCAATGCATATGTCGGCAATGCGATTGCCGTTATGGAAAATGTCACCATCAACTCAAATTGATCCCGCCAGTAAGCGCTAGTCAAAATAAGGGCAAGCAACGTAAGTTGCGCCATGATGGCGGCAATCAACAAATAACGTTGTCCAAAACGCATGCCATTGCCAATTGCGACCCAAAGAATGAGTGTGTAAAAGGGCATAGCGGTTGCTTCACCAAGGATCATGATGATAGCGAGCGATCCATAGTCACCCATCATATTGACAATGCGTCTTACTGGATAGTTGCCTGGGCGATATATGATGTACAGTAGGGATAGAGCAACAAATATTGTCAGAAAGAACAAGTATAACAGCAGTGCTGTCTCCAGCTTTGCTGGCAGTGCGGACGCAATACCCGAAAAATAGCCGTAAATTACCCCAATTATTACGTTGCAAAGCCGTATTTTGGCCTGGCCTAACTCAGCCTTATTTTGATCAAAAATTATCGTCGGATATGTTTTGCGGGGGTCGGTTTGATACATGCAGGCAGGCCCATAAGTTATGCAAGATCCGCACGGTTGCCCCGTTGGCAGTCGGCTGACAACCGATTAATTCAGCGCATCAAACACGTTTGCGGTCAGCGTGGGACCGTTATTTGGTAGGCAGGTTACGGCCCAGAAAGTGCCATCTGCGCGGGCCGAGGGCGTGATGCACTGGTACAGAATAGGCGTTCGTGCGTTAGCATGAACCGGTTATGTCATCAGCAATTCATAGTAACCTGTGGGGTGGGGTAACCAATGACTATATTTCAGAGACTACAAGATTTTCCTTTTATCTCTCTGGCAACTGGACTGCGCCTGCTAAGAATCGGGACGGCGCTGCTGTTTGCGGCACACGCCATTGTACGTATTACTCATGGGACGATACCGCAATTTGGTAAATTCATGGAATCGGTCGGTTTCCCCGGTGGCACCGTCTGGGTATGGGCCATCACCATCACGGAAATTGTGGCGGCAGTGTTGCTGGTCACCAACCGCTTCGTCCGTCCGGCGGCAATGGCGCTGTTCATGATCGCTTTCACGGGCATCATCCTGATCCACCGCCATTTTGGCTGGTTTGTCGGTGAACATGGAACAGGCGGATCGGAATATAGCGTGGCGCTTATCATCATGTTGCTGGTGATCGCGGCGGCGGATCGCGAGGACCGGGCCAACTGAGCAGGCTGACCAAGGCGCTGATAATCGCCTGCTGCAACAGCCCGCTTTTTCCCGCTACATTTCGCGCGCGCTTGCCGCTAAGACCGCGGTCATGACCACATATGATCCCCGCGCGCTGCAAGACGAAGCGCTGAAGTCCAAGGCCTGGCCGTTTGAAGAGGCGCGCAGGATTGCGAAACGTTATCCGCAGGGGAAGACCGCAAAAGACGGACACGCTGCGCCGGTGCTGTTTGAAACAGGCTATGGTCCATCGGGCCTGCCGCACATCGGCACATTTAACGAGGTGTTGCGCACAACGATGGTGCGGCACGCTTATGAAGCGCTGACTGGCGGCGCAGCGACCCGGCTGATCGCTTTTTCGGATGATATGGACGGGCTGCGCAAGGTGCCCGACAATGTGCCGAATGGTGCGATGCTGGCCGAATATCTGGGCAAGCCGCTGACCCGCATTCCCGATCCCTTTGGCAAGTTCGAAAGTTTCGCGGCGCACAACAATGCCATTCTGCGCGATTTTCTGGACCGCTTCGGGTTCGACTATGAGTTCCGCTCGTCGACCGAAAGCTATGAAGGAGGCGCGTTTGACGATGCATTGAAAAATGTCCTGCGCCATTATCAGGCGATCATGGACATCATGCTGCCGACGCTGCGCAAGGAACGTGCCGCGACCTATTCACCTGTGCTGCCGATCAGCCCGGCCAGCGGTATCGTGCTGCAAGTGCCCATCGAAGTGATCGATGCCGACGCCGGACTGATTGCCTTCAACGACAATGGCGACAGGATAACCCAGTCGGTACTGGGCGGACAAGCCAAGCTGCAATGGAAGGTCGACTGGGCGATGCGCTGGGTGGCGTTGGGCGTCGATTATGAAATGTATGGCAAGGATCTGACCGATAGCGGCGTGCAGTCAGGAAAAATTGCCGAAGTGCTGGGTGGCCGCAAGCCCGAGGGGCTGATTTATGAAATGTTCCTGGACGAACGCGGCGAAAAGATTTCCAAGTCCAAGGGCAATGGCCTCGCGCTGGAAGACTGGCTGACCTATGCGCCGCAGGAAAGTGTCGCGTTTTACGCCTACCGCGAACCCAAGAGCGCCAAGCAACTGCATCTGGGCATCATCCCGGCGGCGGTCGACGATTACTACAAATTCCGCGCCAGCTGGCACGATCAACCGCTCGACAAACGGTTGGGCAACCCGGCGCACCATGTCCATAATGGCGCGGTGCCGCAGGATGCGCCGCCGGTCAGTTTTGGCCTGCTGCTCAACCTGGTTGGCGTCCTGGGCGCAGGCGCGAGCGCGGACCAGGTTTGGGCCTATCTGCGCAACTATGTGCCCGACGCGCGTCCCGAAACGCATGGTGAGTTGGACGCGCTGATCGGCCACGCGGTTGCCTATAACCGCGATGTCGTCGCCCCGACGCTGGTGCGGCGCAAGCCCGACGCGGGCGAGGCGGCAGCACTGCGCGCGCTGGATGCCGAGCTGGCCAAGCTGCTCAACGATGCCGCGGCAGAGGACATTCAGACCATCGTCTATGAAATCGGTAAATCAGGCGGGTTTGAAACCCTGCGCGACTGGTTCAAGGCACTGTATGAAACGCTGCTAGGGTCGAGTGCCGGCCCGCGCATGGGCAGTTTCATCGCGCTCTATGGCATCGCAAACACCCGCAAATTGATTGCAGAGGCGCTTGTATGAAAACCACAGCACGCACCCGTCAGCACCATCTTGAACTCTTTTGGAAGCGTCAGCATGACCAGTGCCCGCAGCGTTGATGACTTGGCCTTTGAATTGCTCGGCAAGACCGCCGACGCCCTGTCGGCGTCCGAACGGCGGGTGCTGAACCGGATCAGCAAGCGTGAAACAACGGCACAGAATATGGGTGAGATGGTCGACGCCGATGCAGGTTTTGGCGAACGCTTGTCGGATCGGGTGGCGGCGGTCGGCGGCAGCTGGGGCTTTATCATCGGCTTTGGCGTCATATTATTTGGCTGGATGCTGCTCAACAGTTCGTTGTTTGCGCGGCTTGGAATTACGTTTGATGCTTATCCCTTCATCTTCCTCAACCTGTTGCTGTCATCGCTGGCGGCCGTTCAAGCGCCGATCATCCTGATGAGCCAGAACCGGCAGGCCGATAAGGACCGAGCGGCTGCCTTGCATGATTATGAAGTCAATCTTCGGGCCGAGCTCGAAATCCTGCAGCTCCACGAAAAGCTCAATCATCTGATCGCGCGGGTTGAGTCGATGGCCTCGCCGGCTGACTCGAAAATCGTCCGATGACGGTTATTGCGGCGCGCATCTATCGCGAAGGGCGGCTCCTTGCGGAGATTGATCCGTGCAAGGCCATTCCTCCGCTTGAAAAGCCGGCTGATCTGCTCTGGATCGGGCTTTATGATCCCACCGACCGGGAATTGAAAGCGATCCAGCAGCATCTTGGCCTCCATGAACTTGCGGTCGAGGACGCGCTTGATCCGCGCCATTTGCCCAAGATGGAAAGCTATGGCGATCATTTGTTCGTGGTCGCCCGGACGATGCATCTGGAAGGCGCGGAGGGGCAGGCGCGCATCGGTTACGGCAACACTGCGATCTTTGTCGGGCGGCAATTTATCGTTACCGTCCGCCACGGATCTGAGCGCGTCCATTCGCCGGTGCGCAAGCAACTGGAGGCAACGCCGTGGCTGTTGCGACAGGGATCCGACTATGTCTTGCACGCCATTCTCGATTTCATCGTCGATGGCTATTTTGAGGTCATTGACGCGGTTGAAGAACAAGTACTGGCGATGGAAGACCGCAGTCTTGACAGCTTTCTGGACCGGGCCGGGACGGCACGCCTGTTTACGCTGCGCCGGGACCTATTCCGCCTGACCCGTATTCTGGGGCCGATGGAGGATTTGGCGGGGCGGTTTGTCAATATCGACCTGCCGCAGATTGACCACGAGATTGACCCGTATTTCCGCGATCTGGTCGATCATGTCCGGCGCGTGAATTATCGCGTGGCCGGGCTGCGCGATACGCTGACGTCAGTCATCGAAACCAGCGGGCTGCTGGAAGTACAACGGCAGGGGGCGATCACGCGGCAGTTGGCGGCTTGGGCCGCTATTCTGGCGGTGCCAACGGCGATTGCGGGGATTTACGGGATGAATTTTGACATCATGCCTGAACTGCGCTGGAAATATGGCTATTTCGTTGTGGTTGGTGTGATGGCGATCATTTGCGGCACCCTTTTTTATCGTTTCAAACGCTCTGGCTGGTTGTAGCGGTTCGCAGTACGGCGGCATAACTGGGCGCGATAGCCATGGCCGGGTGGTGGCCGCGTTGTCCCAGCAGGCGGTGGACCTGCGCCAGCCGGTAACACGGCACAGCCATGAACAGATGATGTTCGGCGTGATAATTGACCCAATATGGGGCAACCGTCGCGCGTTCAAACCAACCCGCGTGTGTCGTGCGCGCATGGCTGAACGGATCGTCGCTGCCAACACTAGTGCAGGCATGTTCGGCAATGTTGCGAAGGCGCAGGAACAGCTGAAACGTGGTTGCCAGCGCCGCTGCCCACAGCAGAAATGGCGCCCAGCCCCACAGCGCGAGCGACAGCACAACCAACACGAACTGGACAGCCATGAACCGCCCGACCGACTTCGCGACAATGATTGCCCCGCCGTTGCCAGAGGTTATCGAGGTCGCCCCAGCCTCCGCTCCAGCCCCAGCCCCAGCCTCCACCTTGTGGAACGGCGTCCCGGCGCGGGTGTCGCGGTTGTCGTCACTCGCTTGCCCGCGCAGCCATTCGTTGATCCCCTGAATCGCCAGCGCGGACTGGCTTGATCGCTGCTTAAAAAATGTCTGGCCAGTCAGGTCGCGCAATATCTTGCGGATCAGGCTGGCTCTGCTGGTGGGAAATGGCGCTGACAGCGGCAGATCGGGGTCTTCGGCCTGCTGCGTATATTTGTGATGACGCAGATGATAAGTGCGATAGGCGACAAGATCCGAACCTACCGGCGCCCCGGCCAACCACTGACCCAGCAGATTATTCGTCCGCCGATGGCGGTGGAGCAGGCCGTGTGCAGCATCGTGCATCAGGATGGCCAGGCCAAGTTGCCGTCCACCAAGAATGGCAAGTACGACCGGCGTCGCGGCAAGGCCGGCCAGCCAATGTTGATCCCACATCCAGCTACCGCCAAGAGTGGCGATGGCAATCACGGACCATGCATGCACCACCAGCCATATCCCGCGCCAGTCCGATATCCGCGTCACGGCACGCCACTCATCAGGCGTGAAGAGCGTGTCTGAACGGAGCAGGCGGACGGCGGACATGGGAACGATTAAACGCTGATTTAGCACGGAGCGCAAGCCGAGAGCTTGTCATTACGTGCGCAAGCCGAAGCAATCCAGGGTGGTGTAAAACAACTCCGGATTGCCTCGACTTCGCCTCGCAATGACGATGATTAAGGATTAATCCCTATTTCCCCGCCGCGATCCACGCGTTGATCTTGTCCTCCAGCACCGCTAGCGGCAGCGCGCCGGTGTTCAACACCTGATCGTGGAAAGCGCGGATGTCGAACTTCGCGCCCATCTCGGTCTCTGCTTTTGCCCGCAGCCGCTGGATGGTCAGAGCGCCAATCTTATACGCAAGCGCCTGACTGGGGATGGCGATACAGCGTTCGATCTCGGCGGTCGCATCGGTGCGGCCCATGTCGCTGTTGGCGAGCATATATTCGATCGCCTGATCGCGGCCCCAACCCTTGGCATGCAGGCCGGTATCGACGACCAGTCGCATCGCGCGCAGCATTTCGTCCGACAATGTGCCGATCCGCGCGGCGGGATCCTTATATAATCCCATCTCATAGCCCAGCGTCTCGGAATATAGCGCCCAACCCTCGACATAGGCCGTGTTGCCGCCAAAGCGCATGAAGGCGGGGAGCGCTTCATTTTCCTGCGCCAGGCTGATCTGGAAATGATGCCCCGGCGCGCCTTCATGCAGATACAGCGTCACCATGCCCGGCGTGGTGCGGCTGGGCAGGTCATAGGCGTTGAAATAGAAGATGCCAGGGCGTGAACCGTCCGGCGTGCCCGACTGGTAACTGCCGCCGGCCTCAAACTTCTCGCGGAATTCTTCATAGGGGCGGATTTCCAGCGGTGCCTTGGGCTGCGTCGCGAAATAGGTGCCGATTTTGGCATCAACCTGTTTACCGATGTCATAATAGCCCTGGGTCAGCGCCTCACGGCTCGCGGGCTTGAACTTGGGGTCGGTCCGCAGATATTCGAAAAATTCGGCCAGCGTGCCGTTGAAACCCATCTCCGCCCGCACCTTTTCCATTTCGGTGCGGATGCGCGCGACTTCGCTGAGGCCAAGCTTGTGGATGTCCTCCGGCATTATTTTCAGCGTGGTCGAACCCTCAACCAACTGCTGGTACAGCTTACTTCCGTCCTTCATGTGCATCAGGCCAACGCCATCACGCGCGTCGGCCAGATAACTGGACTTCAGATAGTCCCGCAGCCTGGTGAGGGAGGGCAGCAGGCCTTCGGTCAGCGACTTGCGCAGATCGGCGGTGACGCGCGCCTTGTCCGCCGCGCTGAATGTTGCGGGAATGGTATTGACCGGCCCCCAATAAGGCGATTCTTCAACCGGCATGGCAAGCTGCGTGTCAAGCTGGGCAATCACATTGGCGATGGTCAGTTTGGTTTCGACGACGCCCGACGCCTGGCCCTGTTTGAAACGGGCAATGGACCGGTCGATGATTTCGACAAAATTGGCGTGACGTTTGACGTTATTGTCATAATCGAGAACCGTCTTGAACGGGGCAGCCCCCTGGCCGCTGGCAAAATTGGGGTAAAAAGTGTGGATGCCAAAGAAATGGTTGATCGGCCGCACGTCGGTGAGCGCAAGGATGTCCGGCGTTAAACTTTTCAGCAGCTCGCGCTGGTTCCAGGCAAACACGTCATAAGCAATCTGATCGGTCGCGCCAAGCTGGCCACGGTCAATGCGCGCAAGGTCCGTCAGGTTGTTTTGGGCGGCGGTGCGTTCGCCGTCATTATAGGCATCGGTTCCGAAATCGCCGATTTTGTCGGCATAACGCATATCGCCGCGGAACAGCGCGTTGATCGGATTGCGCTTCAGACTGGCTTCATCATCGGCCGCGAACAACGCGAACAGTTTGTCATGTTCGGCGGTGGCGGCGTCGGCATGCGCGGCGGCGCCATGATGATCGGCAAGGGCAGGGGCGGCAATCGCGCTCGTGCTGAGCAAGGCGGCGGCAAGAAGTGTACGGATCGTCATCGATATTCCCCGGTTCGCTATGGCCAAAAAGGCCCATGATGGCCAAGTGATGCGCTGGTGCGAACTGGCCTGCAAGAGCAACCGCCGCGCTTTGTCGAACCGCGTGCAAGGTTGGTCGATGCGTAGCCCCATTTCGCTGTCATTGCTTCGCTGCGCTCGCAATGACAGCGAAATAACCACTTGGATATTCATGGCCCGAATCAAAAAGGGGCGCCGCAGTTCCCCGCAGCGCCCCATTTTGGCAGTTCGCACTATCGCTGTGCGCCCTATTTCACGCCATCGCGTTCCATGCGCTTGCGCTCCATCTTGCGGGCGCGGCGGATGGCGGCGGCATGTTCACGGGCGCGCTTTTCGCTCGGCTTTTCGTAGTGACGGCGCAGCTTCATCTCACGATAGACGCCTTCACGCTGCAATTTCTTCTTCAGAGCGCGCAGCGCCTGGTCGACGTTATTGTCGCGAACGATGATCTGCATAAACCTAACCGACTCCTGAACCGTCACAAATGCAGTATGCTCCCGGCCGATTCGGGGGAGCCCACAAGCAAAAAATAGGGGCAAAACCAACCGCACCGCGCTTTGGCGGTGTGGCGTTGGAGGTGTATTAAGCACAGAGTCGCCAAAATGCAAGCCCCTCTTGCCGCGCCGCCGGCCGCTATGGCATAGTAGTGCACGAACGAGGGATGGAGGCAAAAATGGCGACCCAGATCAAGCGCAATAGCAAATATAGCGAAGCCGAATGGACCGCGCGGCTGGAACTTGCCTCCTGTTACCGCGTGTTTGCGATGATGGGGTGGGACGAAATGATCTTCAACCATATCACCGTAAAGCTGGATGATCAGCCCGGCGCTTTTCTGATCAACCCCTATGGCATGCATTTTTCCGAGGTGACGGCATCCAGCTTGGTCAAGATCGACATCGATGGCAACAAGCTGGACGCCGACAATCCCTGGCACGTCAACAAGGCCGGCTTTATCCAGCACAGCCTGTTCCACCGCGTATTGCCTGATGCGCACGCCATCATTCACACGCACACCACCGCGACGATGGCCGTATGCAGCCTTGATGGCGGGCTGATGCCCATCAATTTTTATGCCTGCAATTTCATGGGGCAGCTGGCCTATCATGATTTTGAGGGTGTGACGGTGCGCGCGGACGAAGGCGAGCGGCTGGTCCAGAGCCTGGGCGACAAACGCATCCTGATGCTGAAAAATCATGGCCCGGTGGTCATGGGCCGCAGCCTGCCCGAGGCGTTCATCAAATATTGGGTGCTGCAACGCGCCTGCGAAATTCAACTGGCGACAATGAGCATGGGCAAACCGGTGCTGGTTGGCGACGATGTCATTGCCGTGCATCAGCGCGATATCGGCCAGACCGCCATCCCCGGCGGCCCAGGCCGCGCCGAATTCGACGCGATGGTGCGCCGCGCCGACCGTCTTGACACCAGCTGGCGCGACTGACCGCAACGACGTGCCACGGCTTTCCGTCAATGAACGGCCCATCGAATATCGGATGGACCCCGAAACGCCGCTGTTATGGGCGCTGCGCGATGCGTCGAATCTGACCGGTACCAAATATGGATGTGGCACGGGGGAATGCGGGGCATGCACGGTCGATATCGACGGCGAGCCGATCCGCAGCTGTCTGGTAACGCTGGCCGAGTGCGAGGGGCGCTATGTCACCACCATCGAAGGTCTGTCGCGGGATCGCACCCATCCGGTGCAACAGGCGTGGGTGGCCGAACAGGTGCCGCAGTGCGGATTTTGCCAATCGGGGATGATCATGACGGCCGCCGCACTGTTGCGCCGCAATGCCGATCCCAGCGACGATGAAATTGATGCAGCGATGACGGGCATCTGTCGCTGTGGCACCTATCCGCGCATACGCACCGCAATCAAGCGTGCGGGCCGCGTTCTGCGCGGGGAGGAACGGCTTGCGGCTGCGCCCCCACCGGGGATCCGGCCCGCCGATGCCGCAGCGCAGGTGCCCGCACTGACACCACGGGTGCCGGACTAAATCGCCACGATATTATAGCAATGCCAGCTCAGAATCGCGATCGCCCCCCGGTGCGGCCGCCACGCTTCGCCCAGCGCGCGGGTTTCTTTTTCCGTTGGGCGTAACGGCAGTGCCAATATCCGCTTGACCACTTCCTGTACCGCCAGGTCGCCCGCCGGCCAGATGTCGGGGCGCCCTTCGGCGAACAGCAAATAGATTTCCGCTGACCAGCGCCCGATGCCCTTTACCTGTGTCAGCAGGGCAATCGCTTCTTCATCATCCGCTGGCAGCGCGTCGAGCGGCAGACCGCCGGCTAGCGTGAGTTCGGCCAGGCTGCGGGCATAGGCCTGCTTTTGTCCCGACAAGCCGCAGGCGCGCAGCGCGCCGTCCTTTGCCGCCACTACCGCTTCGGCGCTGCAACCAGCGCCCAGTTGAGCCTCCATCTTGTTCCAGACCGAATTTGCCGACGCGACGCTCACCTGTTGCCCGACGATAGTGCGCAGCAGCGTGGCATAGCCACGTTCGCGGATGCGGGGTTCGGGATAGCCCGCATGGGCCAGCGCGCGGGCAAAGCGCGAATCGATGGCGCAAACCGCGTCGATCCCGCTCTTAATGCTAGCCGCGCTTAGTCCCATGGTGTGTCCCTCTTTTGTTCCCTAAAAAAACAGCCCTAGCAGTGCTTGATTCTCACCGCAACGCAAGACATAGCGACCCGCAACTGCATATACGCGCAAAGAGGATATTCCATGGCCAAGCTAATTGTTGTGACACGCGACGGAACCGAACATGTGATCGAGGGTGACACCGGCCTGACGGTGATGGAAAATATCCGTGACAATGGTTTTGACGAACTGCTGGCGCTGTGCGGCGGCTGTTGTTCGTGCGCGACGTGCCACGTTCACGTCGATCCAGCTTTTGCCGACTTGCTGCCCAAACTGGGTGAAGATGAAAATGACTTGCTCGATTCGACGAGCGATCGCACCGCAACGTCGCGCTTGTCGTGTCAGTTGCCGTTCAGCGCCGACATGGACGGTCTGCGCGTAACGATCGCAGCCGAGGATTGAGCCTGACCCTTAAATCCCGCCAACCCTGATCCCGCCTACCGCTTCCCCGCCACTGCCACGGCGTAAAGCGCAATCGCCGCGGCATTCGAGATATTCAGGCTCTCCATCCGCGATGAAATGGGCAGGCGCGCGATTTGGTCACAATGGTCGCGGGTGTTCTGCCGCATCCCGTCGCCCTCCGCCCCAAGCACCAGCGCCACGCGGCTGCTGTCCAATGTCGTGGCCAGTTCGGTGTCGCTGTCACCGTCAAGCCCGATGCGCCACCACCCGGCTTCACCGATTTCATCCATCGCGCGCGCCAGATTGACGACGCGGACCCAGGGCACCACCTCCAGCGCGCCGGAAGCTGCCTTGGCAATTGTGCCGCTTTCGGGCGGGCTGTGCCGGTCTTGTGTAATGAGCGCCGCGGCATTGAATGCCGCGGCGGAACGCAGCACAGCGCCGATATTATGCGGGTCGGTCACTTGATCCAGGATCACGAATGGCCGGCGGCTGTCGGCGTTGACCTCATATTCCAGCACATCGACAAGCGCCACGTCATCAAGCGGAACAACCTCGACCACCAGCCCCTGATGCGGGGCATCGTGCGGCACCAGGCGCGCCAGGTCAGTCACTTCGCAAAAGTTAATCGGCAGCCCCGGCGACAAATCGAGCGCAGCCAGCGCATCACGCGTGCCCCAGATGCGTTTGACGGTGCGGTCGGGATTGGCAAGTGCGGCGAGCACCGCATGGCGGCCCCACAGCCGCGGCGGTTGCCCCTTGCCGCGTTCAGCGGGGGTGCGGCGATGGCGAGAGAACTGACGTGTCATAATAGGGGCGCTATTTCACGAGTCCGCATTGACACGCAAGGCCCCATTCGCCATTGGACCGCCTTCGCTGAAAAGGCGAAAGTGGACAGGTGGCCGAGTGGTTAAAGGCAGCAGACTGTAAATCTGCCCGGGGTTCCCGTACGCTGGTTCGAATCCAGCCCTGTCCACCA
>Ga0105044_10005345_pt1 | contig 17693 bp, 20 predicted proteins | sample MAT01_FD_78092 | JGI IMG/M metagenome (GOLD analysis project Ga0105044, IMG submission 78092) | Freshwater microbial communities from Lake Fryxell liftoff mats and glacier meltwater in Antarctica - MAT-01 | ecosystem: Environmental > Aquatic > Freshwater > Ice > Liftoff microbial mat | place...
GGTGATGTGGCGATCACCTCGAAGCTCTCATCTCTGAAGGGGAGCTTCAGCGCGTTACCAACGAGCGTTCTTGTGTTCAGCAACGCCCATTCTGGTTCCAGCTCCACTCCGTAGCTGTCTCTTGGAACAAGGTGGATCTTCCCGGTACCAGCAAACGGGTCAAGAACACGAGCTTCAGAGACAGTCTTTGTTTCAAGGATCTCGCAGATCAGATCGAGGATGCTTGAAGTGAACTTCGCTGGATGCCTCACAGCCATAACAAGTAGACCTTTATAGTCGGATCAACGGACGTTACTTCGTTTCTTTGGTTGTCCTTGGAAGTCAGTTGTGAGTTAGTCGGCTCAAGTGAAGCCAAATGTGAGTTGACTGAGCCTGCTAACTGCCATCTCGGCATACACCGGCTCCAGTTCGATCCCAATAGACCGACGACCCAGATTGGTAGCCGCCCGAAGCACCGTTCCACTGCCACAGAACGGGTCGAGGATGACCTGAGCGTCAGTGCTCTCAATAGCCCTCAGAGGAAGCCCCAGAGGGAACGGAGCAGGGTGAGAGGAGGTCTCCTGCGGGATGTACCAGAGGTCACCGACACCGGACGCTGCACGACTCCTAAGAGCGAAGCCCGGCTTCGCCAGCACCATGATCCACTCGTACATCGGGCAGTAGTGAGTCGGGGAGAAGTTGACTCCACCCGCACGCGCCCAGGTGATGATCTGACGAAGGGGTAGCCCTGGGTTGAGTTCAAGGGGTAGCCACACCTCACCCTTCTGAACCCGAGGCTTATGGTTGTAGAAGATCGCACCAGTATCGGTGAGCTTCTCCCACAGCGTGAGCAGCACCTCGCGTTGCCAGGCTGCGTACTCGTCATACGGCATGTTGTCTTCATGCACGCCGTACCCGGTGGCGAGCTTCCCGCCTGACCACTTCCCCGTCTTGTTCCCTGGTGATGCGAACCCGGAGTCCACTCCACCCAGGTTGTAGGGAGGACTCGTGATCACAAGATCCACGGATTGATCAGGAATTTCACCGAGAATATCGAGACAGTCCCCGAGATAGATCGTCGCCATATCGTCGGAATAGTGGGCTTGCACACGGTGACTCTAGACGTGAGCAAGGCCCCTCGAAAGGGGCCTCGTCACTGTCCTCGGATGCCGAGCAGCTTCTCGATGCGCTCCGCTTCGGCAACGATGCACTCGGTGCAGACGATGGTCCCTTCTACAACCACCAGCGTGGGACCGTGGTCGGGACAGATCGGCTCAGGGGTCACTCGACACTCGATGTTCTGAATCCTCCCGGCGCTGTCACACGATCCCACTCGCCACCACATTGTGGGCACCGCCAAGCAACCGTACGGTCACGACCGGTATCGTACACACCGATCACCTGCGAGAAATGTGTTGCGTTCCCGAACAACTCACGATCCGTTTCGGGGATCTCCGCGCCGCGCAGATCGACCTCGCACAACGGGCAGTCAGTCGGTGTCATCCTCTTCGTCCGTTTCGTCGGGGTCGGGAAGCTCAACGTAGGTGCGTTTCAACGCCGTAATCATGTACGGCGTCACGACCCCCCGCAACGCGGGGTTCTCGACCAGTTCCTTTCCCTTCACCGTGATCTCGTACAACCCATCTTTCCTCTTCTCCAGCAAACCACGCGACTTCATCTGGTCAAAGAACTTCGAGATCATATACTTGCGACCAGAAATTCTCTGCTCATCGAGATCCGACCGAAACGGCGGGGAAGTTGCCCCGCGCCGCCTGGCCGAATTCACTCGATACTTGTAGCTGACCTGATACGCATTGGTGGCCTCGTTCCAATCCACCTTCTCTTCACCAATGCGCTTGATCTCGCCGATCGGGAGTGGACCCCGGTCGTTCAGTGCGACAAGCATCGCTGTCTGATACGGACGCCGATCGACAAGGATCTTCGAGTCGGCGTCCGTCTCGTCAGACATCCGCTCGCTTGCGGAGAACCTGAATGGTGGACTCCAGATCTTCGATCGTGTTCTTGATCCGAATCTTGTTCTCCGTGCTCTGCTTTGCCCACTTGATGATCTCTTCGATGTTGGACGACTTGCGCAACTGCTCCGCCGTCGCCAAGAACGTAGCGGCACCCATGTACTGGTGTGGAACCTTCGTCTTGATCTTCTTCGGGTTCGTGCGGGTTTCCAAATCTTGAGTCAGGAGTTCGTCGAGCAGATCGGATCGTGCCTCCTGGTTCAGCTTATTCTTCACCGCGCTGACGATGGCCCGAAGATCGTCACCACTCATCCCGTACCGCTGGATGTGCTTCACGAGCGTGATGATCTCAGCCTCGTTTGGCAACCGTGCGATGGTGAGGATTTGTCCCTGGTTCAGACCATCGAGCGTGACACCGGTCTCGCGGATGCGCTGCTTCGCTGCCTGTTCCTGGAGGATCTTGTGGACCCGGCTCTCACCGAGACCAACGATCGTTCCGATGCCGAGGTTCGTGTAGCCCTTGTCGTGCAACTCCACGATGATGACTTCACGTTCCTCGCTGGTGTACGGCAGCCCGTTCTGGTTGTTGAACTTGCTGGCGTACTCGTACCGGAGAAGATCGAGATCTTCCGGTGTGTTCCAGTCCACGATGTAGACCTGCGTGGTCTTGTCGGAGAGCGAGAGCTGCGCGTTCAGCCTCTGCACGCCGTCAACCAGGACGACCTTCTTCGTCTGATCCTGGTATCCGATGAGCGGGGGAAACACTCCACCTTGTCGCATGAAGTGTGCGTACTGCTCCACACGGTCAGCGACAACGTGTGTGTGACGCTTGTTGGACGAGACAGATACGTCTACGTCGATGTCGGTGATGTTGATGGTCTTGAGCTTGAAGCTCACATCGTCCCTCGCGAACGTCTCTTCGACGAACGGAGAGGGACGGAAACGACTCGCACCGCTTCCCATTTATTGCCTTTCGATTGGATAGTGAGGTACCTGCGATCTTCATCGCAGAAGCATCACGGTACCTGATAGGTCGCTATCTGTCAAGAACAGCCGGACGTGGTGCCACAGTTCGTGCAAGCGAAGCACGACCCCGCCTGCACCATCTGACCGCCGCAACTGAAGCAGATCGGAAGATGCTGCATCAACCGGTTGTCTCGCACCGGACCAGCAGGAGCGGCAACCGGCACTACGTCGTTCGCCAGTGTCGCAACTCGCTCCAGAGTGGTCAACACTCCGATTTCCCGCCGATCCTCCGGCTTCATGTAGTCCAGCGCCAGCCGACGGAAAATGTAGTCCGGAATACTGGTCGCCATCCGCAACTCGGGGTCATCCGTCATGCCGAAGGGCTCGAACTTCATGTTGACGTACATGTGTACGAGCGCCTTCAACGGGACACCGTACTGCAAGGCATGGGACACCGAGATAGCGAACGAGTCCATCAACCCCGCGAGAGTGCTGCCCTGCTTCGCCACCTTGAGGAAAACTTCGCCGGGCCGCCCGTCGTCATACTCCCCGACAGTGATGTAGCCATGACAATCACCAACCTGGAACGAAGTTGTCTTCGAACGCCGGATACGACCGAGCTTCTCCCGGACTGGCTCACCAGCGAACCGTTCGGACAACGCGTTACTACGCGGTGGTGTGACATCAGCAGAAGTAACGTCCGTTGGTTCGCTCACACCAGTCGACGACAGCGGCTGTCCCACCTTCGAGCCATCCCGGTAGATGGCCAGGCACTTGATCCCCATCTGCCATGCATCCACGTACAACTGCTCGATGTCCTCCACCGAGTAGGTCGTCGGGATGTTCACCGTCTTGCTGATCGCGGATGACAACATCGGCTGCACGGCGGACATCATCTTCAGATGGCCCATCGGTGCAATCGACGGCTCACCGACAGCGCAGGCGAATACCGGCATGTGTTCGGTCTTCAGGCTCGAACCAACGACCGTTCCTGTGTCAGCGATGTGTGCCTTCACCTCGGCGACCTGATCGGGCGTGTATCGAAGATTCTCCAGTGCCCGACCTACCGCCTGGTTCACGATCGTCATCGTGCCGCCCCCCACCAGGGCTTTCGACTTCACGAGCGAGAAATCGGGCTCGATTCCAGTGGTGTCCGCATCCATCGCGAATGAGATCGTGCCGGTCGGAGCGAGAAGAGTGCATTGGTTGTTCCGGACACCGTGATCCGTGGCGCGAGCGTGAACATCATCCCAGATCTCCTCAGCTTGCTGCCAGAGCCCGATTCTCTCGCCTCCGGCCTCCTCTACGCTGAAGCAGTGGAGTTCGATCACGTTCATGTTCGCGTCCCGGTTCGCCTTGTACGCCGGGTACGCCCCGAGCTGCTCAGCCATCTTCGTAGACGTGAGATACGCCTGGCCCGTCATGATCGCAGTGACTGCTCCGGCCCAGGAGCGAGCATCGTCCGAATCGTACGGGAGTCCCTGACACATCAGCACAGCCCCGAGGTTCGTGTAGCCGAGACCGAGCATCCGGTGAGCTTTCGTGACCTCCTCGATCTTCGGCGTCGGGAAATCAGAGCCGGAGATGAGAATGTCTTGAGCAACGAACGTTACTTCGACTGCATGTCTGAAGTCATCGACAGCAAAATCACCATTTTCTTGAAGAAACTTCAGGAGATTTAGCGATGCGAGATTGCAGGAACTGTTGTCCAGATTGGCGTGCTCAGAGCATGGGTTCGTTGCGTTGATACGACCAGACTGCGGCGACGTGTGCCAGCGGTTCAAGGTGTCGTCGTACTGGAGTCCTGGGTCAGCACATTCCCAAGCAGCTTGAGCAATTTGACGCATCAGGGCTCGTGCAGAGACAGTCTTGACGACCTCACCGGTCTTGACGGCCTTCAGTTCCCAGTCTTCGTCTGCGAGGTACGCCTCCATGAAGGCATCGGTGATACGAACCGAGTTGTTCGCGTTCTGGTACTGCACGGAGTAGTGGTCACGACCATCGACACCCATCTCGAAGCCTGCTTGCTCCAAGGCCCGAATCTTGCGTTCCTCTCGCTGCTTACACTGGATGAACTCTTCGATGTCGGGGTGAGAATCGTTGAGAATCACCATTTTCGCTGCACGACGACTAGCTCCACCGCTTTTGATCGACCCAGCCGAAGCGTCCGCTCCGCGCATGAACGACACCGGCCCCGACGCGGTGCCACCAATCGACAGGACTTCACCTTCACTGCGGATCGAAGAGAGATTCGTTCCCGCTCCCGACCCACGCTTGAAGATCATCCCTTCCTCAGTGATCCAGTTGAGGATCGAACTCATCCGATCCTCAACGGAGAGGATGAAACACGCCGAGGACTGTTGCTGTGCTCCTTCGATACCGATGTTGAACCAGACAGGCGAGTTGAACGCCATCATCTGGTTGACCATCATGTACTTCAGATCAGCCTGGAAATTGATCTCGTCTTCAACAGTACCGAAGTACCCATCCCTCTTGCCCCAAACGGTGATCGTGTCCGCGATGCGATCAACAACCTGCTTTAGTGAGGTCTCTCGCACGCCGTTGTTCACCCGGAAATACTTCTGAGCGACGATGTTCACGGCATTCTGTGACCACGCAGCGGGGAACTCCAACCCATCCGCCTGAAACGCATCACCACCACGGCGGTGATCGGGGATACGAGCCTCCCTCATCTTCCACTCCACCGACCGGTACGGATCTCCCTGCGAAAACTTGCGTTCGAACTTGATCGCAGGGCGCAGTCGGTCAGGAGTAATGGTCATCGGTTGCTCCTAGAGGCGTTAGAGGTAACGGCCTCTATCGACGCGGAATGGGCTGTATTAGAAATGCGATACGACTGGTGGTTCTCGCTCAAAACCCCGTGAAACCGAGGTTAATGCGTCACCAACAAGTGGGTCACTTCTTGACCGTGATCTCAGCCTCAGGAAACAGCTTCTTCGCTGCTCGCTTCGCGTTCCAGAGCGTCACGTAACTCTGCCCAGAGTCACCGATGATCTTGTGGTTGCGTGCCTTCGCCGTCCAACGCCAGGCGAACGCCTTGTCCTTGTAGACCGTGACTCGTGTCGTGGGGTAGCGAGGCTCATTCGGAATCACAGTTGATCCACTTTCCAAATCGAACCTGGGTTGCCATCAATGAAGGCACGACCGAGGTTGCCATTAGCGAGTCGCACAAAGGCATAGAGGTATCCGTCGTCACCGTTGTGCGCGGCGACACCAGAGTAAGGATCTACGTTCTCGATGATCGGAACCTCGACACCCTGATCATCATGATCAAAACACCAACCGTGCTGCGGAGTCTGCCAACGACGACGCAATGTCATCTCAAGAGGATCAACCCAGAAGATCTCCCGCACACCAAACGCATCCGTATGTAGATACACCGTCGCATTCGGAGTAACGGTCGTTGGGTGGTCATGTTGTTCGAGCACAGTCTCGATCACTTCTACTGGAGGTGGATCAGTCAGCCCTTCTTCGTTGCTGGGACCCACCTCTACGCCGGGGTCCACGTCTGGTTCTGCCGGATATTCCTCGCCCTGCTCGGACTCAGGGAGTTCTGTCTCCGTAGAAGTCACAGATAACCTCTTTCGCTTGAAAATTGTGTGCTCACTTCGACTTTGCGGTCAACACGAAAGACAGCATCGCTCTCGTGGCAGGACCAACAACCCCATCAGCAGCAAGCTTGAAGAACCGCTGGAAATTAACCACTCCGACATGCGTTGCGGGTCCGAACGAACCATCAAGGACAAGCTGATTACCAGTCCCGAGATTCAGTGCATTCTGGAGTTGCTTCACAGCCTCACCATACGAACCCTGCGACATTGTGGGCCACCATCCGGCCTGCTGAGCTAGCACAGCACACGCGTACTTCTGCAACGGATTCAATCCAGGGGCAGGGGCAGGGGCAGGGGCGGGGGTACCTACACCCAACGCTCTACCGAGGGCTGCTGCGGTCTGCGGTCCGTACACACCGTCAGCAACCAGACCGTGAGACCGTTGGAACGCCATCAAGGCGTTCTTCGTCTGCTGACCGAACACTCCGTCAACAGCACCAGCGTTGTACGCGAGACGATTCAAGCCACCTTGAACAATCGAGACATAAATACCCGTTGATCCAACCTGGAGGGTACCGCCACCAGAAGGAGCCGGACCCGGAGCAGGAGCACCACCGTAAGAGAGACCCGGAACAAGTCCTCCGCCAGTCCAACCGCGTCCATGTGCCTTGCCTCGACCCGAAACACGACCATAACCGTTGTAAGCAGGTGTCTCCAGAGTGCCACCCCTGCCATCGGAACAAGCAACGTGACCCTCTGGTCCGTAACCCCACACGAAGAGCAACGCGCCCGGCGTGTTGATGGCCCGCGACACACTGATAGCTCGTCCGTTGTTACGACACCAGATCTCTTGACCAGTGGAGTTCGTGCCACCAGGGTTGATTCCAATGGACTTCAGCCCCATGACCATGAAGCCAGAACAATCTGTCGATCCCCACCCATTCGCGGGATTCATATCCCTCGATCCCGAATTGTTGTACGGGATACGAAGGTGATTCGCTAGAGAATTAACGAACTGCGCTGCTGTGGGCACTAGGACCAGCCCTCCCGTTGGATGTACCGCAAATAGGAGTCAAGTTCCTCAGCGCGTCTCTGAACCGGCTGCGTCTCTTCGTTGTCTTCGATGATCCGAAGAAGTGCCATACGCAAAAGCCCGATATCCACAGTGTCGAGGATCACTTGGTAGAAATTTGCTACCGGAGTCGCGAATCCACTCAAGATGAGTCGCCTCCTGTCGGCGAAGGTTAGTGGCTTATTCCACGCTGTCAAGGCTGTACATGCGTTCAAATTGCCACAGCGTGAGTAACGGTCCCTGAACGTACTGAACCCAGATCATGCCAAGAAGAATCGGCTGAAAGTATCGCTTGTTTGAGTGAACTAACTCGTGGCACTGGATACACAACACGATCAAATTGTGGGTCTCGTGACGCCCACCTTGTGACCGATACTCGATGTGATGTAGAGCTAGATTCTGTTTCGTTCCACAACATCTACACTTTTCGCCATCACGAGACCTCACTCTCTTACGGACATTCTCCGGGATATCGTCTCGATACGGCCCCTTGTGAGACGCTCTACTGTTCATCCGTTTCTTGCGACGAGGACTACTCCGTTCGTAGTCAGGTTGAGAAACAGCCCACTTCCTGCGAAGTGCAGCAAGACACTCAACGCTGCACGCCTGAGCCATTCCGCGCTTCCAGTACAGAGCTTCCTTCGCTACGTACTGGTCACACGCCGAGCAGCGATGCTTCAATTCCTTGATTCAAGAAGGTCGACTACCTGAGCAACAACTGGAGTCATTTCCTCCTCGTACTCTTCACGTTTCCTCACATACTGCCTTCGTCTACTGCGACGAACCGTTGCCGACTTGCCTCCAAAGATCCCCATCTCGATGTTGTTACGAATTGCGTAGTCCTCGCACTGATCACGCACACTGCAACTCGCACATATGGTTGCTGCGACATACGGCACTTCTGAGCCTTCTGCCGCTGGAAAGAAGACATCGAACGAACCCAACTTGTTCGCTAAACCCTTACAAGAAGCGTCTTCTAGCCACTTCAGCACGTACTTCAAGCACGAAACTCTCTAGGTTTTGCCGGAATCTGGTCAGGTACCTTGTTCAGTTCATTGACAGCACGATCCACAATCTCCTGAAGGAGTACCAGCACTTCAGCAAGCTCTTCTTCCACCAGTGTGGAAGGAACCATCAACGTGCGAAACATGGCGATGTTCTCACCCCGATCACGGTCCTCGATGTAGCCGACTTCGAGTCCATCGCCACCGAACGACACGTGAGTGACTTGAATATCAGTCATCGGGATCATCAGCCTCTTCATCATCAACGAGACCGTCGAGCAGGTCGGTGGTAAACGTCAACTGCACGTCACGACCATCAAGAGCTTGAAGCTTCGCGCCCAAATCCGGGGTCAATGGGGTGCAATCAGTGACCGAGTACTGATTTGTACGACGCAGATCACCACTCTTGGTCTCCTTGATCTGTGCTCCACTCATCCGAGCCCGGATGACGAAGTAGACCTCCTGGTCGAGCTTCTGATCCAGAGCGATATTCGCATCGAGATCGAAGCCTCCAAGGAAGGAGCCACCGTAGATGTCGATGGTCATGCCATCGAAACGAGCTTGACCGAGAGTGTCAGCCATTTTTTCCTCTTTCGCCTTGGCTAGATTGGATTTCGCCGACAGTAACAGCGCAAGTTTCTGTCGTACAGACCTAATCCTCCGGGTCGTAACATCCACAAGACTCAGCTACGTCAGAACTGGCAATATCTTCTAGGAATTCTCGGCAGAAGAGGCCATACCGTCCAAAGAGAGCTGATTTACAGTTCTCACAGGTGGGACCGGGGATTTCAACGACTCTTGCAAGCTCTGCCACTGTTCCAACACCACTTTTCGTTGAATGCCTTCCGAGTAGAGAAGTCGAACACGCCACTCGACATCTGTCTCAACCCGCAAAGCTGCTTTGATGGCCTTCTCGACCTCTTCTGACCGGCTTTCCTCGAATCGCTTGAGGAAGCCATCTTCCTTCGCGTATCTCCAGTTGTTGATGACCTTCGCGAGTGTTCCTGGGTGCTTACCTCGGACTTTGCACCACTTCACGACCCATGTGAGGGTCTCCCATGTCGCACCTGGATTGTCTTTGAAGAACTCCTCTGCACGACCCGAAGCTGGAGATGCATCTCGGGGGTAAAACTGTGTCCCAAGTTGCTCGCGTGCGTAGTTTCCGAGCGTGCGTAGATCTACGACATCCTCACTGTCCATGCCCATTCACCCACTCCTCATCACCCTTGCGATGCTGCTCCAAAGCGTGCTCGTAAGTCTTGCTTGTCGAGTAGTACCAGTTGTCGGCCTCAGCACGAGCAATTTCCTCGTCATGCGTTTTCAGCATCTCAGGGGAAGCGCCCTGCAATGGGTCTGAATCCTGCACAATCGCCAACGAGTGGGCGCAGAAGATGAAGTTGGCGTGGCGTCCCTTCCCTCCGTGTCGAGACTTCGCGATCCGCATCATCAACTTGTTCTTACGGTCCTGAAAATCAGTTCCCTTCGCTGAATCAGGGTTCCACACCGTGAACAGAAAGTCTGCGGTTTCCTCCACGACACCAGCGTCTCGTGCTGCATCAGCCGATGGCTCTTCGCCATAGGCAACACCGCGGTTCACCTGATGTGGAGTGAGGATGGTGAGTCGTTCTTCCTTCGCGATGGCTTTCAGTGCCATCACTGCGTCCGAGGTCTGCTGGTACCGCTCACCCTTGTAGCTGCGTGCCCAATACCCGAGGTAGTCGATGGCAATGAAGTCGGGTTTCTGACCCATGTGGTACTCGAAGTCTTCGATCGAGTTGAGCAGCTCCTGTTCACCAACACGGTTCTTGTCCACGATCATCAACTTGTCGGACCAGAAGTCCCGGACCTGTGGTGGGTCCAGCCACGGATCGTGGAACCTGGCGATCTTCAACGCACGTTCGAACCACTCTGAACGTGTCTGCTCCAGCGAGACGAAGAGGATCTTCTTGCCTTCTTGACCGGGTACACGAAGGATGCGATCGAATGTGTTCAGCACCCACATCGTCTTGCCTTCACCAGACTTCGCGAGTACCACCGCGACCTGACCAGGAAGCATTCCCTTACCAAGATTCGCGTCGAGGAGTGGGTACCCGAGTTTGATTCCACTCAGATCCTCGATCTGTTCCCATTCCTCGTACGCCTCGGCGACCGTGATCAGCAAACCACCGGCCGTTTGTCTGAGGAGCTTCAGGAAGTCTTCGTCACCATGTCCCAGCTTCACCCAATCGGTGATGTCGTTACCGTCGTTGTTTGACGCCTGCTCGGCATCTCGCGGACCAAGATCAACGACACGAGCCTTTGATCCGAGACTCTTCTGCACCTTCTCAGCACCTGCTCGACCCGGATCGTCGTTGTCGAAGATGACGTAGACGCGTTTCATCTTCTCGAAGTACCCAGTCCACGCTGCCTGCCACGACATTGCGCCAGGAAGAGCGACAGCCGGTACACCCATCTGCTGCGACAACATGGAATCGAATTCGCCCTCACAGATCGCCACCTCGATGATGTCGTCCGTGAAACACACGTCGGTGTTGTAGAGCCGCACCTTCGAGTGCGACAACGACAGGTACTTACCTCCGATTTCTTTGCCTCGGATAGTGACGACATTCGAGTTCACGAGGTACGGGATCGTGATGTGCTCGCTGAAAAACTCACTGTTATCTCCTACGAGACCAACTTCTCGTAGTTCGAGCAACGAGAAGCCCTTCGACTTCATGTGACCAAGCAACGTGCCGTCAGCCCAGCCAAGTCTGCGTTCAGCAACCGTCGCCATCGTCAGGCCACGGTTCGCAAGGTAGGTCTGCACTTCTTCTTGCAGATCGAGGCAGTCTTCGAAGTACCGGTTCGCTGCTTGCATCACTTCGTAACGCCGATTCGAAGAGTTGTCGCTGTCTCCGATCGGGTCACCGAAGTGTTTCTTCAGCGTGATCAGGTTGCCGCGTGCATCACAGACCTTGCAGTGGAACAACCCACCGGGTTCCGAACTAACGTCCGTATTTACGTAGAGGCGGCCACGTTTTCCCGGTTCCTCCTCATGGAAGAAACAGGAGAAACGCGACTCTCCGTATGCTTGCCCCTTTGGGTAGAGCCCCTTCTCAGCGAGGTACCCGAGTACGTCGCTCACTCAGGGTCTAGAAGATCTCGGATGCAGTGGTACCTGCATTGGAACGTGCAGGAGCACGGAACACGTCAGCGGCGTAGTCCTTCGTGGCTTGCTCCGGCGTTCCCTTCCGAACCACCCGGTTACCCACTGCGATCTGGCATTCCAGACCAACGAGTTCGTCTGTATCGAGATCGAAACCAGGAGGAAGTTGATCCACGCCGAAGATCTCCTGCGACCAGGCGCGCAACTTACATTCCGGGTTGTTCGAGAACGTCGTGGGTGTGTCGCCCCAGATACTGCGACCCTGCCACTCGCCATCTTGGATGATGCGGAACCGAAAGTTGACGCGCCGGATCTCGTTACCGTCATCATCTTTCCAAGGAGCAGGCTTCTCTTCTACTGATACGACTTCTGCGATCAGCATCAAACCATCGGGGATGACCGGGTAGACCTTCTTCTCTCCATCTTCACCGACACTCGTATCAGCCAGCTTGTACGTGGGCATCTTCTCTCCTACTTCTTCGCTTTGTGTTCTACAAAGCACGAACGACACATCACTTTACGGAAACGAATCTTCGAGAGATCCGCCTGGTTCTGGTTCTCCACTTCTCCACCACATGCTTCACACCAGATCGTGTCTGACGCCCCCCCTGCGATTGCTGCTTCTTTTGCCTTCAGCTCTGGTGTGTCGGGGATTGGATCTTTCTCTTCCACCGGGGCCTTCGTTGCCTTCTTTGCTACCGGCTTTGCTTTCTCCTCAATCACAGCAACGGGCGTTGGTTCGGATACTGGAGCTGCCACGGGGATGGCAACCACCTCTACTTCTGGAACCTTGATCTCCACCACCTCCTGTTCCTTCAACGCAGGAAGATCGCCGTAGATCGCATCGAAGAGACGCTGGTAGTCATCCTGGAAGTTGATCTCCACTTCCGGGGACAGCTTCCCTGAACGATCCTTGATCCAGATATGCTGCGCGTCCGGGTATGTCTGAAGGTGTCGTGTGACGACACGAACTGCTTTCTCGTTGATGATCTGGGTCTCGGGTTGCGCTTTCAGCAACAGCGCCAAGTCCACGAAGGCTGGGATCTCATCACCAATCTGACCTTGTAGTGCAGGCACGAAGTAGACCCGACCAGTGCTGCTGTCGGTGCTCTCCTTAAGGTGACAGTTGCCTGTTCGCATTCCGCTTCCGACCGTGAACGAGTGTGTCACCGGCTCAACACAGCAGTACACCGACTCATACCGGTCCGTGGTTCGAACAGCCTTAACGCCCATAACCAGTTCGGCAATCTTCGCTGGACGGAACAACCGCTCGTGAAGCGGACGCATCATCTCGTCTTCGGTCACCGACGCAAGTGAAAAGTTCAACCGGTAGCAAGGCGCGTACTCGCCCGTGTAAGGAGAAGTCTCCCGCGCCATCTTGATCGAACGCACATGAAAACCAACCCACGTTGCCTGTTCGGCAATCGCAGACAACACCTCACGGTCATCATTAACGATGTAAACGTTCTTGCCGACATTTCCGTCAGTCGTCAGAAGTCCGAGGATGAAGCCGTACCAGTACGAACGAGTCTTTGCTACAGGGAGATCTTTCCATTCGTAAGGCAACCCGCCAACGTAGGTGTAGTTGAAACTGGAACCATCCTTCTGGCTGACGGCTCCACCAGGGTGGAACTTGACAGATTGTGCGAACGGCTCCAAATAGCGGACGAGTGTCCCTTTATCGTCGCCCATGAGATGGATGTATGACTTGCTCCAGTTGTTGTGTCGCGACCCGTCACCGAAAATGATGCCGTGCGCTACACCACAATCGAAGTCACCATCACGTTCCGGCTTCTCCGGCAAAGTGATTCGGATCTTGCGACCAGGAAGATCCAGTGTTGTCACCTCTCGATCAGCACGACCACTGTCCCAAGTAGCAAACCACCGATGTTCTGCCGTTGCATACAGCTTTTCGCCATTCATCATTTCGACTTCGAAAAGACTCTGTTCTCCGCGTTCCGAAAACTCCGCATCCCGCCACTGCCCATCCTTGGCCAGCACGCTGACCGTCTGGTCTGTGAGCTTGTCAATTCGCTGCAACCCTTGTGCTGTGAGCACGGGAGTCTCGCCCGCGAAACAAGTCATAACTACGTTCAGATCGAGGTTCCGGTAGCCCCGGATGATGGCTCGCATCTGCTCACCCAACCAGCCCCAGTCCTGAAGCTGCATCGACTCATTGTGTGTACTCTCCAAACGCTCCCTGATGAGGATCTTCTGGATCTCATCAATGGTGTCGATGATCACCGTGTCCACAGGGAACCCAAGATGTTCCTCACGGATCTCCGGGTCATTTTCGAGGAGCATCTTGAGTTGGAAGAGGTCTTCACCGCTGGTGATCTCAACGTAAGGGGTGCTGCGGTCAGCGATCGACATGAGACCGCCCTCTGCGGAGGCGATGATCGGGTTCTTCCAGGTCGAGGAAGTGAGGGTCTTGCCTGACCCCGGTGGCCCCACGATCAAAGCCTTCATGTACATTCCGTACTCCCTCATACCGGTCCTCTTGACCTGAATCATCACACCCAGCTTTCGTCGTCGTTTTGAGTAGGGATTGCGAGTCCACATGGCTCTGTGTAGTCACAGAATCCGCAAGAATCACCAGAAATATTAGGTACAAATACGTTATGAGTTATGGCCTTGTCGATCTCTTCACAGACCCGGTAGAGCCGTATGAAGTCTTCATCATCTCTCGGCCCCGCGTCAATCTCCTTGTTGGTTTGAAGGTGGAACCAGATACCCCGACGAGGGATTTCTTTAAATCTTTCATAGAGAAGCAATCCGCCTGGCAGCGCCGGATAATCTGGCCCGTTCCCCATCCAAAACTCTGGCTGCATCGACGCCCAGACGTAGGTAGTGAACTGGATGTTGTAGCGAAGATTGTACTTAGTGGGTGCCTTGCTGTTTGTCTTGAAGTCAACGACCCTCAACAGCAGTTTTCCACTTGAATTTTTGCGACTTTCGAGTAGGTCCACTGTGCCGGTGAGTTCGTGGTCACCGAACGGCACAAGAAATTTGACTTCGCTACCGATGACCTCGCGGTTCTCCCAGCGGATGCGATCGTGGTAGTCGATGATGAGCTTGATGCCCTTCTCTCGCCACCCGCCGTACGTCATGTACTTCGGCCAGATATCCGGTGCAACACCGAGGGTTTCTGGTTTCTCCCAGACCTGCGTGAACGCCTCGACAGCAGCATCTACGTCACCGTTGTTGGAGTACAGCTCCAGAGCGAAGTGGACGCACGTACCGAACGTTGCTCGTGCGTGCTGGCGACGTGGGAGGTTGTCAATCGACTGGAAACGAGCCTGGAGAGCACAACTCATCCAGGTCGTTATCAAGCTCTGTCGGAACCTCACGTGCGCCACTCTCTCTGTCCTTCCTCACCGATGATGAGGAGGATCTCTTGGCTGGTCATGTGCAGAGCTAGAGCAAGACGAGAGAACGCCCGAAGACTGGGCTGCGACTCACCTGACTCCAGCTTCGAGATGTACGACTGACTGAACCCACACTCGATGCTAAGAGCGGAAGCGGAGAGAGTGGTCCGGTTCTTCCTCAATGACTGGAGGGCTGAACCGACGGAGAAGTCGGAGATCCTCGGCTCTGATGGTCTCGGCACTTGACCGGTCAAGACGGTACCTCCCGCACCCACAACACTCCCATGCGCCTGCCGCGTAATCCCAGATAGCACCGTACTTTTCTTCATGAGCGCATGGGTCCGTGAAGTCGAATTTCTTCGGGAGAGGGTTCCAATACCTCAGAGGCACAACATACCGACCGGGTGTGACAGTTTCGGCTTCTTGAACCTGGCGCGGGTCAATCCAACCGTAGAAACGTGGGTCGTCGTACTCGACTGGTACGAACGCCGAGATGAGTACGTCATACGACAAGGACTCTTCACTCACTACGGCATGACGACCCAGAACACCGGTGTCTTCGATGTCCAGAATGATCTTCACGCTGTGACCGACAAGATCCACCACTGACGGGCTCTTCAACACCTTGCCGTACTGCACCACGAGCGCAACAGCAGCGAAGATCTCGTCAAAACCATCAGTAATATCGTGAGAATCACAGACGAAGCGGGTGTGTCGCAGGAGGGCTGAATTCACTCCAAGGGATTCAAGCGCGTTTTGAACTGGTGCGCCAGAGGTGCAGCAGAGGAGATGTGGCATTCGCTACATCTCCGTGAAGTCCGAATCGCATGGGTAGTAGATGCAGACCTTCGTGCTGCGCCACTCGCATCAGTTGCTTGTCCCCAGACACCTCGACCGATGTGCGATCGCTCTGCGGGCCAGCGCCTTGGATCGCGGTGAGCATCTTGTCTGCAAGAGGATCGTTTGGTGCTGGAAGTCCAATCACACAACTAGACGGGAGCGAACCTGGAGTCGCGCACATCCTCCGGTCAACGGGAAGGGGAGCCAACGGGATGATGTCGTAATCGAGCCAGATCCCTCCGTATTCTCGCAGCAACCACCACCGCACCATGTTCGCCCGGTGACGAGGCCGATCTTCTTCCTTCACCTGCACAGCAGCACCGTCGAGCCATCCCACGATCTCATCTGACAGGTGATCATCAGTCCAGTCGTGCAACATCAGATCGGGGTGCATCTTCTCGATGACCCAACCGACCCACGGTTCCGTATCTGGGAGAGACGCACCCGTCCAGTATCTATGCAGCATGGATCATCTCGGTGGTCGTCCCTTCGCAATGATGTTCGGACCGTTCTTACGTCCAATCGCTGCTGGAGGACCACCGGGAGGTGTCACCCAAATCTCACTAGGCGTCGCACCTGACTGAAGCTGGTGGCCGAGGTCAGTCCGCACCGAAAGCGTTCCGCCATAGATCACCTCGAAAATCCAGACGTACCCGATTGAGCCCGTAAACGTGGTTGCTCCAACAGTCGTCACGGTTCTTACCGGGCTTGCACCACAGATGTAAAACGGTGGATGAACCTGCACAGAAGCTACCTGCGAGTTCGCTTTCACATATTCAACCTGACCCGCGTTGATGTACGTCTTGCCCTTAATGGAGGGACCAGCGTTCTGTGCCATCCGCCAATATTCGACGCGAGCCATTACGAACTTCCCTCCGGATAGATCACGATGTGGTCGGTACCGAACATCGTCGCCATGATCTCACGACTTGGAGTGGAGTCGTCACCTTCGATGATGTTCAACGTTCCCAAACTCGGGTTCGGCAAGTAGACCAAACGAAACTGCGTGTTGCTGTAATTTTTAGACCCCCCATAGTCCCGGTCAGACTCGTAGTCCACCGCTGCACCGAACGCTGACGACCCTGGCACCAAATTCCAGTGGATTCGTGTTGTCACAAAGGCACCCGGACCACCCGCAGTTCTGAGATCAGGGAACGCTTCCAACGGAGCCGAAGCAGTCACAACCTCACCCTCAACATGCAAGTGAGAAATCCAGTAACGATTCGACTGAACAGCAATGTACGGCTTGTAGCGCATGAAGATGCCAACGTTCTGGTCATCCCAGGACTTGATAGACAACGGGTCGTACGACTGTGCGAGAAACCCGGCATAGTCAGTGGGATCGAACGGGAAGTAGCCCTCAGTCCCGAATTGAGTTCCAAACAACAGGTTCTCGGTGCTCGCTAGTGACAACGAGTCGCCGTTGATGTTCACAACTCTCGCGGCAAACATGTTGGCGTACCCGCCACTCGTCTTCGGGTACACCAACAACGCGTGCCCCGCTCCAAGGGCAGTGATCCGAGCTTTCCGCCCATCAACCACAGTGGGTCCATTCACATTGGTGAACAGGGAAGTGGTGGACAGCGTAGAAACAAGACTCATGAGGTTCGTTGTAGCGTCGAACTCCAGTAGCGCAAGGTTATCGGTCTGACTCACATGATCACCCGACGCCCACTGCGCGTAATGCATGATGAACCTGTTCGTCCCAAGCCAGTCCACGTCGTACTCGGGAAGTCCAGCACTCCCAGCCACCGTGATGACATCACCGAAATTA
>Ga0105044_10005349_pt1 | contig 17684 bp, 10 predicted proteins | sample MAT01_FD_78092 | JGI IMG/M metagenome (GOLD analysis project Ga0105044, IMG submission 78092) | Freshwater microbial communities from Lake Fryxell liftoff mats and glacier meltwater in Antarctica - MAT-01 | ecosystem: Environmental > Aquatic > Freshwater > Ice > Liftoff microbial mat | place...
AGTAGAAAGTAAAAAGGGGAAAGTAGAAAGGGGAAAGTAGAAAGGGGAAAGTAAAAAGGGGAAAGTAAAAAGGGGAAAGTAGAAAGGGGGAAAGGGGAAAGGGGAAAGTAGAAAGGGGAAAGTATAAAGTAAAAAGGGGAAAGTATAAAGTAAAAAGGGGAAAGGGGAAAGGGGAAAGTAGAAAGGGGAAAATTATTCATGATGAAATGGATTTGATTAAACCGGATAATATTTTGGAGACTTCTTCTGCTTGTGATGTAAGAGTCTTTTGAGCACCTTCAGAAATTTTATTGAGTTCATTCGCTAAAATGATCATGGAACGAACTTCTCCGCAGGAACCTTTAGCAACATAAAGAAAATAACTAAATTCTTTATTCCCTTTTCGTTCAAAACCTTCTGCAATGTTGTTCATCACAGAAACAGATGCCCTTTGAATTTGATCCCTGAAGCCAAAGTCTTTGCTGTTTTCAAATTGCTTGTAAACATCAACGCACAACATTTTTGACTTTTGCCAAGCAATTGCATCCTCAAATCGTTCTATCCGCATATGAATTTCAATTGTTCATTTTTGCCTTTTAACTTTTCACTTTAAACTTTTAGACTTTCAAACTTTTAACTTTTAACTTTCAACTCCCATCTAATCCTTAATACAACGAATTGACATTCCAGTTTTCTTGGTAATACCATTAAATGAAACATAGTTACAACAGCCATATAAAGTCATATGAGCGTTATTATTAGTGCCTGCCTGTCCAGTTGAAGACCACCAATAACCACCGCCAAGACCTCCAAAACTCCCATTTCCACTTAAATTACGGTAACCTCCTGGGAGACAAGAAAAACCGCTGCTGTTTGTTCCTCCAACTCCTTGCCCTATAGACCATCCATCAACAGATTTCATTTTGCCTCCTGCAACATCAAGCCCGCCCAAGTAATCGGATAAATCGACCCATTCGCTGATTGTTGGGACATGCCAACCTGTTGGGCATAGATTGCTTGAGCTTACTGCGGCCCAACCATTATAAAGTTTACCATAAAGCGAATCATTTGTTAGGGCATTATTGTAATTGCACCAAGCTGGTGTGGTAAGTGGAGCCCAAGTGGCATTTTCGATCACATTAGGTATCACCGAACCATTGGCAAAGCGCGTAGTTTTTAAGTTTTCTGTCGTCCACAGTTGAGCACCAATTAGCAACGTTGGGTAGGTATTACCGTCAATATCTGTAACTGTAGCAGCATATTGCGAACAGGCTTGAATATTACCTGCATCAGCGCCTGAGGAGCCTACTTGTATGCTTAATAAATCGCTAACTTTTATTGAATCAGGAAATGTGAGATCAAATCCCTGAATGATATACTGACCAGTTGCACAAGTTTGAATTGTAAATTCCCCTTGGTTGGTTATATACACTTGGGAACCTAAACTCACATAGCCATCTGATATTGGTTGACTTTGGCAATTTACCACAGTCCCGGTGATTGGATAAAAGCCGCTTAAACTAGCTGTATAAGAACCAACAATTGAATCCTCGACGCTTTGAATGGCTTGGGTTTCAGCTAAAGCCCAATAGTTTGTAGTGCTGCAAGGGAGATAGATATTCAAGGTTAAGTTTTGATTTCGCGGCACTCGACCGCTAAATTGACCTTCAATGTTGGTGTAAGAATTAACTGTGCCTAATGTTGGGGATACCAAGTTTATTTGGGCATTTGATATTGGGTCTCCAACGGTGCTATTTACTGTTCCATAAAATTCGTTGAAAGTTTCTGGTACGTCTAAATTCCACCAAGAAAAATGGCTTGCCGAACCAATGTATTGGTTTCCTTGTTTTTGTGCAACTCCTTCGTGTTTCCAATAACCGAGAATTTCATCAAAACTCCACCAGTCGATTGTTAGTGGTGCTTCTGCTTGCAAGGCAGTTGGGATGTTGAAGGTGAGCGTTGCAGATGAACCTTCAGCTAATTGAAGTTCCTGCATATTCAAATCTCGTAATTCGATGGAGGCCATACCAAAGGAACGGAGCAACCTTAAGGAATTATTGAGACCTCCAATTAAATCGCCCGGCATTTGATCGAACATTGCAGTTGAAGTTGGATCTAAGGTTTGTGCATAAACCCTAAATACTCCATTATATGGCTGACCGTTTAGTTGAATAGCATTTGGAGGAAAGGATATTTGTAAAGCGCCCGCGGTAACTTGTCCGCCATCAGCTGCGCTGAAAACAAAACCTGATGAAACAAATGGTAAAAGCTGCACATTCACATAATTGGCGCCCTGCTCTAAAGGCAAAAAGCTACGTGAACCTTGGTGAAAACCCGGTTTAGTAATGCTGATGTAGCCGAGTTTATCGTACACATTAATGTTGTTTAGGAAAAACACACCGTTCAAATCAGTGTGTGTTTCCTCGCCTCCGTAAATTGACCGGACAATTGCATTGTTTATGGGAGCATTACTTGTATCTCGCACCACGCCCATAACACTTGCTGTGCGCATAACTCCCAACTGTGCAGGATTTACGGAACCAAGATAATGTGTGATACTATCTATTTCTGAGAGCGGAATTTGGGTTACTTCACCAAAAAAAGGAATTATCTTTAAATTCTTTACCCCATTTACATCCACCGTTTCAACTTTATCGATTAATTCGGTGGGAATGCGCAGCACCGGCAGGTTTTGGCGGTGAATGTTTTTGAACGTTTGGGCCTGCAAAACAGTACCGAATGTGCACAATAATGCACATTTGAGTAAGTATAAATTTTTCATCTTTGATGAGATTTTAACGTTTCATGAAAGCTTTTGAAATCACTACAGTTCCTGAAGTAAGTGTGCAGAAATATTGACCAACGGCGAGTTTGGTTAAATCTAAAGCGAGTTCGCCTTTGGTAGTTGATTTTACTTCTTGCTCAAGCAGCTTTTCGCCTTTGAGGTTGTGGATGCGCACCTGAACAGTTGCGGATGCATTAGGTAAAGTAAACCGCACATTGAGTTGTTGGTCGGCAGGATTGGGAAAGAAACTTAGAGAAGGATGATTGGTAAGGTCTTCTACATTGGTAACGGTTCCGGGTGTGTAGCGGTAATTGTTAAGCTCATTGAGTTGGAAAGTAACCACACTTTGGTCGGTAAGGTGCAGGTTGATGGCGGTGGAATCGAAATCCATGCGACGCACTTCGGAAATGGAATACATTTGCATGGATGCATCGTTCATGTAGAAAAAGAGATTCTGAGAGTAAGCCTGAGACGCAGAAAAAACTAGGAATAAGGCGGAAAAGTAACGAAGAAGCATAGGGATAGGGTTTTAAATTTATACTATACAAAACTAGAAAATAAATCCAAAGTTTGACATTATAATATAAAATATTCTAAAATTCGTGTAGCCCGCGCCCGTGATGGAGCGGCCTGTTTGAGCGCATTTTTCTAGCCACAGGTTTTCAACCTGTGGATGGAAAAAATCGCGAGTAGCGACAGCGCGTTAGGCGCCCAAATTCTTCTAAAGTTGATTAATTTTAAACTGTAGGATACGAGCTACTAATACCAATTGCATTTATTATTTCGCCCAAAATCTTATGGTAATATGTCGACCATTTCTTATTTGTTGCAGTAATTCTTTTTTTATTCCAAAAATAAATTTGTGTGATAAGTGAGGAAATAAATTTAGTTTCCATGATTAAATATTTATTTGGTGTTCTTAAACTTTTGTGTGAATAATTTTTTTTGTAACTAATTTTAAAATTCAAATAAAATTAATACTTTTGAAAAAATGTAACAGTTCATATGAAAAATTTATACACTTTTTTGGTTATTGCATTTCTTGCTTGTTTCACATATTTTAATTGGAAAATATTGGCAATTCGAAAGTTGTTGCTTTTTCATGAAGCTTAACCAATATGGAATATCAAAAGGATTCAAAAACAAGCTCATAACTAACAACAAACGCCTTTCTCAGTAATAATTATGCTTTAAAATAAACTCATGAAAAAATCACTCACTTTTATTTTTCTAGTCTTTTTTCAATCATTTGTTTTTTCCCAATCAGGAACATTCGACACGCAATTTTTTGATGGTGGAAAGTTTATCTTTTTTGAAAACCCAGATGTCTCGCCAAATAGTAGCGCCGATGATATGATTATGGATAACAATGGCGATTTTTTAGTTTGTGGTCAATCGTCCAATTCCGGTAATAACAATCCTGCATTCATCATGAAGTTTTCGGCAAACGGGCAACTGGTCGAAAATTTTGGAAATGGAGGGATTGCATATTTTGCCGAAAATTCAACTGTTCAAGGTGGAATACTTGCAATCAAACAGCTAAACAATGGCAATTTCGTGATACTAACTGGATCAGTGTTTGGAAGCCCAAATTCAACTAGCCTTTCAGTACTTGAAATTGGTCAAAATGGTGAAGTGATTGAAAATTTTGGCAATGGTAGTGGGACTTTTACTATTCCTGGAAACATTTCTTCGGCAAGGATGGAAATTTCGCCACAAGGAAAAATCTGGGTGTTCTTCAATAAAATTAATTTGCCAAACACATTCACCACTAGTTCTAATGTATATGCAGTTCAGTTTAATCAAGATGGGACATTAAATACAACATTTAGCAATGCCGGACTTTTTGAATTCGGACAAGATGAAACAGATGAACGGGTTTTTGGGCTTGCTTTCGACAATAATGAAAATGCTTATTTAAGTGGCGGTTATAGGGCGGGCTCTGGTTTTGGAGTGCTTGGCGAAGTATTCATTTTGGGTGTTCAATCAACAGGACAAGTGAAATCTGACTTTGCTCAAAATGGAGTATTTAGATTCAATGATAATGTTGCTTCGTATGGTTCACAAAGTATAGTTTTTCGAAATGATGAACTCGTTTTTTGCGGCTTTAGGTTTCAATCTAACGAAGGCGAAAAGGCGATTATAGGAAAGATTACTACTCAGGGTTTACCTGTTGTTAGTTTTGGTAACGCTGGTATTGCTTTACTAAATCAAATCAATTCAACCTTTGTTTCTATAGCTATCGACAATGTTGGAAGAATAGTTGCATTGGGTTCACTCACTAATTCAGATACCAATGATGACGATATTATTGTTGCAAAATTTGATGAAAATGGTGAGTTACAAACCAACTTTGGGAGCAATGGACTAACACAGCCTTGGGACTTAAACAACAATGAAGATAAACCGAAAAGAATTCTTTTGAGCAATGATGGTTTAGGAATTATAGCATCTGGCCGTGGTTTTTCTGTTAATGGCGGAAGTGGCGGTAATCCTAATTTGCAAACTGGAGATTATGGCTTCGTTTTGAAATATAACTATAATCAACCCTCTTCCATTGTTGAAAATTCAAATACTTCGTTTCTGCTATTCCCCAATCCGGCTAGCGATTTAATCAGTATTGTATCTCAAACAAAAATTGTTGATTTCTTGATTTTTGATGTTTCTGGTAAACAAATTGATGCGTCTAATTTTAATTTTCAAAATAACATCCTTGATATAAGCAACTTATCCAATGGAACATATGTGCTGCAACTTGGAGCTACGGTTCATAAAAAGTTTGTGGTATGTAGGGAGTAATTTTTGCTCAAAAAATTCCGAAAATTATCTCGGTTCATGGTTGGGGTTCAATAAAAAGTTAGGAACACCTCAGATGCAAGACATGACGATTTTCCACCTGAACCCTTGTCAGAAATTTTCTTGATAAATGCCGATGCACTAGCTGTTTAGTGAAAAAAAACGTGTACTATTTTTTATTTCGCCCAAAATCTTATGGTAACATGTCGACGATTTCTTATTTGTTGCAGTAATTCCTTTTTTATTCCAAAAAATGAATTTATATGATAGGTAAGGAAATAAGTTTAGTTTCCATAATTGAATATTTATTTGATACTCTTAAACTTTTGTATGAATATTTTTTTTTGTAACTAATTTTAAAATTGAAATAAAATTAATACTTTTGAAAAAATGTAACAATTCATATGAAAAATTTATACACTTTTTTGGTTATTGGATTTCTTGCTTGTTTTGATGTTTTAGTTGGGCAAAATACCATTATTTATGAAAATAGTTTTAGAAACTATCAACCAAATCAAGGTTGGATAATGGTTGAATTTGATACCAATTCACAAACTACACCGGGACAAATAATAAACTCTTTATCTGCAGAAATTCTTGATTACGGTTTGGGTGTGCCAAAGCAAGCTGTAGCTCCTTTTCAAGTGAATGTTAACAAGTTGATGATTTCTCCACCGATTTCATTGAATGACAGTTCTTTTGTACAATTTTTTTCGAACAGACAAATAAATGGCGTTTCGACACCTGTAAATTTTTCTTTTTGGATATTACCTAACCCAAATGACACATTACTAACTGGACAATTGGATAGTATTTCGCAAACTAATTTAAAAGGTTTTAATATATTTAATTTATCTAATTATGCGAATACAACTGTAAGATTAGTTTTTAAAATTACAGGCATAATAAGAAATGTTTTTCCTCCTAATAGACCAGCACAAATAGATGATTTAGTTATTTTTGATCAAAACCGTTTAGGCTATATTCCAGATACTTGTTTTAGAAATTATTTACAATTAACAATACCTAATGCTTTTATTGGTGATAGCTTGAATTTTACACATGAAGATGTTGTTAAACTAAGGAAAATTGAATGTCCTAATTCATGCATAACTTCGTTGGAAGGAATAGATTATTTTCCTGGCCTTACTACATTAATGATTGTTAATAACCAATTAAATAACATTCCAGTTAGGAAATTAAATTATCTTGATTCGTTTTATGTAAATAAAAATTTTCTTGAGGTTGTACCAAATGTTCCATGGGCGAGATATTTAGATTACAGTAATAATTTAGTTAGAAATATTCCCAATTTTAGTAATCAAAATCTTAGGTTATTAAATAATTATAGCAATCAAATTTATGACTGTTTATATGGATCAAATAGGTTTGCATTAGGCAATTTATCTAATAATGTTAGAGTATATAAAACATGCTGTATATATTATTATTTAAATTTTGGAAATTCGGTCATGTTTCCGATTCCTCCAATTCCGGATTGTAAACAAGAAGGAACACTTATTCATGGCAAGGTTTATTATGACCAAAATAATAATGAAGAACTGGATGTAAATGATTATGTTTTTCCAAATGCGTATATTAATGTTTTACAGAGCGTTAATTTATTTTCTAATTCTCAAGGAAATTATTCCATGGTTATAGATTCTGGAAATGTTACTATGAATGTTGAGAATTTACCAGCTTTTTCGATATGTACAAACCCCTTGGATACTACAGTGGGATTTGAGCAAAATTTAATTCACAACTTTAGAGTTATCCAAACTGTTGCATATCATGATTTAAGTGTTTCTTTAAATGGTCCACCGATTGTAAACTTAACTCAGACTTTACCACTACAAATTACTGCGAATAATTTAAGTCCTTTTGTAGAAAGTTGTGAAGTAAAAATTGAAATACCTGATGGATTAACTTTGGTACCCAATCCTAATTTTTCTATAAATGGCGATACTTTAACATGGAGCATTATTTTGCCGCCTTTTGGAACTAATTCGAGCACTTTGTTTTTAAATGCTGATACTTCACTAACCAACCAAAATAGATTTTTTCAAGCAATTATCCACTCGTTAACAGATGAAAACCCTTTAAATGACACTTCGAGAACGAGAGTGTTTTTTAGAAATCTTAATCAAGTAGCTACAAATGTCACTGGATTTCCATTTGATCCTAACAATAAGTTAGTTTCAACTCCTGTAGTTGATTCTGGATTTGTTGATTTTTTAACTTATACGATTAATTTTGAAAACATTGGAACCGGAAATGCCACGCATGTTACAGTTCGAGATAGGCTATCGTCGATGCTAGATCCCAATACATTCCAGTTTTTAGGAAGCACACATCCTTGTATTGCCACTTTCGCGTTAGACAGTATACTGCAATTCACTTTATCGCCAATATCCTTAACACCTACGTCTTTAAATCCTGATAGTTCGCATGGTACAATTTGGTTTAAAATTAAACCTAAATTACCAATGAATTATGGCGATACCATAGTTAATATGGCAAGCATTATTTTTGATACACAATATCCGATAAATACAAATAACTGTAAAGTTTGGGTAGACGATTCGAGAGAAGCGGATTTTACTTGTTTTCAAGATAGCATGTTGTGCGCTGGAGATACAATACAATTTAATGACCTTTCTTCTGGTTTACCTTTAAATTGGGAATGGACTTTTAATGGTGGTAATATAACAACGTCTGTTGAAAGGTACCCTAAGGTTGTTTTTAATACTGCTGGTAATTATGATGTTAAATTAATTACAAATTGGGCTGAAAAGTCTGATACCATATTAAAATCAAATTTTATTCATGTTTATCAATATCCAACTAATGAAGTAGAAGTTATTGGAGCTTTAACTTTATGCGAAGGAGACTCTACAATTTTAGAAGCCTTAGATGAGAATTCTAATTATCTATGGTCGAATGGCGATACCAGCAGAGTTATTTCTGTTAAAAGTTCAAATACCTATTCAGTTACAGTAATAAATTTAATTGGATGTTCAATTACATCTTCTTCAATTTACATACAAGTTAACTCTTTACCTTCAAATGAAATAAGTACCTCTGGTCCAATTAATTTTTGCAGAAATGATTCAGTAATGCTAATTGCTAATCAAGCCAATGCAAGTTACATTTGGTCAGATGGTTCTAATGGCCAAACAATATCTGTTTTTGAATCTGGTGCTAAAAATGTGACCATTACAGATACTAATGGCTGCGCTAATACTTCAGTAACATATAACGTTGAAGTGTTTGAGTTACCTAACCCAATAATTGTTAGTGATACAATAATTTGCAGTGGAACTTCTGCTTTAATTGGTACTTCAACAACATTTCAATCTTATTTATGGTCTAGCGGTGAAAATTCTCCAACAATCTTAAAAGAAGCGGGAGTTTATTCCTTAGAAGTAATTGATAGTAATGGTTGTATTGGAAATACAGCTTTAACAATTAATAGTTATCCATTAGTAGATTTTACTCTTATTGGAGAGAACGTGATTTGTGAAGGCGATACAGCCCAAATTTTGTGTTCGGCAATTTTTTTAGAATACAATTGGTCAAATACAGATTCTACGAATATTGGTAGCTTTGAGTCTTCGGGTACTTATTTCTTAGAAACTAAAGATCAAAATAATTGCATGTATCAAGACTCTATCACTATTTTCGTAAATAATAAACCAATTGTTGTAATTAATGGTGACACAAGCTTTTGTGAAGGGAAATCGTTAACTATAAATAGCAACTCAAATTTTAATTCTTATTTATGGTCATCAGGAGAGACTGCATCCGAAATTAATATTTCAACATCTGGAACATATTCACTAGAAGTTTCAGACTCAAATGGATGTATTAATTCTGCTAGTTTAACAATAATTGAAAATCAAAATCCTGAATTTACTATAGCTGGAAACTTTTACTTTTGCGAAAATGAAAGTACGATCTTGGAAGTGCTTGGTAATTTTTCGAATGTAAATTGGAGTAATGGAACATCTAATCCGACTATTACTATTGATTCAATGGGCACTTATAGTTTAATTGTTAGCAATACTTTTAATTGCATAAGCAGAGACACAATTATAATTGAAAAAGTACTTCTTCTTGATGTTTCAATTTCTGGCTTTAATAACGATACAATATGCAACGGTTCGGAAAGTTATATCCTTGTAGGCAATCCTGTAGGAGGAATTTTCAGTGGAGATGGTCTTGTAGGAAACACCTTTGTTACATCTAACGCTAACTTGGGTATAAATACAATAACATATACTTATTCTGATTCATTAGGTTGTGAAAATTTCGCTACAAAAATCATTTATGTAGATAATTGCACCGCTATTAGCCCAACCAATACTGACAATTACACATTAATATTCCCAAATCCTACTCAATCTATTGTATTTATTAAATTGTCAACTGATAATACAATTGAAGGGTTAAAAGTTATAAATTCAATTGGTCAAACCTTAATTGAACAAAAGGATGTTACAAGAAATGAGAACTATATAATTGTTGATCTAAGCTCACTTAGCGCAGGATTGTATTTTATAAACATTGAAAACAGTGGAAAAATAGAGTATTTTAGAGTTATAAAAGAATAGATGTTGTATTCTAACTTTTACAATTCGAAAAAAAAACGTTCATTAATTCTCTAATATCGCTGTTCAATTTATAATGGTCCAAAAAAGGGTAGGAACTGCACATTTTGCCTTGAAGCCATTACTTTATTTTGGGTTCAGTTAGTAGTAAAACCTACCTCCTATCATTCATACTGATGGTTGTGGCGTCTTGGACGTAAAAGGAGCTTACTGCACCTAAAATCATAAAAATACCTGCTAAGACAATGGCATACATGGCTTGACTTTCGTAAATGTATTTTACAATTGGTCCTCCGAATATGCCATTAATTATTTGTGGCAGAGTGATAAAGAAATTGAAAATTCCCATGTAAACGCCCATTTTTCCTGCAGGAATTGAGCCAGCAAGAATTGCATAAGGCATTGCTAAAATGCTTGCCCAAGCCAAACCGACGCCTATCATGGAGATTAATAGAAACTCTTTGTTGGGGGCGAAATACATGGAAATTAATCCTAAACCTCCGGCAATTAATGAGAAGGCGTGCGTTCTTCGTCTGCCAAATTTTGCAGCAATTGTTGGAAGCATTAAGGCATATATTGCAGAAACACCGTTGTAAACGCCAAAAATAACTCCTACCCAAGCGCCTGCTTCTCTGTACTTATCAGAAGACGTATCTTCGACGGGCAAGCCAAAAATGTGCTGGGCAATAGCAGGTGCTGTAAAAACCCACATGCTGAATAAAGCGAACCAACTAAAAAACTGCACCAATCCTAATTGACGCATTGTTTTAGGCATTTTGGAAAAGTCTTTAAAAATTTGACTTAAGCCTTGGGTTTCGTTTTCGGGTTTTCCATGAATTAATTCGTACTCTGCTGGTGGATATTCTTTTGTAAAAATTACGGTAACTAAAATAGCCATCAAAAATACTACGGCTCCAATGTAAAAGGAGAAGATGACATTGTCTGCCACTTGCCCGGATGGAGCCGAAGATGAAACGTCGAAATAATTGTGCAAAATGTAGGGCAACCAAGAACCTAATACAGCACCCAAGCCAATTAAAAATGTTTGGATTGAGAAGCCCAATGTTCTTTGTTTATCGGGCAAATTATCTGCTACTAATGCTCTAAAAGGCTCCATGGCAACATTGATAGAAGCATCCATCAACATTAAAAACATGGCACCCATAAACAGTGCAGTTTTACCAATAAAAAACACTCCTGAATTGGGTAAAATGAGTAATGCAATGCAACAAATAATAGTACCAACTAAAAAATAAGGTTTACGGCGGCCTAACCTGTTCCATGTTTTATCGCTGTAATGGCCAATGATTGGCTGAACAATCATTCCTGTTAGTGGTGCTACCAGCCAAAACCAAGAAAGCTCTTCTACGTGTGCTCCAAAGTTTTGTAAGATGGAAGATGCATTTCCGTTTTGAAGTGCAAAGCCAAATTGGATACCTAGAAAGCCGAAGCTCATGTTCCATATTTGCCAGAATGTCAGTCGTTTAGTCTCGTATCTTGGATTCATCTAGTGCTTGATGGTGTCAGTTTAACACTGCCAAAATACACAAATGATGTAAAGTTTACACTATTCATTAAAAATAATAAAACCAAAAAAGCGCAAAACCTAATATTGATAAGGCTTTGCGCTTTACTAAAAACTTTTAAAAATATCTATTGCTTTATAAAGCGTTTGTAAACTGATGTGCCATTTGCACTTAATTTAACGGTATAAACACCCGTTGCAATGCTATTTAATTGAATGGTGTTGTTAATTCCATCTAATTCAAACATACCCACATTCTTGCCATCCAATGCAATGATTGAAATGAATCCTTTGAAACCATTGCTCACACTTAATTGATTGGTTGCTGGATTCGGGAAAATTTGAATAGTGTTGTTGTTCAAATTATCGATTCCTACAGTTGAACTTTCAGATTTAACAAATGTTTTATTGATTACTGTTGTTTTTCCACCCGGTCCATTATCTGTAATTAGTAAAGACAAGGTGTTAACTCCGCTCGGCATTTCTGCTGTATTGATTGCATATTTAAAATTCACTGTATTTCCTGGAGTATTTTCGATAATAGAGAAGCCAGGAAATCCTTGTGCTTCGATGGTTACGGTTTGTCCAATTTCTGGGGCCAATGCTGTTAATTCTAATTCTAATGCAACGGAACTGAAGAAACCACCCAAGGTTGGTAAATCTAAGGTATCGCAGACAAAATCTAATGCCATTGGAGGTATGTTAACCGTATCGCACACATTTGCTGTGAAGTACAATGAATCTAAGACATCTACACCGTCTGCAGAGTTGTATGGTCCATCGAATGCTGTTCCTGTAGTATCAAAACGACCGATTTGAAAATAACGTTGTCCATCTCCTTGGTTTGCTCCTACAGTTGCAGGTTCTCCACCAAAACCGTTATCACCGCCTGATGCCCAACCAGAAGTCCATTGCATGTCGCTGTAGCAGAAAGAAACGTTACCATTAGGCACCAAAGGATCTGTACCGTCTGTAATAACAATTTGGAAAGTGCTTAACAAATCATCTTCATTTGAGAAATAACCAACATGCTCCCACTTAACAATCATTGCAGTAGGCGTAATCTTGTAATATACTAAGCCAGAAAGCGGACCACGCGTATCTACGTCTGCCCAAAAAGCTGCAAGCATATCATACGTAGCATCAGGAAAAGGTGAAGCAGTAAAAGTGGAAAAGGAGTTTCTAAAAGAAAGATTCCCGTTATTGTTGATGTACAAAGAATCGTAAGGAGTTCCATAAAAGCAGAAGTTAAATGGAATGCTCACCAATGCAGAACCGTCGTCGTTTCTGTATTCTGGAGGAAATCCGCCCAAATCGAAAGGAACTATACTAAAGGTTGAATCTAATTCGATCATACAAGCGGAACAAATTCCGGTTGAACTATCTCTCTGGCTCAATGCACTTTGCGTTGCCCCTGTGCTGCGAGAAGGAAGATTTGAAAGAGTAGAATTACTTAAAAGGCCTTGTATTTTTAGGTTCTGATACTCGGGTGCATTTGGCTGTATTTGCAGCGTTTGAGCGGATGCAAAAAGCGAAATTGCAAGTAATGAAAGTGTTGTAAAGATGTTTTTCATGGATGGTTTTTTTATTTAGTAAACCTACAATTAATTTTGAAGGGTGCAAGTTTTAGAGTGATTTGTTTATATAAAAACAATTCACTTTTCTAAAACCTTGAAATTATGTAAATCAAACCATAATTTATGAAATACTTAACTGTAAATTAAGATGGAACTTGCCGACTTATTCATTTCCCGTTTATAATTATTATTAATGTCTAAATGCAACAAAAAAAAGAATTTTTAATTTCAAAAAATATTGACGATTATTTTATCGGAGTTAGTGATGCATTTAAATTTGTAAAACGATTTTTTAAAGAACTTTTTAAACCACCTTTTTACTTTAAGGAAATAATTAATCAAACCTACGAGATTGGTTTAAAATCTTTAATGCTCATCACATTAACTGGTTTTATAGTAGGAATTGTATTTACCAAACAATCACGCCCATCTTTAGAAGATTTTGGTGCAACATCTTGGCTTCCTTCTTTAATTGGAATTGCTATTGTTCGCGCATTAGGTCCGCTAGTTACAGCATTAATTTGTGCAGGGAAAGTGGGTTCTAGCATAGGTGCAGAAATAGGTTCGATGAAAGTTACAGAGCAGATTGAGGCGATGGAAGTATCTTCTATAAATCCTTTTAAATATTTGGTGGTAACAAGAGTTATTGCATCCACGATAGCCATTCCAATATTAGCTTTTTATTGCAGTTTTGTTGGTTTAATTGGCTCCTACATTAATATTCACGCAATGGAATCGACTTCTTTGCTGACTTTTTATAAAAATGCGTTTTCTGCTTTAACATTTGTAGACATCTCAACAACAATAGTAAAATGTGTTTCCTATGGATTCACCATAGGAATTGTAGGAAGTTACAAGGGGTTTAACGCAAGTCAAGGTACAAGAGGAGTTGGTAAAGCAGCCAATACTGCAGTTGTAGTGGCGATGTTTTTAATATTTCTTGAGGAAATACTAATTGTACAAGTAGCTAATTGGTTTAGATAATAATATGGAACAACAACCAATAAATAAAAAAGAAATAGTAATTTCTCTAAAAAACTTGTCAAAGTCATTTGGAGAGCAGCATGTTTTAACAGATATTAATCTTGAAGTTTACAAGGGTGAAAATGTGGCGTTACTTGGGAAATCAGGTTCAGGAAAATCTGTTTTAATAAAGTTAATTGTTGGATTATTAAAGCCTACAGAGGGAGAAATTATTGTGATGGATAAAAATGTAAATCAAATCAGCAGCATTGAATTAAATAAATTACGATTAAAAATTGGGTTTTCTTTTCAAAGTAGTGCATTGTACGATAGCATGAATATTTACGAAAATTTAGCTTTTCCTCTAAAGATGAATGTTAAAAATCTTTCATCAGGTGATGTAAAACAGGCAGTTGAAGAAGCATTAACTGAAGTTGGGTTGATTGATAAAATAAAACAAATGCCTTCGGATTTATCTGGTGGACAGCGTAAAAGAATTGGTATTGCCCGAACATTAATAATGAAACCAGAAATAATGCTCTATGATGAGCCGACATCAGGTTTAGATCCTATAACTAGTGCAGAAATAAATAATTTAATTATTGATGTACAAAAAAAATATAAAACCAGTGCTATAATTATAACACACGATTTGACCTGCGCTAGAAATACTTCAAATAGATGTGCTGTTTTATTAGAAGGTAAGATATTGAAAGCAGGAACATTCGAAGAAGTATTTCAAACTGAAAATGAACAAATAAAATCATTCTACAATTACAATTTTATTCAATAAAAAAATGGAAGAAAATAAAAATAAACATACTGCTGCTGTAGGCATATTTGTGGTATTGGGCATCGCATTTCTCGTTGCTGGGATTTTGGTAATTGGTAATATTAGAGAAACTTTTGTGAAGAAAACAAGAATCTATTCCATTTTTGAAGATGTGAATGGATTGCAAAAAGGAAATAATGTTTGGTTCTCTGGAGTAAGAATTGGTACCGTGAGCGGCATTAGTTTTTCTGGAAAATCTGATGTTATTGTGAGTATTAAAATTGAAACAGATGCACTAAAATACATTCGAAAAGACTCGAAAGTTAAAGTAAGCAGCGATGGATTAATTGGAAATAAAATTCTAGTTATTTATGGTGGAACGCCAACATCTCCGGAGGTTGTACTAGGTGATACATTGGCAGTTGAAAAAACATTTAGTTCAGAAGATATGATCAATACCTTGCAACAAAACAATAAAAATATTCTCGCCATTAGTGCCAATCTTATTGATGTTACTGCCGATTTAAAAAATGGAAAAGGAACAGTTGGCAAATTAATTAGCGATGATGTGTTGTACAACAATTTAAACGCATCAGCAGTGCACTTGAACGAATCTATTGAAATGACTAAATCTGTTATTGCATCTTTAAATAAATTTAGCAATAACATGAATAAAAAAGGAACGCTTCTGAACGATGCTGTTACAGACACAATTATCTTCGCTAAATTCAAGGATATAACATCGAATTTGAAAAAAATATCAGACACTACAGCTTTATTTATAAATGCATTAAAAATAGCATCTGAAAATCCAAAATCTACGGTTGGTGTGCTTTTGTTGGATGAAAAAGCAGGTAACAACATGAGCAAATCTCTAGAAAATTTAGAAAGTAGCTCTAAGAAATTAGATGAAAATCTGGAAGCGTTGCAAAGCAGCTTTTTATTGAGGAGGTATTTTAAGAAGAAGGATAAAAAGAAGGATTAATTTTAGAAGTTCCCCAAATAGAATTGCTGAACATTTATTGTGAAAAGTTTTTGCAATTTTATCCATCTAAATTAATATTCTACCTCACCACCAAAACTTGCTTCGCACCCAAGAAAACACCTTTGCTGCTGTGAATGGAACAAAAATAAGTTCCGCTTTGCAAAGAAGTTATGTCGATTAAAAGAGGAGAATTCTTTTCAATATTACTTGTAAATCTTTGGATAATGGAGCCATTTGCAGCGTGAATGCTAACAATTGCATTTTTCTCTTTCAAGATTTCTGAAACAAGCGTTAAACTGCTGCTCGCAGGATTCGGAAATAAAGTAAAATCAGCTTTATCGTTTTGAAACGTTGCAATAGCATTCGGTTGTAATCCATTTGCAAAAGCATAATCACCTTTACGGAGTTTATCTATTTTAAAATATCCCGTTCCATTAGTGAGTGAAGAACCAGGCACAAATGTATAATCGCTATAAACGTTCCAAGTTGATGCCGCATTTTCTCTATAAATTAGCACTCCACTTGCTTCCGTTACATCGTATAAATCGAAATCGAAAGAGCCCGATACATTTGCCAAATAGCTAATTTGACCGCGCACTGCCGAATTAGGAGCAATGATTCCATCAACATGCCAGTAATGGGTAGATGAAAATTGATAAACTTCACCGGAACGCAACGTAGAATCTGGAGCAGCCCAAATATGGTCGATGCGAAAAAGAGAGGAATCTGTGAGCGTGTCGAGGAACAACCTAAATTCTGAATGTGGCAAAGTACCATTTGCAATTGTTTGCCCTACACTGTAAACTTTCTCAAAATCAGTGCGTGCCTGATTCAAGCGATTGTAACCATTTAAAATTACCATTTCTGGAATAAATGGAGCTGTAACCGTAACTTCAGAAAACTGATCATTCGCAATTACTCGGAAATCTTGTCTTTGTCTATTTGCCCCAACAAGTGTTAAGTCAAGTGGAACTTCTCCATAAAACGTAGGACAAGCACGCAATTTTTGCTGCATATTTACAATAACATTAAACTGATTGCCTGTTGGTTGCACCTTAAAAGAATCGACCACAAATACGGCAAAACCTGTCTTATATACCTGATCATCAAAAAAGTCATTCAATGGAAATGCACCGCCATCCTCTAAATATTGTCGAAATTGATCTGGAGTGATGGTTTCATAAGGATGTGCATTTTGAACGGCGGTCATGGCTAGTTTAAAAAGTGAATCACCCAAATAACCTCTTAAATTATGCATTACAGAAGCGCCTTTGTAATAGGTATGGTCGCCATAAATTACATTATCAGGCATAGGGGAAAGCGGAAAATAACCTCCATCGTTTACATGTGCCGAACGCAATACATACTTGTGATTTGCTTTAACTTCTTCAACAAAAGCGGCGTTACCATCTTCTGTTTCTACAGTTAAATGGGAACTGTATTCTGCAGGACCTTCCTTTAACCACATATCGTTATGGTTGTAAGGAGCAATCCAATTTCCCCACCAAAAATGCCCAAGTTCATGCGCCAATAAACCTCTATTTTCTGTATAGGTTTGTCCCATCATAAATTGAGGATAGGCAATGTTTCCGGTAATTTCTAAAGCTCCATCTGTTGTAAGTGCGTAGCCAACTCCAGGCCAGCCCGTTGGACCGTACCAAAATTCACGCGAGTTAATGGCATCGTCTA
>Ga0105044_10005350_pt1 | contig 17682 bp, 17 predicted proteins | sample MAT01_FD_78092 | JGI IMG/M metagenome (GOLD analysis project Ga0105044, IMG submission 78092) | Freshwater microbial communities from Lake Fryxell liftoff mats and glacier meltwater in Antarctica - MAT-01 | ecosystem: Environmental > Aquatic > Freshwater > Ice > Liftoff microbial mat | place...
CAGGCGAGCGTGGCGGAACTGGCAGACGCGCCGGGTTTAGGTCCCGGTGTCTTCGGACGTGGGGGTTCGAGTCCCTCCGCTCGCACAATCCTCTGGTCAGCACTTCTACCGCTGTAAGGCAGACGGGAACGCACTGCGTGGACGCCACGACGGCGATTGCTAACGCTTTGCTAACGGAGTCGCTACAGTCCGCTCCGTGAAGGGTCACTTCAAGAAGCGGGGCGCGTCGTGGTACTTCTGGGTCGAACTCGAACCGGACGCCAACGGCAAGCGACGACAGAAGTCGCGCGGTGGCTTCAAGACGCGCAAGGAGGCGGAGCGCGCGTTCGCCGAGCTGCGCGACGAGGTGCGGCGCGGCGTCTTCGTCGAACCGTCGAAGCTGACGCTGAACCGGTACCTCGATGAGGAGTGGTTCCCCGCGATCCGCGCGAGCGTGCGGCCGACGACGTGGCGGCACTATCGCGGCCAGTTCGACGCGCACATCCGGCCCGCGTTCGGCCGCACCCTGCTCGTCAACGTCACGCCGGCGAAGCTCAACGCCTTCTACGCGCAGCTGCTGACGACGGGACGAAGCGGCCGGCCGGGAACGCTCTCGCCTACGACCGTCCGTCACGCGCACACGATGCTGCACAAAGCGTTGAGCGACGCGGTCAGGTGGGGCCATCTCGCGCGTAACCCCGTCAGCCTCGCCGAACCTCCGAAGGCGCGACCCCCCGTAATGAAGGTATGGGATGCGACACAGCTGCGGGCCTTCGTCGACCACACGAGCGACCACCGGCTCGCAGCCGCCTGGCTGCTCCTCGTGACAACCGGGATGCGTCGGGGCGAGGTTCTCGGGCTCACCTGGCAACACCTCGATCTAAAGCATGCCCGATTGGCGGTGGTGCAGACCCTGACCGTCGTCGACTACCACGATGTCCGCTTCTCAGAGCCGAAGACGGCGAAGGGACGACGTTCGGTCGCGCTCGACCATCGGACCGTCGCCGCACTCAAGGGTCACCGAAAGGCTCAGCTACGGGAGCGACTCTCGTGGGGCGAGGCCTGGACCGATACGGGGCTCGCCTTCTCGCGAGAGGACGGCACCGCGATCCATCCCGAACGGTTGACGAGCTGGTTCGAGCAGCTTTCGCGCGATGCCGGTCTTCCGAAGATCCGCCTTCACGATCTTCGCCACAGCTATGCCACTGCCGCGCTCACCGCCGGCGTTGCGGCGAAGGTCGTCAGCGAACGGCTCGGTCACGCGAGCGTTGGCATCACGCTCGACACGTACTCACACGTCCTCCCTGCGCTCCAGGAGGACGCGGCCGACGTCGTGGCCGACATGATTCTCGGACCGTGAGGACCACGCCTCGCACGTTCGGTCACCAGCCGAGGTCGATTCCGGTGTCTTGAGCCACGTCGCGGGCGGGTGTCTCCGAAGTGCGACGCACGGATCGAAGGGCGAGCTCCTTCGCTTCCGAATGCCCGAGCGACGCGACGAGCGCCCCGAAGGGGTCGCGTTCATCAACCTCGGGTGCGTGGGCGTCTTCCCGACCGGTGAGGTCCGGACCGACGACATAGAGCTGGTTCCGGGTCCGACCTCGGGACAATGCCGTGTACGCGGCTTCCCGAAAGAGCGAGCCATCGGCGAGGACGACTGCGGTGTCGGCGGTGAGGCCTTGCGCCTTGTGGATCGTCGTTGCGTAGGCGTGGGTGACATTGCCGTCACGCACATACTCACCCGGAAGAACCGTGGTGGCCTGTGTCTCGTCGCGAATGGTGAGCTGGTGGGTGTCCAGGTCGATGGCCACGACGGTTCCGATGGTGCCGTTGGTGATCTCGAGTTCGGACCGATTGCGGAGGGTCATGACGCTGTCCCCGACTCCGAAGGAGGCGCCGTTGATGGTGATGCCGTCGGCTGCGACATCGCCTCGGTCGACGAGCGCGGCGCGTGCGAGCGCGTTGAGTTGGGCGACATCGTGGCGGCGGCAGGCGAGCATCACGACGTCGCGTCCCATTTCGTGCAGTGACAACCAGTCGTCGACCATGAGGGCCCGAGCATCCGCGGGTGTGTCGCTGATCGCGATCCGCCCCGCATATGCAAGCCGAGTGACGGCATGCTCGGCTTCACCGGCCCGAAGGTAAGCGAGGGCGTCTCGTTCAGCTGGGTCGGACTGCCGGCGATTCTCTGCGAGCTCGTTGGCCGGAAGCGAGCGGGCGAGGGCGGCGAACGCGCCGCCGGCTTCAATCTCGGGCAGCTGGGCCGCGTCGCCGGCGAGCACGACCTTGGCATGCGCCCGGTGGGCGTGGGCGAGGAGCCGGGCGAGTTGGCGGGTGCCGACCATCGCGGCTTCGTCGACGAGGACGACCGCGTCGGTGAGTTGGCTCGAGCCGTGCCGGTCGAGATCGTGAATGAGCCAGCTCAGCGTGAATGGAACCGCCCCGGTCGTCACACCGAGTTGCCTGGCGGTCCGGGCCGCAACGGCGGTTCCGATCACGCGGTAGCCGGCGTTCCTCCACGCGCGGGTCGCAGTGGCGAGCCCGCGAGTCTTGCCCGACCCGGCGACGCCGATCACGACCTCGATCCCATCACCGGAAGTCGTCACCCGCCGAACCATCCGTACCTGTTCGTCGGACAGCTCCGAGTCGGCATCGAGTGCATCGTTCAGAGGGCCAGAGCCTGCGAAACCCGCACCGGCGGCGCGTCGGGCGAGTGCATTGGCGACGAGACCTGCTTCGATACGAAGCATCTCCGGGGTCGTCCACCGACCCGTGCGCAGCGTGATCACCTCGGGCCCGGAGAGGAACTCGTCGGCCATCCGCTCGATGTCGTCGACGCGTCGACCTTGCGGTGCGCGTCCCGCGACCGCACGAAGGACATCTCGGCGATCGAAGCTGGAATGTTCCCAGGTGAGCTCCTCACCGAGGCCGCGTCCGCCGCGTCGGTCCCAGTACCGATCCGGTTCCCGGTCCAAGCAGCCGGCAATGTGATCGGCCGTGAAGCCCAGCGCGGCGCCGCGATCGATCCAACCCTGTCGCAGGTCGTCGAAGTCGCGGCCCGGGGTCTTCGGATCGCGTGTTGCGAGCGTGGCGAGTTGCGCCGCTCCCCGAGACGTCGTCTCGCCCATGTCGTTGAGGAACTCCTGGATCTCCGCCCGCCGTTGGCTGAACTCGCCCACGACCGCCTCGGGGACACCCTCGATCTCGCCGCATCCCTTGATCGTCGGCCCCCAGGCGACACCGAGGCGGGCCACCAACTCGGCTCGGAGGTGTGCCTGGTAGAGGAACCCAGCGGTCTTCGCGTGCCGGTAGAGGCCACGGCTGTCGAGGGTCCCCCACCGGCCATCGCGACCTTGCACCAGGTTCGCGGCCAACACGTGGGTGTGGAGCTGCGGATCACCGGCCCGGCTCGTCCGATGCCGAAACGCGGCCCCAACGAACCCGTTGGTCTCCACCCTGAACACACCGCCATGGCCACGCCGCGTCGTCAAACCGTGACGCTGCAGATAGCCGAGCGCCGCGTCGACCGCCGCCTCATGGGCACGAGCCGTCTCCCTCGCGACCTCCCATCCCCCGAACGCAAACACCACCGACACCGACTTCGGTGCCGAGAACGTCAGGTCGAACGCGCACACCTTGCGCGACGACGACGCCAACTGCTCGTGGGTCGCCGGGTGTTCACCCGCAAGGAGGGCGCGCAGGGTGTCGCTCTCGACTGGTCCGGAAACACCGAGTCCGGTGATCCCGGACCCGGTCCAACGGCCCGGTACCTCGCCGCGGACCGTGTAGTACTCGTCGATACCCTTCGCGACCGCGTTCAGGTAGTAGCCCTCCTGGCCCGCGCCGAGCCGCCCGATCGACAACATCAACACGCTCGACAATCGCCGCAAGACCCGCGGCCGCACCCTCGGTGCCACTGTGTGGGTCCGATTCGGGAAGGGTGCTCGCGGGACGGCTGGACGGTCCGGAGGGCCTGGGCGATGACGCTTCTCGAGGTTGCGGGGACTCGCGTTGAGTGTGCGCCGGGACTTGCAAAAGAGGACGCCTTGCTCTTTGCGCTGGATGCGTTCCGGGTGGAAGGACCGTCGCCCTCCCGGTCGGCCTGCGGGGATGTCACGCCGTCTTGGGTTGCCGCTGCGCTGCTTCCAGGAGTTCGTGAAGAGCCTTCCGTGGGACGAGCAGGCGCCGACCGAGCCGCAGGTGCGGCAACTCGCCCCGCGCTACGAGCTCATAGGCGAACGCGCGAGAAATGCCCAGCAGCTCACCTGCCTCCTCGAACGACATAGTCAATCGCGCTTCCTGATCCATAGAGACCTCCTGCGTCCGAGCCAGCCACGGGACGTCGTCGCCCCGTCACCATCTACAAGCGCATTCAGAAACGAAAACGCGACACATCCCGCCGAGAAACTTTCGCGGTACAGGCGCGCGTGAAGGTTCTCGCGAAAGCATCTGCCTGCAAAAGGGACCTAACCCGGCCTCTAACCTCGGCACCAACTCTGACACCGAAGGCGACACCCGCCTGCGAGAAGCACGAGGTCAGCGGCACCGACGGTGGCGACGAGAGAACGGTGAGCTTCCCCGGGTTGGCGGACACAGAGTCTGAGGCGATGATGGTCGCTCTCGGGAAAGATGCCCAGGCCACACCCGCCGGAGCTCCGCCAACGTGCGGTCGAGCTTGCTCGGCTGCGTGAGAAGCCAACTGCACAGATCGCCGAGGACCTCGGGATCGACTCGTGCTTGCGGAACTGGATCCAACAGGCCGGCGTCGACGAGGGCCGACGCGATGGCACCTCGAGTGATGACCGGGCCGCCGGCAGTCCTACTGCGGAATGCTCAGCCCCATCGACTTCGAGACCACCACCGTGTCATCGACACCGGCATCGCCGCGTGAACACCGCCATCACGACCCCTCAGCGGCGATCTCAGCGCCGCGGAGATCCGGCTGGTATGACACCACCCGGCCGCACCACCCCACACCCAACCCGGTTGCCTGACCGGGGGAAGCTTACCTGTCGGCCTCGGGAGCAGAGCCCGTCGGCGCGTGGAGAAGTACTCGCCGAATGCTGTCAGCTTGAGGTGGCCGCCGCAGCCAGCCTGTCCTGCACGGTGTGTCTCAGACGGGCGAAGTGGACCGGAGCAGGTTTACATCCCCGCTTCCTCGTGGGCCCGCAAGGTGAGATCGGCCAGCAGCTCCTCGCGGAGCCGCTCCCACGCCGATCGTTCGATCGATAACGATGTACTTGTCCCAGTAGCGCCCGTCGGAATAGTAAAAATCTCGGTATGCACCTTCGACGGTCCAGAGACCGGTTGAATCTATACGGTCCGGGCGCGCATCCCCGAAACGCTCATAACTGAACTCGAAGCTATCACCATAAAGTTTTCGAAAGTTCCATGTACGAAACACGTAGTCGATCAGGAGGGTTGCGCCCTCCGTAACAATGGCGGTGTCGTGAAACGATGGATGGGCTACTAGAGCGATGGATGCGTGTCCATTGAAGGGGTCGGCATTGTACACAAAAACGAGCCCGGCGTTGAGGCGATTTGTACGCTCCACCACCATGAACTGACACAGCACGTTCGCCCACAGGAGCTGCTGATACTCAATGGGAGAGGGCGTCCTACCGAGTAGTCGAAAGCGTGAAATGATCTCGGGGTGGGTCTCAAGTGCATAAAGCCAATCCATGTCGCTTGGACTGACCGGCCGAAGGAGAACTCGACCGTGCTCGAACAGCGCTCCGATGCTCATGCGAACTTTAGATGGGCTATGTCCAGCACGCTACCCTGAGGACTCATCACTAGTTCCAAAACCCACGAGCGCACGCCCCGATTCAGCGTCCACTACGTCGACCCACGTATAGGACTCGGTGCCGGCATTCGCCGTGGCCGAGCCGTCTCTATTAACACCGCCCGCAGCCACTACCTGATCCGCCGGGATGTTATCAAATATTATCGCCCATACGAGCCGATCTGTGTAAATAAGTCCCGTGGGTTGATAGGTCTTCTTATCAACCGTGGACATGACATCATCCGAGTAGAGGGCAAGCTTCACCAAAGGTTCGCGACCTTCAAAGCCCTTGGTTGGGAGCGGACTCCCAAGGCCGTCGACCGGGCTGAGAGCGTTCGCCCTGGGGACTGCTTTGAGGCCGGCCGTCGTGGGGGCCCGCAAGTGTTTGGTCCCGCGATCGAAGTTCCGCTCCCCTGCGAGGTAGTCCGTCGGGTCCACGGGGACGAGTTCTGGCGGCACGTAGCTGGGATTCGGCTCAGGCATCCTGTCGCCTTGCTCGACTTGCTCGACTTGAGAATCTGCACCCTGGGCACCTTGCTCGCCGTTGGCAACCGAGCCGGAGACGCCGCAAGCGGCAACGGTCAGGAGGCTTACGAGGAGAGCAACGGCGCGGCCACAGAATTCGGCTGTTCGGGGACGTCGGATGCTAGACGCCGTCGCCGATGTCTCGTGTGTCTTGCTCTTCTGCATCGCCAATCCTTTCAGAGCATGCCGACGCACTAGAACGTCCAGATGTTGAAGCCGCCGTAGGCCACACCACTCTTTGCGTACCGGCTTGGGACAGAGTTTGGGGCGGCGAGTGGCCCTGCCCCAAAGCCCGATGCCCACGCATTCGAGAAGTGGTTCTGGGTCTGCACGCCACCGAAGACCTCGGGCGCCGTTGCCGAGCCGGGTACATCAGACTCTGCGTAGGTGGTCTCGCCAAAAAATTGGGCGCTGAAGGGGAATGTGAATTGAGTATTCGGATTGAAAAGACTCTGCGAGAGAAACTGGCCGTCCCAGTAATTCTTGAAGCAAGCGGGCACCGCCGCACAACTAGTTGTGAACCCCGTTTTTGCCGTGTGCGCCGTGCCGGGGGTAATCGGACGCGCGTAGTCAATGACGCGACTGAAGCCCGATCCGGGATTCGTCTCCGCAAACGGATAAATGGCGGACCCGTACCAGCGGAAGTGTCCAGACTGCGAATAGCCGGGTCCACCGAGATTGTCGGCGACCATTACCCACGCCGTAGAGAAGTTGGACGGAAACGGGTTCTGGGATTGGTCGGTGTTGCACACCGCACCGAAGCGCACGAGGAGCGTCGCAGCACTCCCCTTGATAGCGGAGGCTGGCACGCCGGTCGGATATGTGGCGTATCCGTCGAAGCGATTTCCCAGTGATCCGCAGTCGTTGATCTCTGCGGAGGAAGCTTGCGGCGAGAAGATGCGGAGGATTGCCACCAGCAACCCGGCGCTGAGTAGCTTCCGACGCCAGCCGACTTTGGGACGCTTCGCTGCCATCGCTACCTCCAACGCAGGTGCCTCGACGGTATCGTGCGATCGTTCGCCTGACAACGACTTTCTACCGAGGGGCCGTCATCACAGCATGACGACAGTGCCATAGCGCCGATCAGTCTCCGAAGATCGTGCGAGCGAGCGCGTCGGCTACGTACTGGTCGTGCGCCGACAAGAAGTGGGTGCAGGGTCGTTCGTGACGGCGAGGGTCGAGTGGCCCAGGCGGGAGCTGACCAGCTTGGGGTCGACTCCTGCGAGGAGGGCCGGCACGTTGCCGGCGTCGTCGAACGTGTTGTGACCACCACGCGTCCTAACGGATTGCTAACGGACCCAAGGCAACTCGACGGTTCGGACGCAGCCTGCCCGGACGAGGCCGACGCGAAAGTCCTGATCAGGCGTACGCCAGGACACGCGCACGTATCGCCAGGACGCCCGGTTCGCGTTTTAGGTCCCGGTGTCTTCGGACGTGGGGGTTCGAGTCCCTCCGCTCGCACCGAGGTAGGTTCCGCGGATGAGGATCCTCGTGACCGGCGCCGCCCGCGCCATCGGACGCGCCACCGTCGTCGAGTGCGCACGGCGGGGCCACGAGGTGGTCGCCACCGCCCGTGATCCCCGCCTCCTCGAAGGGCTCGACGTCGCGACGCTCGCACTCGACGTCACCGATCCCGAGTCGATCGCCACCGCCCTCGAATCCGCGGGTGACCTCGACGCCGTAGTGAGCAACGCGGCCCTGACCGGCCGGGGACCCCTCGAAGACTTCCCGCTCGAGCGGCTCCACTCGATCGTCGACACCAACGCCTACGGACCACTCCGGATCGCTCAGGCCGTGCTCCCACGGTGGCGACTCCGGGGATCCGGGGTGCTCGTGCACGTGAGCTCGGTGCAGGGGCGGGTGGCCACACCGCTCGAAGGCGCCTACGCGGCGTCGAAGTACGCCCTCGAGGCGATCTCGGAGACGCTCCACTACGAGGTCGGACACTTCGGCATCCGCGTGGTGATCATCCAACCCGGCTACGTCGCGCCCGGGATGAAGGCGGCCGATCGACACGACGGCCCGCCCGAGTACGCGCCGCTGTGGGAACAGTGGGACGGCACCGACGCCAAGGTCACCGGACCATCCGGTCGACCCGGTCCGGAGATCGTCGCCATCGCCATCGCGGATGCGCTCGAGGACCCCACGACCCCTCTCCGCGTGCCGGTGGGAACCGACGCGGAGACGATCCTCGCGACGCGCCGCCAACTCGACGACACGACCTTCGAGGCGACCATGCGCCAAGTACTCGACCTCACCTGGTGACCCCGCCCGACAGCAGCCGGTGGGACGGGTACGTCGACCGCTTCCATGCCCAGCATCCTGGGATCACCGAGACGGTGCTCGGCGCGTGCCGGTCCCGCGGCGACACTCCGTACCGGTGGCTCGCCGATGCCGTCAGCGGTTCCGGCCCCGTACGCCTGGACCTCGCGTGCGGCAGCGCACCGCTGACACCGTTCGTGATCGGCGGACAGGCGATCGGCGTCGATCGCTCGGAGGCCGAGCTGCAGGTGGCCAGCGAACGCCATCCCGGCTCGACATTCGTGCGCGGTGACGCGTCCCGACTCCCGTTCCCCGAGCGCAGCATCGACTGCATCGCCTGTTCGTTCGCGCTCATGGTGCTGACACCCCTCGAGCAAGTCGTCGACGAACTCGCGCGGGTCACCCGGCCGGGCGGGAACCTCGCAGTGCTGCTCCCCACCACACGGCCACTGTCGATGCGGGACCGGATGCGGTACGCGAGCCTCACGGTCGTGCTCCGGTCGAGCCCGGCCCGGTTCCCGAATCCGACGGCGGAGCGTGATCTCGGTCGCGTCCTGGAGGCTCGGGGATACCGTGTGGATCGGGACGAGCGGGTCCGGTTCTCCTACCCGGTCATCGACGAAGCGGCGGCCGGCGCCCTGGTCGAGTCGTTCTACCTGCCCGACGTCTCCGACCGGCGACGCGAGGCGACCCGCCGAACCGTTCGTCGATGGATCGGGAGTGACCTCGGCATCCCGCTGCGGCGCGTCCTGGCGACTGTCGACCGGTAGCGTCGAAGGCCATGCGATCAGCGAGGATCCGCCGACGCCGCGGTGCGTCCCTGGTGGCCGGCGTGCTCGGGTCGATCCTCGTGGCCGGCTTCGTCGTGGCCGCGATCTCCGCTCGAGCCGATGCCGGCGACGGCGACCCGGCAGGAACGAGTGCCGCCGCGAACGAGTTGACGATCCCGAAGGCGATCGTGCTCGGAGTGGTCGAGGGGATCACGGAGTACCTCCCGATCAGCTCGACGGGCCACCTCACCGTGACCGAGCAACTGCTCGACATCGGCCAGACCGATGCGACCCGCGACGTCACCAAGTCGTACACGGTGATCATCCAGATCGGCGCGATCTTCGCGGTCATCGGCCTGTACTGGCGCCGACTCCGCGACATGCTCCTCGGCATCGCCGGGCGCAGCCCGACCGGGCGCAGCACCTTCGTGGCGCTCGCGCTCGCGTTCATCCCAGCGGCGTTCTTCGGGGTGGTGTTCGGCGACACGATCCAGGAAGAGCTGTTCGGGACGGGGCCGGTCGCCGCCGCCTGGATCGTCGGAGGCATCGCGATCCTCGTGTTCGTCCGCGTGTTCCGCCGGCCGCCCGAGGTAGGCATCCGGCTCGAGGAGATCGGCGCCCGACAAGCGCTCGTCATCGGCCTCGCCCAGGCCCTCGCCCTCTGGCCCGGGGTGAGCCGCAGCCTCGTCACCATCGTTGCCGCGCTCCTCGTCGGTCTCACACTCCCGGCCGCGGTCGAGTTCAGCTTCCTCCTCGGGCTCGCGACGCTGAGCGCAGCGAGTCTCTATGAGATCGCGAAGCACGGATCCGAGGTGATCGACACCTTCGGCTGGGTGAGTCCGATCGTGGGAGTCGTGGCTGCATTCGTGGCCGCCGTGCTCGCGATCAAGTGGTTGGTCGACTACCTCAACCACCACGACCTGTCGATCTTCGGGTACTACCGGATCGTCGTCGGCGTGCTCGCGCTCGTGCTCCTCGCGACGAACACGATCTGACCGATCCCCCAAAGCCTCAGCCCCGGCCCGAGCCCGCGGTCAGCGATCGGCGAACGAGACCCGGAAGCGGATGTCGCGTTCGTCGAACAACGTCGGGAGCACGGAGTCGTCGGACCGCCGCCGGAGCCGGTAGACGGCGCCGCCGTCGCCGGGAACGACCTCGGCGACCTCGAACCCTCCGACCCAGCGGTCACCGAACCGACAATGGACCTCCACCGATTCGTGTCGGAGCACGTCGGGCGTCACGTCGATCGACGTGGCGTCGTCGCGGTCGTCGAGCAAAACCTCGGGATCGATCGATCCCCCGATCACGTGGTGTCGCGCCGCCGCGGCCGTCGTGGGGAACGCAGGGAGCCGTCCGAGCGAGGTGACCACCGAGGCGCTCAACCGGTTGACCGCGTCGACGAGCGCCACCCGTTCCACACGTTCGCCCTCGACGCGTCCGGCAACCACATGGCAGGCGTCGGCGACCCGGCGGAGCGCGCGGGCGAGCTCGGTGTCGCGTTCGGAGAACGCCACCTGGACATCGTCGATCGAGCGGCGCGTCTCGGCGCGCAGCCGCGCCACTTCCTCGCGAAGCTCGCTGAGTTCAGCTCGCTTCTGCCGCCGCCCGAACCCCACCGCCGTCTCCCCGCATCAGACGGTCCGGATGGTATGGCCGAACCGGGTCGAATCGGTGGACCGATCGTTCGCCGGTGCGGCGTTCCGGCTTCGGCGGGTCATCCGAACGCGATCGCCGTCAGGCACTGCTCATTCTGCTACCCGACGTGAAACCATCACCGAAATCCGAACGCGGAGAGTAGTAGTCCCTATCGGGAGCGTGGGTTTCGTCGTAGCGTGTGTTGCCAATGAGCATTGTGACCGTCACCGTGATCGCAGTCGGTTCCGCCCTCGTCGGCTTCCTCACCGCCGCGCTGCTGTCGACGGCCAAGAGCTCCGATCACGTGCCCACGCGCGATCGGACCTCCGAGCCGCGCGTGCTCTCGGGTCCGTCGCAGAACTAGCGCCGCTTCTTCTTCCGCCCTTTGCGGAAGAATCCCCGCTTCTTTTCCGGCGAGGCGAACTCCGCGAGCAGGTCGGGGGCGGCGGCGTTGACGATGTCTTCGGCCTGGTCGAGCAACGCCGCGATGTCGTCGCCCTCGGGCTCGACATCGGGCGAGATCGCGGGCTTGCCGAGGCTGCCGTACTGCCAGCCGGCGTCGTAGCGGCGCAGCTGGAACCCCGCGCACTCGTCGGGACACCGCCACGGCGCCTCCGGCGCGAGGTCGCGCGCGCACTTCCGCACGATCTCGCCGGACTTGTAGGTCCGACTCTCGTAGTGACGGCAGTCCTTCCGCATCGGCATGGCCGACATTCTTGCCGACCGCTCGGGGACCGTGGGTGCAGCCCGATTCCGGTCCGATCCGGGGTCAGGTTGCGGGCATTCGTGCCGATACACCGGCGAGCTCGCCATTCGTCGATCACGCCGGAACTCGAGAAGCGGAGCCCGTGGCCATCGAGCACGACCATCCGTCGCCAGGCATCGAAGCCCTCGCCGACCTGGTCTTCGTCATCGACGGTGACACCACCGTCCGATCGGTCAACCGCGCCATCCGGCGGGTCCTGGGCTTCGAGCCCGCCGACGTCGTGGGGACCAGTGCGCTCGACTTGATCCACCCCGACGACGTCGGGGTCGCGGCGGAGTCACTCGTGGGGACCGCCGGGGCGGTCGACGGTCCGCGGCCGGCGATCGAGATCCGGGCCGCGACCTCCGACGGGTCCTGGAAGCGCCTCGAGATCGTCGCGAACAACCTGCTCGCCGACGAACGGATCCGGGCCATCACGATCGTCGCCCGTGAGATCGCCACCGACACCGCAGCCGAGCACGCGAAGCGTGAGACCGAGCGTCGCCTCGACGCGGCTTTCGACGGCACCTCGATCGGCATGGCACTCATCGGTCCGGGCGGCCGGTTCCTGCGCGTGAACCCCTCCCTCTGCCAACTCCTCGGCTACACCAGCCACGAGCTCATCTCGCGCGTCGCGTCCGACCTCGTGCATCCCGACGAGCTCGACCAAGGCCTCGACGCGCTCGTCGCGATCGCGTCGGGTGCAGTGGAGACCTCCGAGGACGAACGGCGGATGCGTCGACGCGACGGCACCTACGTCTGGGTGCGGATGGCGATCTCTCTCGTCCGCGACGATGCGGGAGCGCCGCTCTACTTCGCGACCCAGGTGGTGGATCTCTCGGAGCGTGTGACCGCGGAAGAAGCCCGGCGCGCCCAGGAGGAGCAGTACCGTCTCATCGTCGAGAGCACACACCAGGGCGTCTGGCTCATCGACGAGCACGAGCACACCACGTTCGCGAATCCCGCCGTGGCCGCCATGCTCGGCTACACGACCGCGGAGATGGCGGGCCGACACATCTTCGATTTCATGGACGAAGCGCGCCGGGTCGAAGTGGTCGCGCAACTCGAGCGACGTCGCGAGGGCCTCCGCGATCGTCTTGCCTTCTGCCTCCGGCACGCCCAGGGTCACGACGTGTGGGTCGAGGTCGACTCCAGTCCGCTCACCGACGCCGAGGGTGCGTACGCCGGCGCGATCACCGTGCTCACCGACGTCACCGAGGAACGCCACGTCGAAGCTGCGCTCAGGCACGAGCGGGAGCGGTTCCGCACCCTCGTCCAGGAATCGGCCGACCTCATCGTGGTCGCGACCGTCGACGGCACGATCGACTACGCGAGCCCGGCGGTTGAAACCGTGCTCGGATACCGGCCCGAGGAGTTGCGGGGTCGTCAGCTCGAAGACCTGCTCATCGATCCCGCCGAGGGGGCAGCGCTGCGATCGGGCACCCTGGCGCCGGCGTCCCGCCTCGGCGACACCGTGCCGAACGAGCTGACCCTGCAGCACCGGGACGGTTCGACCCGCTACTGCGAGGTCGTCGCCCGCAACCTCACCGACGACCCGAGCGTGCAGGGTGTCGTGGTGAACGCACGCGACGTGACCGACGCCCGCCGCGCCGAGCGGCGGCTCCGGGCGCTGTTCGAGGCGTCGAACGACATCGTCACCATCCTCCAGCCCGACGGCAACTGGTTCGCCAGTCCGGCCGGGACGCGACTCCTCGGGCACCAGCCCGGCTACGAGCCCGAGGGCGGCCTGCTCTCACTGGTCCATCCCGACGACCTCGACCGCGCGGCCGCGGCGCTCGCCGAGGCCCTCGACGGTCGGCGATCCCCCTCGGAACCGCTCGAGTTCCGAGCCCGCACCGCCGACGGGGACTACCGCTGGCTCGAAGCCGTCGCCAACGACCTCCGCGACGACCCGCTCGTCGGTGGAGTGGTGATCACCGCTCGCGACATCACCGAGCGCAACCGACAGGCGGCGGCACTGCGCGAAGCCGAGGCGCGTTTCGCGGCCGCGTTCGAACGCTCACCCGTTGCCATCGCCGTGATCGGCCTCGATGGCGCGCTCATCGACTGCAACGCGGCCTACAGCCAGATCGTCGACGTCGCCATCCCGGAGCTGCTCGGCACCAACGCGATGGCGATGGTCCACCCCGACGACGTCGACGACGCGGTGGCGGCCTCGATCGCACGCATCGAAGCCGAGGGCAAGGACCTCCCGCCGCTCGCCCCCATCCGGATGGTCCGGCGCGATGGGACCGAGGTGTTCGTGCGATTCGATTCGGAGATCGTGAACGACTCGTCCGGAGCAGCCTCGTATGTGATCGCGACGATGAACGACATCACCGAGCAGCGGCACGCCGAGGAAGCGGTCCGCAGGAGCGAGCACTGGTTCAAGACGTTGGTGCAGAACCAGTCGGACCTCGTGACAGTGGTCGGGTTCGACGGCGTGCTCAGCTACGTCTCGCCCAACAGCGAGAAGGTCCTCGGGTTCAAACCGGCCGCGATGATCGGCACGACCGGTGAGTACAACATCCATCCCGACGACCTCGAGCACCTGATGACGAGCATCGGTGCGCAGATCGGCAACGACGCCGACGTCAAGCCGGTGGAGTACCGGCAGCGCCACGCCGACGGATCCTGGGCGTGGCTCGAGGCCACGGCCCGGATGATGCCGCCCGAGTACGGGAGCGAGAGCGTCATCGTGACCGCCCGTGATGTCGGGGAGCGACGCCGTGCCGAGTCGGCGCAGCGGGAGGTCGAGGCCCGGTTCCGTGAGGCGTTCGCGTCGTCACCGGTCGGGATCGGGTTCGCCGACCTCGACGGCAAGCTGACGTGGGTGAACCGGGCCCTCGCCGAGATCACGGGCATCCCCGAGCCACAGTTGGAGGGCACCCAGTTCCAGTCGTTGTCGCGGGCAGGAGAGCTGGAGACCGAGATCGCCAAGACGATGCAGTTGCTTCGCGGTGAGATCGACGCCTTCGAGAGCGAGAAGCGATACGACCATCCCGATGGGCGGACCGTCTGGGGACTGCTCCACGTCTCTCTGGTCCGCGGCGCGGCCGGCGAACCGGCGCAGCTCCTGGGCCAGGTCGAGGACATCACCGACCGCAAGGAGAGGGAGCTCGTGCTCGCCCACGACGCCGAGCACGACAACCTCACCGGTCTCTGGAACCGGAAGGGCTTCCGACGCATCGCCGCCGAGCTCTGGGCCGACCGCACGACCGACGCTCCGATCGCGTTGATCTTCGCCGACCTCGATCGGTTCAAGAAGGTCAACGACGAGCTCGGCCACTCGTCGGGTGACGAGGTCCTCGAGATCGTCGGGCGCAGGCTGACGGCGGCGGTCCGAGCCGGCGACACGGTCGCCCGGTGGGGCGGCGACGAGTTCGTCGTGCTCTGCCCGAGCGTGACCGACGTCGACGAAGCGCGACGGGTCGCGGAACGGATGCGGCGGGCGATCTCGGTGCCGTTCCGGATCACTGCCGGCGTCGCGTCGATCGGAACGAGCATCGGCGTGGAACTCGACACCGGGCACGCATCCTCCGACGCCCTGCTCGATGCGGCCGATGTGAAGGCCTACTCGGCCAAGGTCGCCGGTGGGGATCGCGTGGTGACCGCGAGCGCGACCCCGTTCAACCCATCCACTCGGTGGCGTGCTCCAGAAGGTATCGACTGACCGCGAGGCACCGATCGAGCGTGTCGCACGGCACCTCCTCACCGTGGCGCATCCGCACGAGGGAGACCTTCTGGTGCGCGACCACCCGCAGGCTGCGCTCCGGTGCGTCGAGCGCCGCGGGATACGAATCGATCGCCGACACGTCGAGGGCGACGTCGGGTCCGCCCACCCCCGCCAATTCGGTGGCGAGCACCAAGAGATCGGGCATCCGCCCGAGCGGCGGCAGCGCCCAGGTGAAGAGGAGTGGGAAGTGGAACTCGTCGGGCGGGTCGTGCTCCCCGGCGTCGAAGACGAAGTCCTCGAATCCGAGGAGCACCCGGGGATCGATCTCGAGCGCGAGGTAGAGATCGACCGGCCCCTCGCACCCCTCCTCGGGGTGGAGGTCGACCTCCCAGGTCTGGCGCAGCGAGTAGCTCTCCACGAAGTGCCGCTCGTCGTGGACGTGGAACCCGTGCTCGACGGCGTGGTCCTTCAGGTCGGCGACGAATCCTGCGACGTCGAGAACTGCCATGCGAGATCGCTCAGGTCCCGAACGCGGTGCGGAGCGCGACCACGGCGTCGTCGAGCGCGACCTTGGCCCGATCGATCATCGCCGACATGTTGAAGAACCCGTGGAACACGCCGTCGTAGGTCGTGCTCGTGACCGGGACCCCTGCCGCCGCGAGCGCTTCTGCGAACGCGATCCCCTGGTCGCGCAGCGGATCGAACTCCGCGGTGATGACGAACGCCGGTGGGAGGTCGGCGAGACTCTCGGCTCGGATCGGCGAGACCCGCGGGTCGTCTCCCTCGCTCGGATCGTTCAGAGTGTGCCGGTAGAACCACCGCATCCCGTCGGCGGTGAGCATGTAGCGCTCCGCGTTCTCGATCATCGACGGGCGCGAGAACTCGTGCTCGAGCGCGGGGTACACGAGGAGCTGGAACACGATCGGCGGCGTTCCCCGATCGCGAGCGAGCATCGCGGTGACCGCGGCGAGGTGGCCACCGGCGCTGTCGCCGCCGACTGCGATCCGTGACGCGTCGGCACCGATCTCCGCCGCGTGGTCGGAGACCCAGCAGGCGGCGGAGTAGGCGTCGTCGACCCCGGCCGGGAAGCGGTGCTCGGGTGCCAGTCGGTAGTCGACCGACACCACCATGCAGCCGGCCGCGTCGACGATCTCCCGACAGATCCCATCGTGGGTCTCGAGGCTGCCGATCACCCATCCCCCACCGTGGTACCAGACCAGCACCGGTAGCGGGCCGGGCGCGACGGGGGCATAGATCCGGACCGGGATCTCGCCCCCCGGACCGGGAATCGTCCGGTCCTCGACCCGGTCGACGTGCACCGTGCTCGGTGCGGAGAGTGACTCCATCAGCTCGCGCACCGCAGTCGGTTCCATCTCCGAGATGTCGCCGAATCCCGACGCGTTGACGAGATCGAGGACGACCTGGGCCTGCGGGTCCATCGGCATGGTCACGGCTCCTGTGAGGCGATCGAGATGGTCATAGCGTCGCGCATCTCCCGGGCGAGCGATCGCAGCGCCCGACCCCGATGGGACATCGCATCCTTCTCCGCCGCCGTCATCTCCGCAAAGGTCCGACCGCCACCGCCGGCCGGCCGGAACACCGGGTCGTACCCGAAGCCTCCTTCGCCGACCGGCGCATCGGCGATCACCCCTTCGACGACCCCGTCGGTCGTGAGCTCCGCGCCGTCGGGCGATGCGAGCACCACCGCGGTCCGGAACCTCGCCGTTCGCGCGGCCCTGCGCACCGCGGTCATCTCCCGGAGCAGCTTGGCGACGTTGTCGGTGTAGGTCGCGCCCTCGCCTGCGTAGCGGGCGCTGAACACTCCAGGTGCACCACCGAGGGAATCCACCTCGAGACCGGTGTCGTCGGCCACGGCGGGAAGCCCGGTTGCCCTGCTGAGCGCCCGCGCCTTGAGTCGCGCGTTGTCGAGCAGTGTCTCGCCCGTCTCGTCGACGACGGCCACGTCGTCGGGACGCGGCACCAACTCGATCGCGAGCCCTTCGGCTTCGAGGACCGCTCGGATCTCGCGCGCCTTGTCGGGGTTTGCGGTCGCGACCACGATTCGCGTGGGCGACCTGTTCACGAACGGGGCGTCGGCGGCTCGGAGAGCACCTCGCGCTGCAACGTGAAGAGCTCGCCGATCCCCTTCTCGGCGAGGCCGACGAGGTCGTCGAGCTCGTTGCGGGTGAACGGCATCCCCTCCGCGGTCCCCTGCACCTCGACGAAGCGACCCGCGCCCGTCATCACCACGTTCATGTCGACCTCGGCCCGAACGTCTTCCGAGTAGTCGAGATCGAGATGCCCG
>Ga0105044_10005352_pt1 | contig 17682 bp, 13 predicted proteins | sample MAT01_FD_78092 | JGI IMG/M metagenome (GOLD analysis project Ga0105044, IMG submission 78092) | Freshwater microbial communities from Lake Fryxell liftoff mats and glacier meltwater in Antarctica - MAT-01 | ecosystem: Environmental > Aquatic > Freshwater > Ice > Liftoff microbial mat | place...
ACCAGCGAGGCCTTCATGCCTTCGGTGCCCATGGTGATGCCGTCGGAGATGGCGATGGTGTTAAACTCCATCGGCGTGCCCCCGGCGGCGCGGATGCCTTCCTTCACCGGCCCGGCAAGTTCGCGCAAACGGATGTTGCAGGGCATGGTCTCGATCCAGGTGTTGGCGATGCCGATGATCGGCTTCTTCAGGTCCTCGTCGGTAAAGCCAACGGCTTTGAGCATGGAGCGGGCGGGAGCGCGGTCCGGCCCTTGGGTGATCGTGTATGACTGAAGTTTCATAAGGCGATTTAATTTTACTAGAATCGAGCCCAGGACACTAACCTTCCGAAATGTTTCAGGCTGATCCGGGGCATCCGGCCTTCGGTTACCGTATCCGGGTATGAGTTCGCTATCCTAGTGGATTAAGGCCCCGATGCCCTCGAACGTAGTTGCCATCTATCCCGGTTCGTTTGACCCCATCACGAATGGCCATCGCGACATCATTGAGCGCGGGCACAAGCTGGTGGGCAAGTTGATTGTGGCGGTGCTGGATAACGAGTCCAAGGTGCCGCTGTTTAGCGCGGAAGAGCGCGTGGAAATGTTGCGCGAAGTGGTACAGCCTTACACCAATGTCGAGGTCACCAGCTTTCACGGCTTGCTGGTGCACTTTGCTACCCAGCAGGGTGCCACGGTGATCTTCCGGGGCATCCGGGCGATCTCCGATTATGAGCATGAGTTGCAGATGGCCTTGATGAACCGGCGCTTGCAGCCGCGCATCGAAACCGTCTTTCTGATGGCGGGCGAACAGTATTCGTTTATCAGTTCCCGGCTGGTAAAAGAGGTGATCAAGTTGGACGGGAATATCAGCGGGCTGGTGCCGCCTTTGGTGGAAGACCGGTTACGTAAGAAGGTTAAAGGAGATGTCTAGCGTGGAAGCCCAATCGTTCCTTTCGGAACGCAATGCGTTGATTAGCGTGTCGTCGACCATGAAAGTGGCCGCCGAGGCCGACCGGCTGCGCCGGGAAGGGGCCGATGTCGTCGACTTTAGCGTCGGCGAGCCGGACTTCCCCACCCCGGATAATGTCAAACAAGCCGCCATCGACGCCATCCACGGTAACTTCACCAAGTACACGCCAGCGGCGGGTATCGTCGAACTGAAGCAAGCCATCGTCGATCGCCATCGCGAAGATTACGGCACCAACTATGCCGCCAACGAGTGTGTCGCCACCGTGGGCGGCAAGCACGGCATCTTTAACCTGACGCAGACCGTCCTGAACCACGGCGACGAGGCCATCATCCCGATTCCCTATTGGGTGACTTTTAAGGACGTCGTCAACTACGCGGGCGCCAAGTGCGTCTTCGCGCAAACCAACGAAGACGAGGGCTTCGTGCTGACGGCAGCCATCCTCGAGCGCTACATCACGCCCAAGACGAAGCTGGTGGTGGTCAATTCGCCCAACAACCCTTCGGGCTCGGTGATGGCGCGCGAAGAGTTCGAGAAGATCTTTTGGCTCGCCAAGAAGCACAACTTCCTGCTGATGACCGACGAGTGCTACTGCCGCTTCCTGTATGAGGACGAGCCGTTCTCGATCGCCAGCATGCCGGACGCCAAGGAGCACGTCGTGGTTTGCGGGTCATTGTCGAAGACCTACGCGATGACCGGTTGGCGCATCGGCTTTACACTCTCCACCGTGGCACTCGCCACCGGCATGACCAAGCTGGCCAGCCACTCGACGTCGAACCCGACTTCGATCGCGCAGAAAGCGGCCGTCGAAGCCGTGCGCGGTCCGCAGGATTCTATTCTGACAATGATGGCCGAGTATCGCCGGCGCCGGCAGTTCGTCGTCGAGCGCTTGCGCCAGATGCCGGGCGTCAAAATCCAGATGCCGCACGGCGCCTTCTACGCTTATCCGAACCTGGGCGAGGTGCTCAAGTCACCGGGCGTCGAAACGCCGTTTGCCTTCGCCGAGACGCTGCTGAAAGAAGAGCAAGTGGCCACCGTGCCGGGCGAAGCCTTCGGCACTTACAAGCACATCCGCATCTCCTACGCGACCAGCATGGAGCAGATCGCCAAGGGGCTCGACCGCTTAGAGCGCTTCATCCGCGCCCGGGTGTAGCGCATGGGGCCGCTACAACTGAAGCCAACGTTTCACGACAAGGTGTGGGGCAGCCCGGCGCTCGCACCTTGGTTCCCGGCGCACGAAGGTGGCACGGTTGGCGAGGTGTGGCTGACCCATCAGCCGGACCTGCCGCTGCTGTTCAAGTTCCTCTTCACCACCGAACGCCTGTCGGTGCAAGTGCACCCGGACGACCACTTCGCGGGGCAACACGAGGATTCGCGCGGCAAGACCGAGATGTGGCGCATTCTACGGGCCGACCCCGGCGCCGAGATCGCGCTGGGATTCAAAGAGACGGTCACCCGCGACCACGCCGTCGCCGCCGCCCGCAGTGGCGAGATTGTTGAACTGCTGCGGTGGCTTCCCGTGGCGCCGGGCGAAACCTACTTTGTCCCCGCGGGCACGGTGCATGCGATCGGCGCCGGCGTCGCGCTCTGTGAGATTCAGCAGCAATCGGACGTCACCTACCGGCTGTTCGACTATGGCCGCTCCCGCGAATTGCACCTCGAAAGGGGCTTCCAAGTATCGGACCTCGGCCCCTATGACGGCCGGCGCGGCAAGGTGCGCTGCCCGTACTTTGCCACCGAGGAACTCGCCTTTCTCGGCGAGTTGAGCCTGCGGACGGGCGCCGAACTTACCGCCCTGTTAATCCTCGAAGGCGAAGGCCGAATTGGCGGCGAGCCGTTCCGGATGGGCCAGGGCTGGCTGCTCCCGCGGAACGACGAGGTGCGGCTCGAAACGAGCGCACCGGTGCGGTTGATGCAAGTGATCGAGCCCTAAATACAACCTAAATACGAAAGGCCCCCGGTTGGGGGCCTTTCGTATGAATCCGAACCGCGATTAGCGGACCGAGAGCACGACCCCAGGCTGGCTCTGGCCCGAGCCGACGAAGACTTCAAGCGAAGTCCCCACGCCCGTGGGCGTGTCGGCCGCGAGCCGGAAGTTCACCTGCATCAAGCCCGACACCAGGGAGGGGGCCGAACCCGCGTAGAAGATACTCGCGGCGGGTACTTCGATGCCACCGACACGCACCCGCACCGCGCCTACGGGCCGCTTGAGGTTCGTGCCGATCACTTCGCCGTCAACGCCGCCCGGGCTGGTGGCGCCTTCGCCGGTGACATAGATCACGACGATGGAGCCGGCCGCGGCGGGGTTGGCGGGTCCGTTGAAGGTGCCGTTTTCATTGAACATCGCCGCTTGGCGGCCGTCGGTGGTGAAGATACCGGGGTTGGTATCGATCAGGCGGGGTTCAATCGTGTTCGAAACGATGTTATTGAATTCCACCGTCATGCGAGCCGATGCGCGCCCGGCCAGCGAGTAGGGCACCACGGCATTGATCTGCGTGGCGCTGGCAAAGAGGATCGGAGCGGGAACGCCGTCGAAGAGCAACCGTACACCGGCCAAGGAGGTGGTGAAACGTCCGCCCACCACTTGGCCGTTCACCGCCGTAACCGGGCCCAGGTTCGAGCCCAACAGCGAGATGATCATGCCCGGGGCCAGGGAGCCGGGCGCAAAGGTGGCGGCGTTGGCGAAGCCGGTGACGTTTGGAATCGGCACTTGCTCCATCGTCAGGTTGACGGTAATCACCGTGGCCTGGGAGCTGGAGAGCGACCCCGTGGGCGAAATGGTAAGACGGCCAGTGAAATTACCGGCCGCGAGGCCCGCCACGTTCACCGCCACGCTCAGCGTGGACGGCGTGGTACCGGTCACCGGAGTGGCCGAAAGCCAAGTGGCGTCACTCTGGACGTTATAGGCCACTTGGGCCGCGCTGGGGTTCGAGGAAGTAAGCTGCACCAGTTGGGCGGCCGGACTAGGTTGTCCGACGCGACCCGCGAAACTGAGGCTGGTGGGCGTAAATTGCAGCGTCGCGGCCGGCGTCACCGTAAGGGTGACCGTAATGGCGGGCGTATTCGGCGAGTTGGGGCCGGATACCGTCACCGTGCCTTGGTAAACCCCAGCCGGCAGCGATGCCGCGCTGCTGTTGATCGACACTTGCAGGAAGCCGTTGGTGAGGCCGTTCGATTGAGTTACCGTCAACCAATTGCCGCCGACTGGCGATTGCACCGTAGAGCTGAAGCTGAACGAAGTCGGTAATTGGCTAGTTACCTGAACCGGCTGTTGGGCCGGCTGGGAGCCGCCCTGGAGTTGCGTAAAACTGAGCGTGGCCGGCGTCACCAGCAGGGCGGTGGCCTGATTCACGGTGAGGGTCACTGGGATCACCAGCGGGGTATTACCGGCGCCGGGCGCCGAAATCACGATGGTGCCGAAGTAAGTGCCGTCGCCCAGTAGCGCCGGGTTGACACTTACCGTTAGGGCGGAGGGCGTAACGCCACTGACGTTATTCACCGACAGCCAATTGGTGGGCGAATTCGTTACGCTGGCAGTCGCGGTGTAACTGAAGTTATTGCTCGAACTGTTGATTTGTAGGGTCTGTGGCTGGGTACCGCTAGTGCCGCCGCTGCCGAAAACCAATTCCGACCGGTCGACACTGATCAAGGGCAAGGAACTGACGTTCAAGGTAATCGGAATCACGAGCGCGCTGGAGGCGCTGCCGCTGGTCACCGTCACGGAGCCGGTGTAGATACCCGTGCCCAAACCGAAGGGTGAGGCACTAATATTGAGCGTCGCCGGCGTGGTGTTCGAGGTGATATTCGCCGAAAGCCAGGAACCAGTACCCGTGGTGGTGCTTACCGTGACATTCAACTGCCCACTCGTGGCCGTAATCTGGCGGCTCTGCGCGGGCGGGGCCGAGCCATTGAACTGGGCGCTGAAGTTGATCGGTGACGTCGACATCGTCACCAACGCCGTGGCGCTAACGTTGAGCGTCACGTTGATCACGCTGCTCGCGTTAGATGCTCCGGGCACATTCACCGTCACCGTGGCGGTGTAGGTTCCTTGGGCGAGGGTGGAGGCGACGTTACTGGCGAGGCTTAAGGCGAAGGCGCCAGGAGTCTGCAGGTTGGTAGGCGAAGCTAACAGCCAATTACCGCCGTTGTTCGAGTTAACCGAGATGGCGGCTCCGAGCACGGCGCCATTCGAGGTAGTAACCAGGATCGGCCGGGGCGCGGGCAAGCCTTGCCCGGTCTGCAGATTGAAGGTGACCGATTGCTGGCTCAGTTGGACGAGTGGGTTATTGGTGACTTCGAAGGTGACCGGCAGGTTGACGGTGGAGCCGCCGCCGGTAACCGTCACTTGGCCGGTATAAGTAGCGGCGGCCAGGCCGGAGGGATTGACACCGACGGTGAGCGATCCGGGCGTCGAGCCATTCGCAGGCCCGGCCAACAGCCATGGCTGGTTGGACGAGACCGAGTAGGAGATGGACGAACTGTTGCTCGAGACCGAAACGGTACGCTGCGGGGGCGGGGTGCCTCCGGGTTGGCCGAAGAAGCTCAAGGTGTTGGGGCTCAGCGAAAGCTGCGAAGTGGTGTTACCGCCGCCCCCGGTGACGATCAGCGTAATGGGCAGGGCGAGAGGGCTGTTGCCCGCCCCAGTGCTATTGATGAACACGGTGCCCGGGTAGGTTCCCGCGCTGAAAGTGGAAGGATTCAAGGAGACGGTAATCGTCGCCGGCGTGGTGTTGCTGTTCGTGGAGACGGTGAGCGCACCGGTGGTGGAATCGGTGGTCACCGAGATGGGCACCGAGGTGAAGTTCGTCGTGCTGACCTGGATTTGACGGGTCTGGAGGGCCGCGGTGCCGGGGGCGACCGAGAAGACCGCCCCACCGCCCGGACTGGTGACCAGATTCGCGGTCCCGCTGGCGGAAACCACCAGGGTCACTTGAATGCTGGTATTCGAATTATTAGCACTGCTGGAGAGCACGTTCAGCGAGCCGATATAGGACCCCACGACGAGGCCGGAGGAATTCGCCGATACCGTCACCTGGCCGGGTGCGCTCCCGCTCGAAGGGTTGACGCTTAGCCAATTGCCGTTCGAGGTGGCCGAGACCGTATAGGGGATGATGTTGCCGGTGGAAGTACCGATTTCGAGCGTTTGCGACGTGGCCGAGCCCGAGTTGACAAAGAACCGCATTGGGCTGGGCCCAAAGATGAGGTCGCCGGTGGTGCTGCCGCCGCCACCGCCACCGCCCGTGGTGGTGCCCACGATGGTAAGCACGATCGGAACATTCACGGTTCCGGTCAAGGCGCCGGGCGCCTGCAGAACGACATTGCCGTTGTAAGTGCCCGCCCCCAAAGTCTGGAGGACGGAGTTATTGATGGAAACGACAAAAGTACCCTGGGTGTTCGTGGATCCAGGAGTGACGTTCAGCCAGTTGCCCCCGGTGGTCGTGGAAGCGGTCGCGGTGACGGCAAGGATGTTGGCGGGCAAGCTGGCAGAGACTACCAGGTTTTGCGAATTAGGAAACGAACCGGAGGATCCCTGGTAAAGGAAAGACATGCCTGAGGGCGTGGTCTGCAGTTGGTTAGTCCCGCTGACGGTCAGGTTCACTTGGATGGTGGCACCATTGTTCGATGCGCCGGGGGCATTGACGATGATCGAGCCGATGTAAGAGCCAGGGTTGAGACCGCTGGAACTGGCCCGGACGGTAACCGTACCGGGCGCGGTGCCCGAGGCATTGAAAAGGGTGAGCCAGGAAGTGGAGGTGCTGACGCTGTAGCTTTGTCCTGAGCCACTGGTGGGAGTGAGGGCGAGCGCCTGATCGCCATTGCTCGATGTCGCCAAGTTGAAATTGATCGGATTTTGCGAGAATAGTAAAGTAGACGAACCGCTGCCACCGCCACCGCCACCGGCCACGCCAGTGACCGTGAAGCTGACCGGAATCTCAACGAGCTGATTCGCCACCGCGCCGTTGGCGTTGCTGATATTGATCTGCACCTTTCCGGTGTAAGTGCCATTGGCCAAACCTGCCGGATTGACGTTGACATTCGCCGCGGCGTTGCCGGTTATCTGCGAGCCATTCGGGCTCGAAAGAGTAGCCGAGAGCCAGTTCTGGCCGGCGACGTCCGCCACCGCACCGACAGTAGCCGTCTGAATGGGCGTGCTGGGCGTCAAGCCCAAGTTCACAAACTGGGTACTTGGCCCAGACCCGCCCCCCACGAAGCTAAAGCTGAGGGTGGAGGGGCTAAAGGTAACGATTTGGGCGGTGGTGACGGTCATCGTGATGTTCACCGTACTTTGAGCCACGCCGATGGTGGAAGAAGTAACCGTAAGCAGTGCGGTGTAGGTGCCCGCCGCCAAGTTGCCGGGGTTCACGCCCACCGTTACCGATCCGGGCGTGCTGCCGGTAGCGTTGGCCAAGGTGAGCCAATTTACGGTGGGGTTGGAGGGATTGGAGAACTGCGAGGCGACGGAGTAATTCACGCTGGCGCCGCTCGAAGAATTCACCGCCAACGTACGTGACGAGTTGGTGTTGGGCTGGACGAAAATCGAAATGGGATTCGGTGAAAGAGTGAACGTAGGCGGGGCGGAGACCACTAAGGTGACCGGGACCGAGACGCTGGGCAAGCCACTGGAGGTGAGCACGAGGTTCGCCGTGTATGTCCCGACGGCCAAGGACGCCGCATTGGTAGTCACGGTAATGGTCGTGGGCGAACCCGAAGTCCCCGTGACGCCATTGCTAACGGGGTTGGTGGTTAACCATCCGGAGGCCCCCGCCCCGTAGTTGATGCTCACGGCGTAATTCACCGCCGACCCGGTAGTGACGCCGACCTGAACATTGGTGGAGGAATTCGAGCCACTGCCATTGATGAAAGTGAGGCTGAGCGCCGAGGGATTGACTTGAAATTGCTGCGAACTTGAGACGATTAGGCTCACCGAAATGGTGGTGCCTTGGCCGCCGCCCGACGGAATGAGCGTGAGCGTACCGCTATAGGTGTTGGCCAGGAGACCCGCGGCGTTGGCCGTCACGGTGAGCGTGCCCGGCGAAACACCGTTGTTCGAACCGAGGTTGGTGCTCAACCACGTGACGTTCGAAGAAACCGTGTAGTTGATCGGATTGCCGGTGTTCGTGATATTCACATTCTGCGACTGAGCCGCGCCACTGGGGAGGGCGTTGAAGGTGAGACTGGAGGGGGAAGGAGACAAGACCCCTGCGCCACCGCCGGTTCCGGTGCCGACCACAAAGCTAACCGGCACTTGGATAATGTTGGAGTTGCCACTGAACGACACAATGATGAGGCCGCTGTAGGTACCTTGCGGCACGCCGCTGGGGTTGGCTTGCACGGTGACGCTAATCGTGTTCGGCGGATTGCTGATGTTGCATGCCGGCAGGGGAGTGGTGCAACCGTTGACAGTGGAGATTACCAAGCGGAGCGACGGAAAGCCCGACGAATTCACGGTGAGCAGTTGCCCGTTGCCTCCGGTGACACTCAAAGTCAAGTTCTGAGAGACCGGAGCGGTCGAATTGGCCGGGGCACTCAGTGAGATCGTCGACGGACTAGCCGTCACCGTCTGTGCGTCCAACTGGGGCGCCAGGGCTGCTGCACAAAGGCCCATCAGGGCGATGCTCGAAAGCGATTTACCGATCTTCATTGAGAGATCTCCTCCAAACAAATTACGAAAATTTTGATTCTTTGGCCGTGAATCTAGTGGCCGGAAACGGGAACTTTTGGACGCCGGGAAAATAGACGGTGGGGACGCGGACGGGGATACAACTAAAGTTAAACTGACTCGCATGGCTGCTGTCAAGGGTCATTCTCCACGAGCGGAGGTGCAAATCCCTTAATTTCCTTTACTTGAGCTTATCGTGGCTTGTAAATTTTTTCAAACTTGTTTCGGAAGTTTAACAACCGAAATTGTCCCGAAGGCTCAACGGTAAGCAAAATGTTGCCTCCGCCGGGCGATTGGAGGTTGGCAATGTAGGGATCTTCCACATTCGCTTCCTGTGCGCCGGCGACCGCGAAGTGCAGCTGCCAGAGGTCTTCGAGCCCCGGCGAGGACTTAAAGATCTTCCAGGAGGAGGCATCGCCGCCCTTCTTGGCGCCATTATTCATGACGACGACGCGGGGCGCCAGGGCATGGACCAAAGCCGCTGGGTTCGATTGGTTCGAACCATGGTGGGTAGAAAGCAGGACGTCGAGCTGGCCGAGCTTGTTCGCGGGGCAGGCGAGGTCAATCTCCTTATTCCAGGTGAGGTCACCCAGGTCGGCGAAGCGGAATTTGCCGTACGTGAGAACAAAGCCGACGCTGCGGGCGTTCTCGGAGGGGTCAGCGTCCTTACGCGGGGCTTCGGCGCAAAGGGGATTGGGCTGGCCGGCGCCGGGCAGCGGCTGGGCGATCAATTCGCCGCGGGCGGAGACAATTTCAATGTCGAGGCCCTTGAGTTTTACTTTGTCGCCGGGCTTGACGATGGTGGTGGTGGCTTTGCCGGCGGCGCGATCGAAGCTCTCCTGGAGATTGTCCGGGCCCTTGCCGGTTTCGGTATTCTTCCCATGGACGATGTAGTTGGCTACCGGAAAGCGCTCGGCTAGTTGCGTGATGCCGCCGACATGGTCGGTGTGATAGTGCGTAATGAGGACGTGGTCGATGCGCTTCACGCCGGCCTTTTTCGCGGTCTTGACGATCCGGTCTGCATCTCGCCCCTGCTGGCCGGGCCAGCCGGTATCGACCAGCAAGGACTCGCCGCCAGGGCCCACAATTAGCGTGCACTGCCCACCTTCGACGTCAATAAAGTAGATGGCGAGTTGCTTGGCGGCCAGGAGTGGCAACGCGGCGAGCAGTAGTAAAAGGGGAAGGACTTTCCGCATGCGGGTCATCCTACCACGCACTCGTCTTATCATGTTAGGAACCCCCGGGCGACAGCGTTCGTATCAGCAGTCAGGAGGCGCGAGGGCCACTTTGGTAGAAACTATGCTTTATTGCAGCAACTGCGGCGGGCCGGTACAACCGGCGGACACCTTTTGTGGAAAATGCGGCACGCGCCAGCCGGGTGCGGGGCCAGGTGCAGGTACCGGCTCGCCACCGCCCCCCACTCCCGGGGCCGTGCCGGGCCCGATACCGGCCGTGGACGCAATTTCGCCGCAAACGGCCGCCACGCTCTGTTATGTGCCGTGGGTGGGCTGGTTAGCGGCGATCTATGTCCTGGCGGCGGACCGCTTCCGGCTTGAACGCGATACGCGCTTCCACGCTTTCCAGGGCCTCTACCTCTTTGTCACTTGGCTGATTGTCGACCGGGTGATTGCCCCCCTGTTCCGCTTCGGCTTTCTGCCCGGACTCGGCACGCCGCTGCGGCTGGCGGTGATCGGCGCGGGGATCTTCATGCTGGTGAAGACCAGCCAACGCGAGCGCTATAAGCTGCCCGTGCTTGGCGATTTGGCGGAGAAGTCCGCCAGCGAACAAATGTAGGGTCATGTTATAATTATTCATTAGGCTGAATAATTAATCATGAAGACTTCCGTGGGCATTGTCGGGTTCCGTGGCTACAGCGGCGCCGAACTGATTCGGTTACTGAGCGCGCATCCGCGGGCGAACCCGATCTTGATGGAGCATCGCGCGGACGCGGGCGACCGGCCCGTACCGCTCGGCTACGGCGGGCCGCCCCGTATTGCCTCGACGCAGGCGGCGGCGGTGGCAGCGGGGGTGGAGTGCGTGTTTCTGGCGACGCCGCATGAAGTGTCGATCGAACTGGCGCCCGACTTCCTGGCCGCCGGCCTTCGCGTCATCGACCTGAGCGGCGCGTTTCGCTTGCGTACGACCGAGGTTTACACGCGGTGGTACCAGGAGCCGGCGATTCCGGCGAAGCTGTTGGCTGAAGCCGTTTATGGCCTACCCGAGTTCTATCGTGACCAGATCCGGGGCGCGAAGTTTGTGTCGAATCCCGGCTGTTATCCCACCGCGGCCAACTTGGCTTTGCGGCCGCTGGTGCGTGCCGGCGTGTTGGATCTCGACGCCGGCATCGTCTGCGACGCGAAGAGCGGCGTCTCCGGCGCCGGCCGCAAACCGAGCCTCAAGACGCATTTTTGCGAAGTCACCGAGAACTTCTCGGCCTACTCCATCTTGCAGCACCGGCACGTGCCGGAGGTGTTGCAGAACTCCGGCCTCGAAGAGAGGCAATTCAGCTTTACGGCGCAACTGATCCCGGTGCATCGGGGCATTCTCGAAACCATTTACGTCCGGCTGAATCAGGACACGGATCTGGCGGCAATCTACGCCGACGCGTACGCGAATGAGCCCTTCGTGCGCCGCTACGCGCCGGGGCAGGTGCCGGATCTGAAAGCCGTGACGCACACCAATTTCTGCGATCTCGGCGTGGTGCAACAGGGGCGGCGCGCGGTGATTGTGGCCGCCGAGGACAACCTGATTAAAGGCGCCGCCGGCCAAGCCGTGCAGAACCTGAACCTGATGTTCGGCTGGGCGGAAACGGACGGCTTGCAATGAAGTTGCTCGTGAAGTTAGGCGGCACGCTGCTGGATGACACCGCGTCGCGCCAAAGGCTGGCCGGGGAGTTGGCGGCCGTGGCGGAGGAGCATCGGTTGGTCGTCGTGCACGGTGGTGGCAAGCAAATGACCCGTTATCTAGCCGAGCGCGGCGTCGAGAGCACGTTTGTGCATGGGCTGCGCGTCACGACACCGGAAGTGGTGGACGCGATCCTGAAGGTCTTTGCCGGCACGGTGAATCATGAGTTGGTCGCCTCACTGGTGGCGGCCGGCGCTCGCCCTGTCGGTCTGACGGGCATTGACGCCGCGCTGACGGAAGCCGAGCGCGTCTCGGCCGAACTGGGCCAAGTGGGCAAACCCACACGGACCCAGCCCGCGCTGCTCGACCTGCTGACGGCCAATGGCTATCTGCCGGTGATCGCCTGCGTGGCCGGCAATCGGCAAGGCGAGATCTTTAACGTGAATGCCGACCAGATGGCCATCAGCGTGGCCGTGGGTTTCGGCGCCGAGCGGCTTTACTTTCTCACCGACGTTCCCGGCGTGAAATCCGCTGATGGGCGGGTGATCGACGTGCTGACCGCCAGCGGCGCCAGCCAGTTGATCGCTGATGGCGTCGCCACGGGCGGCATGGAGGCCAAGCTGGTGTCGGCGTGCGAAGCACTGGCAGGCGGCGTAGGCTCGGTGACGATCGCGCCTGGAGCCGCGCCGGGCATACTGGCCCAATTGCTGCGGGGCGACGCCGTAGGAACCCGGATGGTGGCGGGATGACAACTACGATTCGCAAGGCGACCTTGGCCGACGTACGGCCCATGGCGCAGTTGATTCAGAAATACGCAGATGTCGCCATCATGCTGCCGCGCAATGAATTTGAGCTCGCTGAGCACGTGCGCGACTTTATGATCGCCGTCAACGAGGCCGATGAGCTGGTCGGCCTGGGGGCGTTGCATATCTATACGCCCACTGTAGCGGAAGTCCGCTCTTTGGGGGTAAACCCGGACCTCAAAACGCAGGGAATTGGCCGGCGCATTGTAGAATCTCTCGTCACCGAAGGGGAGCAATTGGGCCTGCACTCGATCTTCGCCTTTACCTACGTCCCGGGCTTTTTCCACAAGTTGGGATTCGATCTGGTGGACCGGGCGGAGCTGCCCCTGAAGGCGTGGAAAGATTGCTTGCGTTGCCCTAAATTGCAGGCATGTGATGAAATATCCGTCATACGTCGACTAAAAAACGACTTAGTAACCCCGGTCATCCCCCTCATTCTGGGGGGGCCATTCGCCCTGTTTCCGGAGGCCGGGATCACCCGGCCAGTACTCAAGCCGGCGGGCTGAATCGTTTTTCTTCAACAACTTAACTCTCACACGCTCCCCCTAGGTACCTACACGTCAATACCCCCAAAAGAGTTCCATCTAAGTACTTTGTTTTCAACGTTTTTTGCGATATCAAAGATGAAGAGCGTTTCTCGCGTGCTATCGCGAGGAAGCGAAGGAGTGTAGAAGAGAATGAAAGCACAAACCGTATCCACCCAAGAGGCGACCGGCCGCATCCTGTGTTCGACGATTTTTCGGCCCGGCGGCAAAAAGCTGCTGGCCAAGGGACACATCTTACGGGACGAGGACGTCCGGCTGTTAGCTGCCGAGGGCATGCAACAGGTATGGGTAACGGAACTGGAAGAGTGGGAGATCGCCGAGGACGAAGCCGTCCTTACCGTATCCCAGGAAATTGGCTGTGGCTCTCTGGAGATCCGGCCGGCGGCGGGGGGGCGGGCGAATCTGTTCGCCACCGAAGATTGCTGCCTGCTGGTGGACGAAGATATGCTGCGGCAGATCAATTGCACCTCGAGCATCGTCATTGCGACGCTCGCCAATTTTACGTTTGCCCGTGCTGGCCAGCGGGTGGCCACCATCAAGAGCAAGCCTTTTGCGGTCGGCCGCTCGGACCTGGACGGCGTGGTGGGCATGCTGAAGGAACGGGGACCTATTCTGCAGGCGCGGCCCATCCGAGCGCCGCAAGTCGGCGTACTTTACACCGATCCTCTCCATGCGGACCGGGCGCGCGTTTTGTTTGAGGGCATTGTCCGGCAACGTTTAGAGCGTTTCGGATTGCAGGCGGCCTTTTCGCTGGCTTCGACGGAGGAGGACAGCGCCGTCGCCCGGTCCTTACAGCATTTGCTGCGCGCGAAGCCAACCGTGATTTTGGTGGCTTCCACCACCGCGCCCGCCGGCCCGGAGGACGTGATCGGACGCTCCATCATTGCCGTGGGCTGCCAGGTGGAGCGCTTTATGGCGCCGGTGGAACCAGGTAACCTTTTGCTGCTGGGCTACAAGGACGACATGCCGATTGTCTCGGCGCCAGGCTGCTACCGGTCGGCCAAGTCGAACGTCGTGGACCTGATCTTGCCGCCCATGTTAGCCCGGTACCGAATCTCAGGGTGGGAAATCGCCTCACTTGGGCATGGTGGACTGTTGGGAAATTAGAATTCGCGAATAAATATCTGATTTCAGCTTGATTTCATACCAGGAGTGTATATATCCTGAAGGCGCAAGTTTCCTCCACAACCGCATACAGTGACCTCCGAGCTGTATGAAGGTGCTTATGAAAGGCCGGCTGATTATTTTCCAGCCGGCCTATTTTCTTCGGTAGGCCCCGCAATGATACGATGACTTGAGACCTCGTCCCGCTTTGCGTGAAAAACTCAGAATCCTCTCTGGCTTCGGCTTAGTCCTGCTGGGCATCGTCGGAATCATCCTGCCGGTGATGCCGGGTTGGGTCTTTTTGATTCCGGGGCTAATAATTCTCAGTGACCATTTCGTCTGGGCGCGTCGGATCCTGGATAAGGCCAAGCTGTACCTTGAGAAATTGAAGCGAACCGGAAAAAAGGTCGACTAGAGCGCATGCTGACTAAAATTTCTGTGCATGGCGCGCGTCAGCATAACCTCAAGAATATCGATGTCGAGATCCCGCGTAACTCCTTTACGGTCATCACGGGACTCTCAGGCTCGGGCAAGAGTTCGCTGGCCTTCGACACCATTTACGCTGAGGGCCAGCGGCGTTATGTAGAGACTTTGTCCCCGTACGCGCGGCAGTTTCTGGACCAGATGGAACGCCCGGACGTCGACTCGATCGAAGGCCTTTCGCCGGCCATCTCGATCGAGCAGAAAACGACGAACCGAAGCCCGCGTTCTACGGTCGGCACGATCACGGAAATTTACGATTACCTGCGGCTGCTCTACTCGTCGATCGGCACGCCGCATTGCCCGAACTGCGGCACCGCGATCTCGCGCCAGACAGGGGCCCAAATCCTCGAACGGATCAGCATGTTGGGTACCGGCGAGAAGCTGATGATCCTGGCGCCGATCGCCCGTGGGCGCAAAGGCGAGTATAAGAAAGAGCTCGAGAAACTGGCGCGGCAAGGCTTTGTAAGAGCGCGAATTGACGGCGAAATGCGGTCGTTGGACGAAGAAATCGTCCTCGATAAACGCAAGAACCATACGATCGAAGTGGTGGTGGACCGGCTGGTGCTAAAGGAAGGCGTGGAGAAACGCCTGGAAGCGTCGATTGAGACGGCCACCAAACTGACCGACGGGCTGCTGATTGTAGCCGTGGTGGATGGGCCGGAGCACCTCTACTCGCGCAAGCTGGCCTGTCCGGATTGCGGCACCAGCGTGCCGGTGATTGAGCCGCGCAGCTTCAGCTTCAATAGCCCCTATGGGGCGTGCCCCACTTGTTCCGGCCTGGGCAACCGCTGGAGCTTCGACCCCGGCAAGGTGATCATCGACGGATCGAAGCCACTGCTTGAAGGCGGAATGGGCCCGGGCGCCAACTCGAACAAGATGGCGGGTAAGTTGGCCGACGCCGGCTGGAAGTTCCGCATCGACATCGATAAGCCCTGGGAAAAGATGACCAAGAAGGATCAGGGCATCCTGATGAACGGCGAAGGCCGCTTTCCGGGCATCCTGCGGCTGCTTGAGAGTCTTTATGAAGAAGGCACCAACTCCTACAAGGAGTACCTGAGCGACTTCCAGACGGCCGTCGCGTGCCCTGATTGCCGCGGTCGCCGGCTGCAGGCCGCTTCGCTTGCGGTGCGGGTGCAGGATCTGGCGATTGACGAGTTTACGCATATGTCCATCGCCCGAGCCTTAAAAGCCGTGCGCGAGTTTAAGCTCGATAGCCGCGAGCGGCAGATCGCCGCGCGCGTGGTGGACGAAATCGAGACCCGGCTCGAGTATCTGGACGCCGTAGGGCTCGATTATCTGTCGCTCGATCGCTCCTCGTCCTCGCTATCGGGCGGGGAGGCCCAGCGCATCCGGCTGGCCTCGCAAATCGGCACCAAGCTGCGCGGCGTGCTCTATGTCCTCGACGAGCCTTCGATCGGCTTGCATCCGCGTGACAACGAGCGCCTGCTCGAGACCATCGCCCGCCTGCGCGACCTCGGCAACACGGTGTTGGTAGTGGAGCACGATGAAGAGACGATCGCACGGGCCGACTATGTGATCGACATCGGCCCGGGCGCCGGTCGCTTGGGCGGCGAAGTAATTGCCCAGGGCACGCCCGCGATGATCGCCGCCGAACCGCGGTCCTTGACGGGGCAGTATCTATCAGGCGCGCGGTCGATTGCCGTGCCGAAAACACGCCGCAAGGGCAAAGGCGAATTTCTGACTATTAAGGGTGCCACGGAGCATAACCTCAAAAACGTCGACGTGTCGTTTCCGCTGGGTACGCTGACGGTAGTAACTGGCGTTTCGGGTTCGGGTAAGTCGAGCTTAGTGAATGATATTCTCTATCGCTCGGTGGCGAAGGAAATTTATGGGTCGAAGGCGGAGCCGGGCGCGCACGCTAGTATCGAAGGGCTGGAGCACTTAGACAAGGTCGTGGATATCGACCAGTCGCCGATCGGCCGCACGCCGCGGTCGAATCCGGCGACTTATACCCAGGTCTTCTCGCCCATTCGCGACTTATTCTCCATGCTGCCCGAGTCTCGCGAACGCGGATACAAAGCCGGGCGCTTCAGCTTTAACGTGCGCGGCGGACGCTGCGAAGCCTGCCAGGGCGATGGTTTGAAGCGCATTGAGATGAATTTCTTGCCGGACGTCTATGTTACTTGTGACGTCTGCCGTGGCCAGCGCTACAATCGCGAAACCTTGCAGGTGAAATACAAGGGCCACTCGATTTCCGACATCCTCAATATGAGTATCGAAGATGCGATTCCGGTGCTGGAGAATATTCCCCAGATTCATCAGAAACTGATTACTTTGCACGATGTGGGCCTGGGTTACGTGAACCTGGGTCAATCGTCCACCACGCTCTCCGGCGGCGAGGCGCAGCGAATTAAGTTGGCGCGCGAGTTATCGAAACGCCAGACGGGGCGGACGTTGTATATCCTGGACGAACCCACCACCGGCTTGCACTTCGAGGACGTACGCCGGTTACTCGACGTCCTGCAAAAGTTAGTCGACCACGGCAATAGCGTACTGATTATTGAGCACAATCTGGACGTCATCAAGACCGCCGATTGGCTGATCGACCTGGGCCCCGAAGGCGGAGAAGGCGGCGGCGAAATTGTGGCGCAGGGCACACCCGAGCAGGTGATCAAAAACAAGCGCAGCCATACCGCGCGCGCCCTGGCCAAAGTGATGAAGCCAAAGTGATGAAGTAGTTTACTGGACGGTATCGCGCGCACGCGGCGATGGCGGCTCCCAGATGTTTTTAACGAAGAGGATATCGGCACCGGGCGACTTCGGCTCCTTGGCCACCCGGTAGTCGACGCTCTTAAAAAGCTCCTGCGCCGCCAAGTTATCCTGCGGCACTGAGGCGTAGATCTTGGACGTTTCGCAAGTCGCCTCAAAGCCCATCAACATGTCCGAGCCGACGCCGTCGCGGCGTTGCTCCGGAATCACGTAGATCAGCTTCACGCAACCGTGCTTGCCGCCTTGGGCGCTGTAGTCGAAGATGCCGTAGGCCATAATCTGGGCCTTATGCGTGACCAGCTTGCAGTGGCCCTCGCGAATCGCCGTCTCGATCAGTTGGAGCTTGGCCGGATTGTCCCGGGCTTCCGAATCCACGTCCTGGATGTGCTCAAGATCGTCGGCCTCAGCCGGCTCGGTCATATAGCACTTGAACTCTTGCATCTCTGATTCGTCGAGCTCATCGAACTCATCGAGTTCCTCGTCGAATTCGTCAAAGTCAGCCTCGGCGGGCTTGGGAAATTCTTCTGCTTTCATAAATCCTCCAATGGAGAGTATTTAATTAGAATTA
>Ga0105044_10005355_pt1 | contig 17677 bp, 15 predicted proteins | sample MAT01_FD_78092 | JGI IMG/M metagenome (GOLD analysis project Ga0105044, IMG submission 78092) | Freshwater microbial communities from Lake Fryxell liftoff mats and glacier meltwater in Antarctica - MAT-01 | ecosystem: Environmental > Aquatic > Freshwater > Ice > Liftoff microbial mat | place...
GCCGATTTGCAGTTCATCCCCTTCGGCAGCATCCTCGGCTCGGATCGCAAGATGCTGCGCACTCGGTCGGGTGAGACGGTGCAACTGGCCGATGTGCTCAGCGAGGCCGTGGATCGCTCGCTTGCGGTCGTGGTCGAGAAGAATCCCGATTTTTCCGCATCTGAGCAGGCCGAGATCGCGGAGGCTCTCGGGATTGGCGCGGTGAAATACGCCGAACTCAGCCAGTTTCGGATGACGGATTACGTCTTCGATTGGGATCAGATGCTGAGTCTGCGGGGCAATACAGCGCCTTACCTGGTGAATGCCTACGTGCGGACCCGGGCGATCTTCCGCAAGGCGGGCGAGGACTTCGTTCCGGGGGCGAAGCTCGGGCTGACGGCGGATGCCGAGAAGACGCTGGCCTTGAAGCTCGCTCAATACGCCGAGGCGCTTCCTGCGGTGTTGAGCGACTTCCGTCCCAATACCCTGGCTTCCTATTTGTATGAGCTTGCCACGACCTATCATCAGTTCTGGGAAGCCTGTCCGGTGCTCAAGGAGTCGGGGGGCGTTCGAGCAACTCGCCTGGCTCTGTGCGAGGCGACCGGTCGGGTGTTGCGCCATGGGCTTGGACTGCTCGGCATCGACACGGTGGAGAAGATGTAGTTCAATTTTGTCGCAACGATTTCATGGACGATCCCTCCTGGCTGGACAGTGCCCGCGGCTACCTCGACCTTGGCATGCTGGATGAAGCGGACGCCGCGCTCGCATCCCTGACAAATGAACAACGTGAGAGCGAGCCGGGGCGGGAGCTTGCGATCAGTATCGCTTTGAATCGTTCGGACAATGAAATAGCCTTTCGCTTGAGCGAGGAACTTTGCCGCCAGTGGCCGGCCAGTCATGCGGGTCCGATTCAGGGTGCCTATGCCTTGCACGCGCTAGGGCGGACGGAGGAGGCGATCCTTTTCCTCCAGGCGGGACCGGGGCATTTGCGGGAGGAAGCGGTCTACTATTACAACCTGGCTTGTTATGAAGCCACCCTCGGGCGCTCGGAGGCTGCGGTTTCGTGGGTGCTGGAGTCGGTCCTGCATGATCCTGCGTTTCGAGAGCGAGCCCTGGAGGATCCCGATTTGGCGGGCATCCTCGAGCGACTGAAAGCATCGTTCGAGAACGAAGAGGCATGATCGACGGAGCGAAAGTCCCAACCATTTTTGAACGCAATTTCCACGAGCGAGGCGATCTCGGAGCTTCTTGCTCCGTCTGGCAGGATGGTCGGGAGGTGATCTCGCTGGCGGGTGGTTTTTGTGACAGGGAACAAACCCGACCTTGGACGGCGGACACCCTCATTCCGGTGTGGTCGGCGACCAAGGGACCGGCCGCTGCGGCGACGTTGCTGGCCTGCGAAATGGCGGGACTGCGACCAGAGACCCCCGTCACCGGGATCTGGCCCGAACTGCGGGCCGGGCAAAGCGGGAGACTCACCGTGGCAGGGTTGCTCTCCCACCAGTCGGGCTTGGCTGCGCTCCCGCCAGAGTCTCGCCCCGACATGCTTGATCGAGAGGCTGTGGTCGAAGCGCTCGCGGCAGCGGAGCCGGCCTGGGAGCCGGGCACCGCGCACGGGTATCACCCCCGCACGATGGGATTTTTGCTCGATGAAGTTGTCCGACGCGTCAGTGGAGGGATTTCGCTGGGGCGCTTCTGGCGAGAGCGGATCGCGATTCCCGCAGGCTTGGATTTTTGGATCGGAGGGCTCCCGGAGGACGTGCTGCCTCGACTGGCCCGGATCTATCCACCGAAGTTGCAGCGCCCTACCGAGGAGGAGATTCCGTTCTATCGCGCGCTCGGATCCCCGAATTCGCTCAGTCTCGCGGCCTTTTCTTCGCCTGGTGGGATGCGGGTGCTCACGGACATCAATGACCTGCGTTATCTTCAAGCGGGGCTCCCGGCTTTAGGCGGAGTCGGCACGGCGAGGGCTTTGGCGGGATTTTATGCGATGGTCGCGGGGGGTGGGGCCTTGGATGGGAAACAAATCCTGCCTCCCGAGGTGGTGATCGCGTTGGGCAGCCGTCTGGTCAATGGAGACGACCAAGTCCTCATGTTGCCGACTTCGTTCTCCGCAGGCTGCATGATGGATCCGATCTCCCCTGACGGCCTGAAACGCCGCCAGCACTTTGGCCCTTCGCTCAGCGCCTTCGGTCAACCCGGAGCGGGCGGCAGCCACGCGTTCGCGGACCCGGAGCATGGGATTTCCTTCGCCTACACGATGAATCAAATGGAGTCGGGGGTGCTGCCGAACCGCAAGTCGCTCGATCTGGTCAAGGCGCTTTATGATTCACTTACGCCTTGAGGTTTCTTTGGGAGATTCCGGTCTCAGGTGGATGGAATTTCGACAGTTTGAAGAAAAATAACTCTTTTTGAGTGGTTTTAAACGTTTAGAGTTAAATAGAGTGACGGCGGAGGGCGTCGATTCTATCAATGAAACCAAAACCCATCTGAACCTATGAAATTGACTACTCTACTCCTGATCGCTGCATCAGTGATGACACTCGCTTCGACAACCAAGGCGGAAGCCGGACGGTTTTCGATCTCCTTTGGAAACTCTGGCTATCGTGGTAATGATCACGGCCATCACAGCTATCGAAGCTACCGAAGCCACCCGAGATATTACGGAAACTCCCGATCCTACAATACCTATCGTTACAGCGGCGTCCGCGTGAGTAGCCATCGCGGCTATCGCGGCTATCGCAGCCATCGCGGATACAGCCCGGTGAGACATGCCGTGTTTCAAAGGATCGAAAAACGATTCGACCGTGGCCATGATCGCAAACACCGTCGCTCGCACCGTCACCGCTAATAAGGTTTCGCGGCTTCGCGCCGTGCGACCGTAGGCTTCTCAAGCCGGACATCCTCGCAGGGTGTTCGGCTTTTTTGCGGACCGCAAGTAACTTATTGGTTCGCTCATACCATGGCAAAACCGTCTGGGAGAGACGAGCGAGCCCGTTAGTGCTTGAGCTTGATCGCAAGCGTCTGATCAGGACCATCTAGCGCCGGGGGCGGTATTTCGCGACGGTTCGGTATGAACCAGCGGAAATCTCTCGACCAGTGGCACACGATCCTCGCGGATTACGAACGGAGCAAATAGACGCAAGCGGAGTTCTGCCGACGACGCAGGATAGCGCTCTCGATTTTTCAATATCAGCGATACCGCAAACGCGACGACGGTGACCCGGCACAGCGGCTCATTGAAACACGACAAGTCGCTATCGCGCTGGCAGAACCGCTCCGTGATGCCGCCGCCCCCGCCACAGACGACACTTAGCCCCGGATTGGAATCCCGCCTTCCTCCTCCAGGGCGGTGATCCTGCGTTGCACCCTCGCCCAGTTGCCTGAAGTCATTGTGCAACTGGCCCTCACTCTCGCGCAAGTGGCGAGAATGACAATCTCTCCGATTTCATCAGGGGCTCTGGTCCGCGAGCTTCAATTTCCCCGCAGCCACTCAAGGGCTTTGCCAAAACTGCTTTGCTCTAAAAAATGCTTGAGTCGCTTCGGAAGGGCTGCTTCGTGGTCCTGGTGAAAAACATTGATCGCCTCGGAGACCTCGCTCAGAGCCGCGAGCTGTCCGTCAGGATCGCGATCCCTCCATTCGGTATCGGCGATCACAGCGAGGCGTCGTTCGAGCAAGGTGGCGAGTTGCGAGCCTGCGGCGGGGGGTAGGGGAGGTTCCAAATTCATTGTGGTCGGGGGCTGGGATGGATCATTCTGCCTTGGTCAATCTGGCACAGGAAAGCCTGTCGATCCACCGGCAAGTCAACGGGGAATGATCACGTGAATTTGAGACAATTCGAGATAGCCAATATTTGCTTTTTCCTACTATGATCCGGCCTCCCGACCATGGCCACTCCCGATCCGAACGTTTCCTCCTCCTGGACCCGCGGCCGCACCATGGCGCTGGTGGCGGCCTTCCTCGGATGGATGTTTGACGGCTTCGAGATGGGATTGTTCCCCGTCATCGGCAAGCCGGCCCTTGAGGATCTCCTTTCGGCGAGCGTCGCTCCGGAACGCCTCACGACCGACTTGGACCTGTGGTTTTCGGTCATCATCGCGACGTTTTTGGTAGGAGCCGCCACTGGCGGGGTGCTTTTTGGTTGGCTCGGCGATCGGATCGGTCGGGTCAAAGCGATGTCGCTGAGCATCGCCACCTACGCAATCTTCACTGGTTTTTGTGGCTTTGCCACCGAGGCCTGGCACATCGCAATGCTGCGCTTCGTCGCGTCGCTGGGCATGGGGGGCGAGTGGGCGCTCGGCGTGGCGCTGGTAAATGAACTCTGGTCGAAGGGTAATCGCGCCTTGGTCGCCGGGATGATCGGAGCAGCGGCCAATGTCGGATTCCTGCTCGTCGCCCTGCTTAGCCTGGGGCTGAATACCTTCATCGACTCGATGCGGGGATTGGTCTTCGCCCTCGGCGGCAGTGAGGCCACAGCAGCCTGGTTGCTCGATCACCAGGCATGGCGTCTCCTGATGCTGATCGGAGCGCTCCCGGCACTGGTTATCTTTTTGATTCGGCTCTTTGTGCCGGAATCGGATCGCTGGGAGGAGGAGAAAGCGGCGGGGCATACCGCCTTCTGGAAAGTCGGAGATCTAAGCGGGGTGGCCCTCGGTTCGCTCGCAGCTTTGGGCATCGTTTTCGTCTGGTCTCCCTTGGGGCGGGACGCCGGCGTGGGAACCCTCTTTGCTGGAATGGCCACAGTGTTTGGGCTTGCCGTGGTGCTCTGGGGATTCCTGCGTCCGCTCAGCCGTTACCTCGACCGGGCGCGGGCGGCGGAGAGTCTCAGCGCCGCGACCCGCAGTGAGGTGCTTCGCAATTTGGCGATGGGATCATTGTTGGTCGGCGTGGCCTGGCTCGGCAGCTGGGGGGCCACCCAGCAATCGGCCAAATGGTCGAGCACGCTCGATCCGGGTGCTTGGAAAAATGTAATCCAAAACACCCAGATCGCCACTTCACTGGGAGCCATCGCGTTTGCCTTCGCCACTCCGTTCCTGGCGAATTTTCTGAATCGCCGGATTACCTACACGATTCTCTGCGCGTCCTCTCTGGTGATGGCGTGGATCTTCTTCCGCACCAGCTCGGTGATCGACTCGACTTTCATGGTCAAAGCCTTCCTTCTCGGAGGGATCACCGCGAGTTTCTACGGATTTTTCCCACTTTATCTCCCCGAACTTTTCCCCACCCGGGTGCGGGCGACCGGACAAGGATTTTGCTTCAATGTGGCCCGCATCCTCGCGGCGGTCGGCGGCCTCCAAATCGCGAATCTCGTGGGTCTCTTCGAACCGGCTCCGAATGCCTCCGGCTTGGCTTACTCGACCCTCTGTCTGGTCTATCTGGTCGGCGTGGTGCTGATTTGGTTCGCTCCGGAAACGAAGGGACGGGCGCTGGAGTGAAGTTCTCCAGATGGGTGCTTTTCCCCTTTTTCCCGGGCCACACCGGGACTAGAGTGGTAGAATCTTCTTGAAACCCATTCATGGCTGAGTTGTTCATCATCCTGGGGCTGCTGGTCCTTTCCTTCGCCCTGCGCACCTTTCGTTGGGTATTTTGGCGCAAGCTTGGCGCGCTCGGGATCCTCGCGGCGACCTTCGCGGTGTTTTACTTTCCCACTGGCAGCATCGCGGCGGGAGTGGGCGGGCTCTTGCTCTGGTTGCTGCTCCCCTGGGTGGAACTGCTCACCCGGATTCGCAAGCTGCGACTCCCGATGATGCAACACCTTGAGCGACAGACGCCGCCGAGTGTCAATCGGTTTCCCGATCTCGCGGAAATGAGCGATGAAGTCGAGGCGGCGGGCTTCGAGTATGTTGCCGACACCGGATACGAGTGGGAAGGGCGGAATCAATTCTACCGCATCTACTACGACAACGACGAACGCACTCAGGCTTCCATCTGCCTCAGCGAACACGACGGCATGACCTGGGCCTGCTTTGCCCTGACCTCGCGACTGGACGATGGTCGGATCTTCAGGACAACGAATCTGCCATTCAGCAATCCGATGAAAGACGCTCCCGATGTCTGGCATCGGCAGGTGCATGATGCGGATACCTTTGAAGAAGTTCATACCGAGCATCAGCTCTGGGTTTCGGGCTTTGGATTTTTGCCGGAGGATTTCCGCTGCGACGCTCCCGAGGAACTGCCCAGGCTGATCGAGCAGGAGTCCGGTCGCCAAATCCTTCACAATCTGGAAGAGGGCCTCATCCGGCTGGCCGAGACGGCGGAGACGGTGCGTTACTCATGGCGCGGACTTTGGTTTCTCTATTTTCAGTTGGTCAAAGATGTGGTGAAGCTGGTCTGACCGTCGTATGGCTCTCACGCTCCAGTATCCGGTTCCGACCGTGGATGCCGTCGGCCTGACCGAACGGGCGGCTTCTTTTACCAAGCGCTCCATCAAGAACGAAGCGAAAGCGACCGGCCTGCGGCTCGCGGTTTCGATGATGGATCTGACCACGCTGGAGGGAGCCGATACCAAGGGCAAAGTGACCCACCTCTCTCGCAAGGCACGCCAACCGATGGCAGCGCGTTTTGCCTGTCCGCCGTGCGCGGCAGTCTGCGTATATCCGAACCAGGTGGCTCACGCCGTCGCGGAACTCGCCGGATCAGGCATCCCGGTCGCCTCGGTGGCAACAGGGTTCCCCAGTGGACAATACCCTCTTGCGTTGCGGCTCGCCGATGTTCGCGCTGCGGTCGGCGAAGGCGCGGCCGAGATCGACATGGTGATCAACCGGGGAACTTTCCTCGAGGGCGACGAGACGCGGGTCAGCGATGAAATCGCCGCGGTCAAAGAGGCTTGCGGCGAGGCCCATCTCAAAGTGATTTTTGAAACCGGCGAACTCCAGACCTACGACTCCGTACGTCGCGTCAGCCAGATCGCCATAGAAGCCGGGGCGGATTTCATCAAGACTTCCACCGGCAAGATCACTCCCGCCGCGACCTTGCCAGTGACGCTCGTGCTGCTGGAGACGGTGCGGGATCACTTCCTGGCGACGGGCAAACGGATCGGAGTCAAACCGGCCGGTGGCATCCGGACCGCCAAGGAGGCCCTCCAGTATCTCGTCATGGTCAAGGAAACGGTCGGCGATGCCTGGCTCACCCCGGATCTCTTTCGCTTCGGAGCCAGCTCTCTGCTGAGCGATGTAGAACTCCAGATCGCCAAACTCGTCGATGGTGGCTACCAGAGTCCTGATTACTTTTCCAAGGCATGAGTTCCGATACCTCCTCGCCCGCCGCCGCGTGGGACTACGCCCCTGCGCCCGAGACCATGCCGGTGCCGCTGCGCAAGCATTATGGATTGTTCATCAACGGCGAGTTTCGCGAGGCGGCGTCAGGCAAGACCTTCCCTTCGATCAATCCGGCCACCGGCAAAAAGCTGGCCCAGATCCAACAAGCCGACGTGGCCGATGTCGATCTCGCCGTCCGCAGCGCACGCCGTGCCTACGAAGGGGCCTGGGGCAAAATGCCTCCGCTTGAGCGCGGCAAGTATCTCTATCGGATCGCCCGCTTGATCCAGGAGAAGTCCCGCGAACTTGCCGTCCTGGAGACGATGGATGGCGGCAAGCCAATCAAGGAAAGCCGTGACATCGATCTGCCTTTGGTGGCGGCTCATTTTTTCTACTACGCCGGATGGGCCGACAAGCTCGCCTATGCCATGCCGGGGCGGACGCCGCAGTCGCTCGGAGTGGCGGGTCAGGTGATCCCCTGGAATTTTCCCCTCCTGATGGCCGCCTGGAAAATCGCTCCGGCCCTCGCCTGTGGCAATACCGTGGTGCTCAAACCGGCCGAAACGACCTCAATCACCGCGCTGCACCTCGCCCAAATTTTCCAAGAAGCGGAACTCCCTCCCGGGGTGGTCAACATCGTCACCGGAGCAGGCGAAACCGGTGCGGCCTTGGTCGGTCATCCGGGCGTTGCTAAGGTGGCCTTCACCGGCTCGACCAGCGTGGGCAAGCAAATCGCCAAATCTCTGGCGGGCAGCAAAAAGAAACTCACTCTCGAACTCGGCGGCAAAGCGGCTAACATCGTATTCGCCGACGCCCCGATCGATCAGGCCGTTGAAGGGGTGATCAACGGGATCTATTTTAACCAGGGGCAGGTGTGCTGCGCGGGCAGTCGTTTGCTAGTGCAAGAATCCATCCACGACGAATTCGTCGCCCGGTTGGGCCGTCGGCTTGAGACGCTGCGGGTAGGCGATCCCCTCGACAAAAACACCGACGTCGGCGCGATCAATTCGGCGGCCCAACTCAGACGAATCGAGGCCCTCGTCGCCTCGGGGGTGGAAGAGGGAGCGGAGTTGCACCAATCTGCTGGCCCGCTACCCGAGGGTGGTTTTTGGCATCGCCCCGCGTTTTTCACCGGAGTCAGCTCCAGTCATCGCATCGCCCGCGAGGAGATTTTCGGACCAGTCCTCAGCGTGCTGACCTTCCGCACGCCCGCTGAAGCGGTCACGCGGGCGAATGATACTTGTTACGGCCTCAGCGCCGGCGTCTGGACGGACAAAGGAAGCAAGGCTCTCGCCATCGCCGCACAGATCAAGGCCGGAGTCATCTGGGCGAACACCTTCAATAAATTCGATCCCACCAGCGCTTTCGGCGGTTATCAGGAAAGCGGCTTCGGGCGCGAGGGCGGGATTGCCGGACTGCGGTCTTACCTAAAGTGAGCGCTAGAAATTTTCGGGGAAGATCTTCAGATTCGCGACCGTCCGCAGTTTTTTCAGAAAGATCGCCACGGTTTCCTGGGTCCGCTCATTCTTGAGATGGACTCGGATTTCCTCCCCCACTTCGTCGAAGGTCACGGGACGCTCGGCTTGATGCTCGATGACTTCGGCGATGTGCCAGCCGAGGGGAGAGCGGAAAGGCTCGCTCAAAGTTCCGACCGGTAGAGCGAAGACGACCTCGGCGAATTCCGCCGGAACCCGATCGCGGGCAAACCATCCGAGGTCGCCTCCGCGAGGTTTGCTGCGCGGGTCCTCGGAGTTGGCACGGGCGAGTTTGTCGAAGGTGGCTTCGCCAGCGGTGAGTTTGCGATGCAGTTCGCGAATCAGGGTCTCGCGGGTCTCATCATCTACTTCGACGGTGGAAAGAAAGATGTGTCGCGCCCTGACCTTTTCAGGTTCACGGAAGCCTTCGCCGCTGTCCTTGTTCTCCTCATACCAGGCGCTCACTTCGGCATCGGTGACCTCGACCCCTGGGGCGATGCGTTGCTCCAGCCAGCGATGACGCGTCCACACCCGAGTCAACTCAGCCCTGATTTCGTCCGGCGTAGTACCGTGGTAAGCCGCCACCTCAGCGAACAAATCGGGTTCGGAAAATTGTCCTTCCCACGCAGCTACGAAGCGTTCGGTTTCGTCCGCTGGAGCCACGAATTTTTCTCCGTCGGCGTATTGGCGAATCAGCGTTTCATCAATCAAATGGGACAGCACCGAGCGACGAATTGGTGCAAGATTTTTCGCAGGAAGATCGGTCCTGGTTTTTCCGCGTTGGAACAAGTGGCGGTCCACCGCGAGGTCGAGATGCGCACTGGTGATCGGTTCCCGGTTGACCACCGCGACCCAGCGCTCCGCCTTTGCCCTGGCCAGTTCAGGATCGCGCCGTGATTGGATGCTTTGGTAGAGCGGTCCGTGACAGGTTCGGAGATCGAGGAAGAGATAGAGCAGGATGACTCCGTATAGCAGGCTCCGCCAGGGCAATCGCTTCATGCAGGGAAGAGAGGAGCGTTGGTCTAAATCTCAGCCGACGCGCGCCGGAGTGCGCTGCAGACCAAGGCTGGCGTAGATCTCGCGCGTGGCGTGCGATTTGTTGAGCGTGTAAAAATGGATGCCATCGACATCATGCTCCAGCAGGTCGGAGCATTGCTGGGTGGCGTAGTGGATGCCCACCTTTTCGACGGCGGCGACGTCATCTCCGGCGCGAGCGAGCGCGCGGAGCAACTTCGCGGGGAAGCGGGCTCCGGCGGCGAGATCGGCCATGCGCTCCATGCCCTTGGTCGAGGCCACCGGCATGATCCCGGCGATGATCGGAACGGCGATGCCGGCGAGGCGGCAGCGATCCCTGAAGTCGTGGAAGTCGTCGTTGTGGAAAAAAAGCTGGGTCACGATGTAGTCCGCCCCCGCATCCACCTTGGCCTTGAGGTAATCCATTTCCTTGAGGCGGTTCGGGGTGCCCGGATGACCCTCGGGAAAACCCGCCACCCCGATGCCGAAGCCGCAGCGGTCAGGGTGCTTGTTGGCACCAAACTGTTTCAGGTAGCCCACTAGATTGATCGCGTGAGGGAAGGCATCCTGCTTTTTGTCGTAGCCCTGCATGTTTTGCGGGGGGTCGCCGCCAAGGGCGAGGACGTTGCTCACCCCGGCCTCTGCGTAACGTATCAGGATGGCTTCGATATCGGCTTCCTGATGGCAGACGCAGGTGAGGTGAGGAATTGGATCAAGCGAAGTCGTCGTTTTGAGCCGCACCACCAGATCATGGGTCAGCTCCCGCGTGGATCCCCCTGCTCCGTAAGTGACGCTAACGAAGTCGGGTCCGTAGGCCTCCAACTCCGCGATGGTTTCGTAAAGGGCTTCAGAAGCCTCTGCGGATTTCGGAGGGAAAAATTCGAAGGAAAAGGTCGGACGTTGCTCCGCCAAAATGTCAGTGATATGCATGCGCGAAGCCACTTTGGCACGGGTGGGCCGAAAGTTCACCGGATTTTCGCGGGAGACAGACGAGAAACCGCAAAGCAATGACGCGGGATCTTCAGGGCGTTTTCTTCTCCGGCTTACCGTCCGGCCACAGCTTGGCCGTCAACTCGGCGTGCTGCTCTTCGGTGAGGGTCGCGGGAGGCCGCAATTCACTGCCTTGAGCCTTGGTCAGCGAATCGCCCAACTCGCGGCGGGCTTGCTCGACGTGGACCATCAGTTCGGCGATTTTTTCGGGATGGGTGGCGGCGAGGTCGGTGGTCTCGTAGGGGTCAACGGTAAGGTCGTAGAGTTCGAGGCCCACCTTCATCGTCACATAGTTCGCCGGGATGCCATCTTTTCCGCCCGGTTTGCCGCCGAGGCTGCGGGCCTGATGGGGAAGGAGGAGTTTCCAATTTCCGCTTTGGACGGCATGCAATTCGTTGTTTTTGTAGTAAAACCAGTAGGCTTCGTGAGGATTTTTGGCGCCGGGTTCTCCGACGAGCAGCGGCCAGATATCGAGCCCGTCGATCTTCTTCTCCGGGAGCGGAGCGCCGATCAATTTCGCGAGGGTGGGAAGCAGGTCGATGTTCATCGCGGCGGTGTCACAGACCGTGCCGGCCGGGATTTTGCCGGGCCAGCGCATCACGCACGGTTCGCGGAGGCCACCCTCCCAGACGGTGCCTTTGCCTTCGCGGAAAGGGCCGGCTGATCCTGCGTGGGTTCCGTAAGAAAGCCACGGGCCGTTGTCGCTGGTGAAAATAACGAGGGTGTTCTCATCGAGTCCGAAGGTGCTGATGGCGTTGAGGATCTCTCCAACGGACCAATCGATCTCGGAAATGACATCGCCGTAGAGGCCCAACTCGGTCTTGCCATCGAAGCGGTCGCTCGCGTAAATGGGCACGTGCGGCTGATTGTGCGGCAGGTAGATGAAAAACGGCTCGTCGCGATGATGCCCGATGAAATCGACGGCCTTGGCGGTATACCAGGAAGTCAGCATCCGCTGGTCCGCTTCATCCACGGTGCGCAAGGTCGTGACATTCTCGATCAGCGGTAGCGGCGGGAAGCGGTTCGCCCCGCCCTCAGGATGGAAGGGCCACATGTCGCCGGAGTAGGGGATGCCGAAGTAGGTGTCGAAACCGTGATTGGTCGGCAGCAGGGTCTCGTGATCGCCGAGGTGCCATTTGCCGAACATCGCGGTGGCATAGCCCTGGCCTTTGAAGACTTCGGCCATCGTGGTTTCGTCAGGATTGAGTCCAATTTTGCTGCCGGGGCTGAGCGCGCCGTTGATGCCGAGCCGGTTTGAGTAACAACCGGTCAGCAGTCCGGTCCGCGAGGCGGAACAAACCGGCTGGGAAGCATACCATTGAGTGAAAAGGCGACCCTCCGCCGCCATGCGGTCGAGGTGGGGCGTTTCATAACCCTCCGCTCCATTCACTCCCATGTCGCCGTAGCCCTGATCATCGGTGAAAATGATCACGACGTTGGGGGGACGTTCATCTCCGAGGGCGACGCTCGAAACGAGCATTCCGAAGAGTGAAAAGGCAAAGAGGGCGGTTTTGTGCATAAGAATCAGTGGCGCGAGCCGAGTAACTTTCTTATCATAGGAAACAGCGGCGGCGCAAGGACGCATCTCCGCTTCATAGGGTATGGTTGGTGATTATACCCTGTTTAGCCGGCACCCCCACTCCCCAAGGTATCCCCCTCCCCATGATTCGCCTCCTCCTCGCTCTCATTCTGATCGGGTTCACCAGCCAAGCTTCAGCGCAGTATCTCCGCCCCAGCCTGCCGCTTGAGCAAATCCGGCGGCAGGAGCAGCGCAATCTCTGGCGGCCCGAGGTCCGGGTGATCCGTTCGGATGCCTCGCGCAAACTCCCCGCCGGCGTTCCGCTGACTTACACGCTGTCGTGCAAGCGGGGCTTCATCTCCCGGGTCGAACTGCGTGCCGGGGCCAAACTGATCCGTATCATTCAAAGCGAGGCGACCCGGGGCGGCAGCGGCACCGTCACCGTCACGCCGGACGACCTGCTTCGGGTCGGAAAGAATCGCACCGCATCGTTTACTTTGTGGGCTTGGCAGGGCGTGCCGGGCTTTCAGAGCATCCACGCTGAATCCATCGCCTACACCCTCGCCCCCTGATTTTTTTCGCTTATGGACATCCGCACTGAAGACTACGAACAGCTTGGCAAATTCTACCTTGGCAAGAATTACGACGCCAAAACCCAGGAAGTCGGTGACGACCTCGTGCTCTACGATTCCAAGGACCTCGTCACCCATGGCGTGGTCCTCGGCATGACCGGCTCGGGCAAAACGGGTCTTTGCATCGCCTTGCTGGAAGAAGCGGCGATGGACAACATCCCGGCCATCATCATCGATCCGAAGGGCGACATCGGGAACTTGCTTCTGGCTTTCCCCGATCTCGCGCCAAAGGATTTCCGTCCCTGGATCAATGAAGATGATGCCGTAAAAAAAGGGATCACTCCCGATGAGCACGCCGCAAAAACCGCAGCGATGTGGGAGAAAGGGCTCGCTGACTGGGGGCAACCAGCCTCCCGGATTCGTGAGTTTCGGGACAAAGTGGATCTCACCATTTACACCCCTGGTTCAAATGCCGGGCTGCCGGTATCCATTCTTAGCTCGCTCGACGTGCCGGAGTTTGAAGTCATTGATGATGCGGAGGCTTTCGGCGATCGGGTGGAATCGACCGTGACTAGCTTGCTCTCGCTCGTGGGCAACTCCAGCGATCCGATGCTCGATCCCGAGCACATCCTGCTCTCGAATGTTTTCGCCAGCACCTGGCGGTCCGGCTCCGGAGTCACCCTGGAGGCCCTCATCCGCCACATCCAGGTGCCGCCTTTCGACAAAATCGGGGTCATGGACCTCGACACGGTTTGCCCCGAGAAAAGCCGCCTCGCCCTTGCGATGAAGATGAACAACCTGCTCGCTTCGCCCGGTTTCGCGACATGGAGGGAGGGAGAAGCGCTCAACATCAAACGCATGCTGCACACCCCCGAAGGCAAGCCGCGCATCTCCATTTTTTCGATCGCCCATCTTTCCGACGCTGAACGCATGTTCTTCGTCTCCCTCCTGCTCAATCAGATGCTTGGGTGGATGCGAACTCAGACCGGCACCACCAGCCTGCGGGCCCTCCTCTACATGGACGAGATCTACGGGTATCTCCCGCCCTCTGCGATGCCGCCGTCGAAGAAGCCGATGATCACCATGCTGAAACAAGGTCGCGCCTTTGGCCTCGGCGTGTTGCTGGCGACCCAAAACCCCGTCGATCTCGATTACAAAGCGCTGTCTAACATCGGCACATGGTGGCTGGGGCGTCTCCAGACCGAGCGCGACAAAGCACGCGTGCTCGATGGGCTTGAGGGCGCCGCGGCCAGTCAAAACGGGTCCTTTGATCGCCAGGAAATGGAGCAACTCCTCGCCAGCCTCGGCAATCGAGTTTTCCTGATGAACAACGTACATGACGACGCACCGGTGCTGTTTCATGTGCGCTGGGTCATGAGTTACCTCGCCGGGCCGCTCGGGAAACGCCAGGTCAAAGAGTTGATGGATCCAAAGCGGGCCGCCAGCGCGGCCATCGCTGCGGCGGCGACTCCAGCAGCAGTCACCTCCTCGTCGGGCCCGACACCAACCACCACCGAGCTCCGCCCCCGCCTTCCTCGCGGCGCCGATGACGCTTTTTTACCCATCGCTTCCGGCTCCGAAACCGAATCCATCCACTACCTGCCGATGGTTTATCGTGTAGGTGAGGTTCGTTACAGCGATCCCAAAAAAGGCATCGACGGAGCGGTGACCACGACGCAGCTCAATCGCCTTCTGGGAGGTGGAGCGGTCGATTGGCAAAAGACCGAGGTTCTTCCTGAAGGGCACTCGAACACCCAATTGGAGCGCGAACCCCGCGCCGGAGCCAGCTTCGGCGAAGTTCCTCAATCCATGTTGGAAACCAAATTCTGGTCCGAACTTGGCAAGGGCCTTGAGGATGAACTCTACGCTCGCCAGTCTCTCACCCTCTGGCAAAGCCCCAGCTCCGGCCTGCTCTCCCAGATCGGCGAATTCGAAGGTGACTTCCGCGCCCGGCTCGTCCATGCGGCCCGCGAGGCTCGTGACACGAAAGTCGCCGAACTCCAGGCGGCCTTCGCGAAGAAATTCTCCGCCGCCGAAGCACAGGTCATGAAAGCCCGCGACGCCCTCGCTGAGCAACAGGCCCAGGCCAGCAGTGCCAAAATGGATACTGCAGTGCGAATCGGCGGCACGATCCTCGGCGCGGTGCTCGGTCGCAGCATTCGCACGGGCAGCCGCAGCTCCATGACGGGTGCCTCAAAAGCCTGGAAAGAAAGCCGCGACGTTTCACGTGCGGAATCAGCTGTCTCCGAACGCGAAGACAGTCTCGCGAGTCTTGAGCAGGAATGTGAGAAAGCCGTCGGCGACCTGAAGAACGCCCTCGATCCCATGAACGAGAAGCTCACCCCTGTCGTCCTCACCCCATTGAAAAAGAACTGCAGCGCCACATCCGTCGGCGTTCTCTGGATGCCCTATCGGGGAGGGGCGAGTGGACCCCAGGTTCCGGCTTGGTAGGGAGCCATCCCCATGTCCGACCTCCTCGCAGAACTTCGCCGACTCGACAAGGCCCACTTCTGGCATCCCTTCACCCAGATGCAGGAGTGGGTCGCCTCGGAGGAAGACCCGCTCATCATCGCGTCCGGTCGCGGCGCTACCCTGACCGACCTCGAAGGGCGAACCTACTTCGATGGCAACAGCTCGATCTGGACCAACGTCCACGGGCACTGCCATCCGGCCATCGTAGCGGCCGTCCGCGAGCAGCTCGGGCGGCTCGATCACTGCTCTGCGCTGGGCTTCTCGAACGAACCGGCCATCCGCCTCGCGGCGCGGTTGGTGGAACTCTTCCCACCGCATACCCTGACCAAAGTATTTTTTACCGACAACGGTTCGACGGCGATCGAGTGCGCCTGCCGGATGGCGGCGCAATACCGGCAACTGGCTGGCGAGTCCCACCGAACCCACTTCATCGCGTTTGATCAGGCCTATCATGGCGATACGGTCGGCGCAGCTTCCCTTGGCGGAGTATCCCTTTTCCGCGCCCATGAAGCCGCCGCAGGATATCCGGTGATCCGCCTCGCCGATGCCGACCAGCTTGCCGATTTGTCCGCGGAAACGATCGCTTCTTGCAACGCCCTCATCATCGAACCACTCATCCAGGGAGCCGCCGGAATGCGGACCTGGCCGCCCGGCATGCTGCGTCGCCTCCGCCAATGGTGCGATCAGCACGACGTGTTTCTGATCCTCGACGAAGTCATGACCGGCTTCGGCAGGACTGGAAAGATGTTCGCCTGCGAGCATGAGGACGTCATCCCCGACTTCCTTTGCCTGGCCAAGGGACTGACCGGCGGTGTGCTTCCCCTTGCGGCGACGCTCACGACCGACCGAGTCTATGAGGCCTTTCTCGGAACTTCCGCAGAAGCGAAAACGTTTTTCTACGGTCACAGCTATTGTGGAAATCCCCTGGCCTGCACGGCGGCGTTGGCCAGTTTGCAAGTGTTCGAAGATGAGCGAGTCATCGCCGGACTGCCACTCAAAATCGAAGCTCTTCGCTCCAGTCTCGCGATTCGTGCTCGCGAGACCCCGAGTTGGGGCGAATTCCGACAAGTCGGCTTGATTGCCGGAATCGATCTCATTGCCGATACGGGAGCCGGCCCGCTCGACCCGGATCTTCTGACTGGCGCACGCATCTGTCGTCGCGTTCGCGCTCACGGCCTGCTGACCCGGCCGGTGCGCGATACTCTCGTCTTGATGCCGCCTCTCTGTGCAGAGCCTGAGGAGATTATCGCAGCAGTGGACGCCTTGCAAAAAGCGTCAATTTGGCCCTGAAGCATGCTCCCCGGCGCAAAGCAGCGCCTGCGACCGATGGAGGCAGTTCCACCGCCACACGTGCACCCGGACTCAAACCCGGCGGCGGCGATGCCAAGGCCAGGGAGGATGTGACGCCTCCGAAAGCCGTCTCACCGGATCACTCACTCAGTCACAACTGCCACAACCGCCGCTGCCGCAGCAACCACCGCTTTCGACAAGGTCATCGGGGGTGGGCAATTGGCCGAGTTCGAGGGTCTTGCCAACGTGGCGGGACACCTGTCGGAGGATCCCGTTAAGGACTTCCTCAGCGGCCATGAAAGGACCGGTTACAGGGTGATCCTGGATTTTCTCCAACTGGTCGTTGAAAGAATCGATTTCGGTTTGCGTGAGCGTACCGCTGCGCTGCTTTTGACCCATCGTTTCGCCCAGTTCGACGAATTTCTGGTAGCTGGCCTGAGCGGCGGGGTTTTCAAAAAAGGCCTCCACTTTGGCGGCGTTTTCCTTGTATTCGCTCGACTGGAGAATCAACGAACAGAGTTCGCGGGTCTTTTCGAGGATGGCGGAGTTGGGTGCTAGCACTTGTGACATGAGTATAATTAAACGGAAAGAGGAGACGTGACAAGCGGGGATTCCTTACCATCGGCGGAGCGAAAGGCGATGCTGGGGGCGCTTTTGGAGGACCGAAGCAGGCAGTCGCGGGAGCTCCGCAAGGGGGCTGCGGTGGTCGTGCCGGGCCAGTTCGGCGGCGGCGAGGGTGCGCAGTTCCGACCAGCGGGGGACGTTGAGATCGGCGGCGTGGCGGATGTGCCGGAGCAAACTGAGCCACTCGACGAGACAGCGTTCGACATCGCCCGCACCGAAGGGGAGCGAGGGTGCTTGGGCGAGGAGGGAGTTCAACTTGCCGCCGAGATGGAGGGAGAGGACTTCGGCGGCCCCCTCACCGTAGGCGGGCGGGAGTCCGACCTCAAGATAGCCCGGATGGTCCGCCGCGCCGTAGGATCGCAAGCAAGCCGCCGCCAGCCGTTCGCTGCTACCGAGGCCTCCGCGCAGCGCCGGGGGAAGGGCCTCGCTCAAGACCGCATCGAGTTCGAAGCGATGGCCCGCCCTAAGGTTGGCGAGATGAAGCA
>Ga0105044_10005356_pt1 | contig 17671 bp, 18 predicted proteins | sample MAT01_FD_78092 | JGI IMG/M metagenome (GOLD analysis project Ga0105044, IMG submission 78092) | Freshwater microbial communities from Lake Fryxell liftoff mats and glacier meltwater in Antarctica - MAT-01 | ecosystem: Environmental > Aquatic > Freshwater > Ice > Liftoff microbial mat | place...
ACTCTGAGTCCGGCTTGCGCGGAAAGTGGCGGCGGGACAGCTCCTGGACCACAGGTGCCCGGCCGGTGTCCACCCGTCCTTGCTCCAGATCCTCCCCCGCCTTGTCGACGCGCTCGTCAGACAAGGGCTGTTGTTGGCTGTCGCTGGACTCGTCTCGCTCATGCGGCAGTTTGGGTACCGGCTGTCGCTCGCGCGAAACTTGTATCAGCCCGCCGTCGGGGTTTTCTTGCTTGGGCGGCATGGGGCGTCTCCTTCTTGCAGGGGGATGAGGGAAGGGCCAGGGCTTGAATGGCGAATGCCCTGCACCTCCAGCATGGATTCTGAAGTGCCGTTCTCTGCGGCGCAATCGGCACACCAGCCGCATGGCGGTAGGCGCGCTCCGACAAACAAAAACGCAGACGCGCATGGCGCCCATGACGCAGTCGGCGCACGCCGTTGACAGGCCGATTCTTGCAGTCGTTTCCTACAGGCCGTTTTCTACAGGCCGTCTCCTACAGACCGTTTCCTACAGGCCGCCGCGTCGCCGTCCTATGCCTTCCAATGCCCCTCGAACATAGACTGAATTCGTTCTTTCATTTGCCCGCACATCACACCACTTCTCACGCGCAATCCACCCACCTCGAACAGGAGACACCATGGACACCCAATCAACCCACCAAGAAACCATCTCGTCAAACAACGTCGAAGGCACCAAGGTCTGCAACGAGAAAGGAGAGAAGCTGGGCACGATCGACGATCTGATGATCGACAAGCGCAGCGGCCAGGTTCGCTACGCCATCATGGAGTTCGGCGGCTTCATGGGCATGGGCACCGACCGCTACCCGATTCCTTGGCACATGCTGAAGTACGACACCTCACAGGACGGCTACCTGGTACCGCTGAACAAGGATCGCCTGGACAAGGCCCCCCGCTACCCGCGCAGCGACTTGCCCGAATACACCCGTGGCTACGAGCGCAGCATCGACGACTTTTGTGGTGTGGCCAGCAGGTAGGCTTGCGCTGATGCGGCAAGGGTGCCGGTTGCCGCGTCACGGTCACGCATTCGACACCTACCCATTCTTCACCCGTTCGCCACGCATCGTCATGCCGCAGCGCCGTCGTTTGGTCGCCGTTTGGCCCGTCTGCGCGCTGGCGGCAGGATGCGCGCTGTCCGGCTGCGCCGCGCTGCCCTCACGCGCGGATTTGCCGCCGCCTGTGCCCCCAGCGCAGATTGCGGCCGCGTTGACCCTGCACGACGCGCGCGGGGCCGTGCCGGCACAGCGCAAGCAGAGCGACCTGACCGCCTTGCGCGCCGAGGGAAAAGGCGAGTTGCTGCAGCTGCACCTGGGCGTGATGGCGGCACAAGACGATTTGCATCTCTACCGTGGCAACTCAGCCCGTCTGCTGATCGACGGGCCGCAGACTTTCGCTGCGATGAAGGACGCCATAAAAAAAGCCCGCCATCGGGTGTTGGTGGAGTTTTACATCGTCGAGGACGCAGGCGTTGCAGCGGAGTTGGCTGCGCAGTTGTTGGACAAGGCCGCGCAAGGCATCGGCGTGGCCTTGCTTTACGACAGCGTCGGATCGCTGCAAACCCCTGAAGCCTTCTTCGACCGGCTGCGTGCCGGCGGCATCGCGGTTTGCGCCTTCAACCCCCTCAACCCGGTCAAACGCCTCGGCGCCTGGGGCCTGATGGAGCGCAATCACCGCAAGCTGCTCGCAGTGGACAGCGACGTGGCATTCACCGGTGGCCTGAACCTGACCCAGGCCTATACCGAAGGCTCATTTGGCAGTGCGCGCCGCACGCGCAGCGCAGCGACCGAGGCCGATCAGGATCGCGGCTGGCGCGATACCCAAGTGCAGGTGCGCGGCCCCGTGGTGGCGGCGATGGCGCGCCTCTTCGACCAGTCCTGGACCGAGCAGGGCTGCAAAGGTGTGTTGCCTAAAGCGCCGCCCGCACGGGTGGCAGCACCGGGTGAGCGAGTCATCCGTCTGGTGGCCGGCGACCCCGACAAGGGCGTCAACCCGAGCTACAGCATCCTGATTTCAGCCGTCGGCGCAGCACGCCGCAGCGTTCTGCTGACGATGGCCTACTTCGCACCCGGGCATGACATGGTGGAGGCCTTGGCGGAGGCCGCGCGCCGCGGTGTGGACGTGCAGATCGTACTGCCCGGACGCAGCGATGTCGCGCTGGTGCAGTTGGCGGCACGCTCCTACTACGAGCGCTTGCTGCAAGCAGGCGTGCAGATCCACGAGATGCAACACGCCGTGATGCACGCCAAGACCTTTGTTGTCGACGGTGTGCTCTCCAGCGTGGGCTCGAGCAACCTGGATTGGCGCAGCATCGTGGGCAACAACGAGATGGACCTGCACGTGCTGGGGCAGGACTTCGGCGCCGACATGGAGGCGCTGTTTCAGCGCGATGTTTCGGTCTCGAAACGCATCGACCCCGCGCAATGGCAGCGCCGGGGATGGTGGCAAAAAGGCCTGGAGAGTTTGGGTCGCTTGATGGAGCCATTGCTGTAGGGCCCTGCTGGATGCCGCCTCGATGGCCGGCTATGAACCCATCACGCGCGTCAGTTCAATGGTGTCAATGGCGGGCAGGCGCCAGACCCGCCTTCTCCGCATCGCGCAGTTGCTTCGATTGGCGCTCGGTTTCGGGCGCCGCATCACGCGCCGCCTGCTCCACTCCCCCGCCCTCGATGAAGTCTTCAGCCGACTGCCGGTGGCGACGCGCTGCGGTGTAGTTGCCTTCGCCCTGCATCGCAGGTCCGCCCAAGGTGTCGGCGTCGCCGCCAGCGTGCTGGCTGCCGCCGTCACTTGCAGAGCGCTCGGTCCGGGTACCGGTTTCGGCGTGCTCTTTGTTGTCCGCTTTGTTGTGCGCTTTGTTCTCAGCTTTCTTGTCCGCTTTCTTGTCCGCTTTGTTGTCAGCTTTTTTGTCAGCTTCGTTGCTCGCTCTGCTGTCTGCGGTGGTGCCTGCCTGGGTACCCGCTTGTCCGGCGCTGTCTCGTGAAGACTGGGGGGACGGCTTGTTGCTGCTGTTCATGATGAACTCCTTCAAGTTCGAGGGTGGGCAGCCTGGGCTGCTGATGGGTGTGCAGACGTTGGGCAAGCGGGATGCCCGGCACGACCGGGACAACCGGGTTTGGCTCAACCGGGTTTGGCTCAACCGGGTTTGGGACAGCCGGGGGTTCCGGGGATTTGGGCAGCGACTTGCAGGCAAGCCGCTTGCCCAGTGGCTCCAGGCCCTTCCGGCTTCCCACTTCCCGCTTCCCGCTATCCATTTCCTACTTCAGTGACCTGACGGTGCGTGCCACGGCCGTGGGTCTGGATGCGGCATCGACGCCGGTCGAGCTCGTGATGAGCGACCGATTGCGATGCTGCAAGACCGACGGCAAGGCAGGCGACGCTCTGGCCCACATGTCGCATGCCCAGATCGGACGGCTGCCGGTGCTGCACACCGAGGGCGTGCTGGTGGGCATGGTCTCGCTGGGAGACTTCGCCGTGCGCGAGCCGCGTGGTGTGCAGCAAGCGCTGTGTCACATCTCCACGCCTGCCGAACCCGACCGCTCTGCTGCCCAGCAGCTTGGCTGGTTCAGGCAAGGATGGACGCCGCGCAACGTCGCCGATCCATCGGCTCGATGCGCAGCGTCTGGCGGTACTTGGTGACCGTGCGCCTTGCGACCCTGAGACCCTGTTGCGCCAGCGCCAGCGTGATGCGCACATCGCTCAAGGGCTCGGCGGGATCTTCAGCTTCGATGATGTCCTTGATCAGGCTGCGGATGGCCGTACCCGTACATTGGCTGCCGTTGGCGCTGACCATCGCGCGGGAGAAAAAATACTTGAGCTCGTAGACGCCAGTGGGCGTGGCCATGTACTTGTTGTTGGTCACGCGCGAGACGGTGCTTTCGTGGATGCCGAGCTCCTCGGCGATCTCGCTCAGGCCCAGCGGCTTCATGGCCATCGCACCGTACTCGAAGAAGTTGCGCTGGCGCTTGACGATGGCCTGCGCCACATCGAGGATGGTCAAGAAGCGCTGTTCCACGTTGCGCAGCGTCCAGCGCGCCTCTTGCAGGTGCGAGCCCAGTTCGACATTGCTGGCCGAGCGGTGCCGCTGGTACAGCCGCGCATAAACCTCGTTGAGGCGGATGCGCGGCACGATCGCCGGGTTGAGCTGCACCGTCCACGCGCCGCGCTGCCTGTTGACGATGACGTCGGGGATCACATGCGCGACGCGCGCCGAACCCAGTCGCCAGCCCGGATGCGGGTCGAGATGGCGGATCTGCTCACAAGCGTGTTGCACGGCTTGCTGGCTCTCGCCCAGGACACGAGCCAGGCGGGCGGTGTCGCGCGATGCCAGCAGCGGCAGTTGCTCATCGACGATACGGCGTGCCAGCGCGCGCAGTCGCGGGCATTGCAGCGCCGGCAGTTGCAGCGCGATGCACTCGCCCACACTGCGGGCGGCTACGCCTGCCGGTTCGAGCGACTGCACGCATTGCAAGGCTTGCTGCGTTTCCGCCAGCGTGGCGGCAGGCTCCAACTGGGCCAGATCCAACAACGCTTCCAAAGGGCTGCGCAGGTAGCCGTCATCGTCGAGTGATTCGACGATGACATGCGCCAGCACGGCTTGGCGCTGAGCCAGCTTCAACAGCCCGAGCTGACGATGCAGATGGGTGTTGAGCATGGTCTCCACCGGCATCAGGTCCAGCGCGTCGATCTCGCCCTCGCCGCCGCGTCGCACCCCCGAGCCGATGTCAGCGTTCCACAGTTCGCGGTCGCTGATTTCGGCGAAATCTGCTTCTGCCTGCAGGCCGTCGTCACCGGGCGGCTCGGCGCGGCCGGCATCGGGATCCAGCGCCGAGCGCAGTCCTTCGACAAAACCTGAATCCATCAGGCCATCAGCCTCCAGCATGTCTGCCGCACCTGCCTGAGATGCAGTGGTTGCAAGCGGCCTCTCACCTGTCGGCGCGCCCGACAACGTGTCGGGCAACGTGTCGTAGCAGCCTTCGCTTTCATCCTCGTACTGCAGAAAGGGATTTTTCTCCATCGAACCGCGAATCAACGCGGCGAAGTCAAGTGAAGACATCTGCAGCAGGCGCACCGCATGCTGCAAGCGGGGCGAAAGAATCTGGTTTTGCCGCTGTTCGGCATGCATTCGCAAGGCGGGCACGGCTGGGTTCTCCTCTGGGTTGAATGTGGGCGGTCGGCGTTGCCTGCTGTACGCAACGTCCATGCCAACAAGCCAGCGCTATGATGGGCCCAGCAGGCGCGGCGAATCAGCAGGGACGGGCCGGAACCGATTGCCGCAAAGCGTGCCGAATTGCACGCCGTGAAGAACATAGGGGATCCAGCTTCCAGGCCCGTGTTCCCCGATCAATCGTTCTTGTTTGCGCCGCGGATGTTCATCGCCGCCAGGGCAAACTGCAACACCACCAGCGCATACGAAGCGCTGTGAAACCCCCACACCACCCACAACAGGTTGCTCAGCAGAAAGAGCCAAAAGCCGATGCGGCGCCTTGTGCGCGCGGTCGAAGCCACAAACCAGGCCGCGGCCACAGTCACGAACATGGCCGGCCATTGCAACGCGTTGAGCCACTCGGCGTTTTCCATCGGCATCCTTCACGTCTGGTGCACGACAAAGGCCGTGCCAACCCTTCTGAGGGCAAAGCCGGTGCCCGGAATGGCGCTTGCACGAGACGACGGTGCACAAGCTTTCAGTTCAGAGGGCCACCAACGAGTGCCGGTCAGGCTCGTGCCTGCGTCGGCTTCATGGGCCAGGCGACTGCTGAGTTGGCGTTGGCGCTGGCGTTGGCGTTGGCGCTTGCCTCGGCCGGGCCCGCGAGCGGCGTGTGCGCAGCAAGCTGCTGGCGAGTGCCGAAAGAATGCTTGCGGCGCTGGTCAACAACCCCGGGCTGAGCGATTGGCGCCAGCGTTCCGGCGCCAGCGGCCAAGCCAGTGTCAACAGTGGGCCCCAGATCAGCCCACCGCCGCCGGAAGCGGGGTGCTGGCCAGGAGCATCATGGGCTTCGTGGGCATCACGGGCTTCACGGATTTCACGCGCTTCACGCGCGTTGCGCACGCTGGAAGCCTCGCGCCGTAACAGCTTCCACAGCAACCAGGCGCCTGCGCCTGCGGCCGCAATCGGCAACCAGCGGCTCGGCTGCAACTGCGCGCTCAGGCCGCGCTTCAGGCGCCCCGCAGCGTCGCCAATGCGATGCTCCCGTTCGATCAGGCGCATTTCGGCCTGTGCGATGCGCTGATCCAGCGAATCGCCCACTGAGCGCTCAGCCGGCATGGCCTGCGCCCACTGCACGACCAGCGACCGGCTGGCTGTTGGACCGAGCCGGATTGGCCCCATCGGGTGGCGCTTCAGGGCGCTCTTGACCGAAATCCGTCAGGTGCCGGAAAGTCGCCGACAGGTTGACGCGCTTGAGCAATGCCTGAGCTCGCAACCAGGCCCACCACAGGGCTGCGGCATTGACCGCGAGCATGAGTGCGAGCGCAACTGCAACAGGCAGGCCGGCACCGACCATCGCAGTGATGGCAGTCGCCCAGGCCAGCAACCACACCGTGACGATCAGCACCGTGGCGGCGACCACCAGCATCGCCAACTTGACCAGGGCGGCCCCCGCACGCTTGATTTCCAACGCCAACAGATCGACGCGATCGGTCAGCAGGCCAGGCAGCTCGCGCCAGATCTCTTTCAAGCCCTGGCCCATCGGCGCCGGTGGGTCTCCGGTCGAGGCTGCTTTGGACTCCAGGCTGTCGCTGCGCGCCGCGCTTTGCTGGTCGCCGGGGCCGGCCGCATGGGTGGTGGCAGGCATCTTTCTGGCCTCAGCGACGCGGCTCGGTCAGGCGCGCCACCAGTATGCCTACCGCCAGCGCCGTGGCGAGCGCGGCCAAGGGGTGCTCTCGTACAGTGCCGCGCAGGCTCTCCGTCCACTCGGCTCCGGTTTCGCGCAGCGTAGCCGCCTGGGCGCTGGCACGGTCGCTGACCGCGTGCAGCCCTTCTTGCAGATGATGGACGTGCGGCGCAGCCGTGTGCGCCAGCTTGTCCACGGTTTCGTGTGCCGTTTGCACCACGCGGTCGAGCATCTCGTCGCCCGTGGACCTGCGACCTTTGTCAGGCGTGGCTGCTGCACTGCCGCCATCCTCTGCGCTGGGCACACCGGCCAGGGAACTGTCTTCAGAGGTCGAGGTTGGGTCGTTCTTGAAGGTGGCCATCAGCGTGACTCCCCGCTGTTCGCGCCAAGCGGCCCAAGTGACGTTGCAGCCGTTGCAGCCGTTGCAGCCCCTGCACCCCCAACCGGCGAGACGACACTGGCAGGCGAGACATTCTCAGTAGGCCAGACGATGAAGTGGGTCATGATCGATGCTCCGTTGATGAAGGAGACGTTGCGTGGCAAGCGACATGCCTGGCCGAAAGATCAAACTTGAAACCAAGTAGGTGCGGTACTACAACCACACATCACCCTGGCCGATGGCTCGCCACACGCCTCAGATGAATGATGAATACCGCTGATGGCAACGCGCACTCAAGAACGGCCAGACTGCTAACGCCTAGATGGACCAGATCAGGCAGATGGGTTACCAGATCACTGCGAACAATGACCCGTACAGGGCGAAATGGAGTACGAGGTCGTCATGGGCAAGAACAGCTACGAGGTGCAGCTGAACATGGACGAGAGGACCGGCAAGGTCAAGGAAGTCGAGGTCTCCAGCAACCTATGGCATGCAGATGCCACCGAGCGAGCGCTTGAACGGCGCAAATAAGGCCTCTTTGCCGGCCGGGCGATACTCGCCGCCCACTGCCGGATGAATTTCGGCAGCGCGGTCGCCGCTTTTGCTTCCGGCGGTGCAGTTCCACAACGACCGGTTGCCGGACATTCGCGCCCAGGCTCAGTTCAAAGAGTTGGACCCCCGAGGCTGTCAAGAACACGCAGACTTGTTTTCTGTTTTCTGTTTTCTGTTTTCTGTTTTCTGTTTGCTGCGCGTGCGTCTCCGCTCGTGGCCAACTCAGGAAGCAACCTCTGAAAGGAAGATTTCCACCCTGCGGTTGGCTGCACGGCCTGCTTCGGCAACGTTGTCTGCAATCGGCTCGCGCGAACCATGGCCCTCTACCGTGACCCGATCTGATCTCAGACCGCGCACGGACAGGTAGTCGCGCACGGCGGCGGCGCGCTCGCGCGACAACGCTTCATTGACGGCATCGCTGCCGGTGCTGTCGGTATGGCCGACGATGGTCACGCGGGTACTGCCGTCCAGATTGCGCGAGATTTCGTCGAGCACCGGGCGCATCGTCGGCTTGATCGCCGATTGCCCGGTGTCGAATGAGACGTCGCTGGGCACGTTCAGCCGCAGCCGGTTGTCCTCCGTGCGGGTCACTGTGGCGCCGGTGCCTTGTGCGGCCTGCTGGATCGCCTGACGCTTGTCTTCCATGCGCTTGGACCACAGATTGCCAGCCACCGCACCGACGGCGCCACCGAGCACCGCACCCTGCCCAGCGCTGCCGCCCGTGACTGAACCCAGTATGGCGCCGACCACAGCACCGGCACCGGCTCCTTTGGCGGTCCCTTGCTCACGTTCGCTCATCGACTCGCAGCCGACCAGCAGTGCCAGCGTGGCGGCCAGGGCCAGCACGGCCGGCCGCGCCAGTGCTGGCTGAAAAGTTCGCTGCATGTCGCGCATGATGTGTTCCTGGCTGTGGGTGGATACAGCCACAGCATCGCAAGCTGCAGCGCGCTGCGGCATCGGCGGTCGTGCCATCAGCGCATCGGAAATGTCCTACACGTCAGACGGCATCCAGCACACAGCAGCTGCCTGGGCACTTGCGCTCTTGCGCTCTTGCGCTCTTGCGTCCTTGCAGCAAGGTACGCCGATTTCCCCATTGTTGAGATTCAGAGGCACGCACCATGTCAATGTGACAGGAGAGCTTCATGCACCCTTTCAGAAACTTCATCCTGATGATCGGGGTCTCTTCGACGCTGATGTTCGGCTTGATGTACCTGAACAACTGTCAACTCGGCCACGTCTGGTTCAGTCAGACACGCATGTTCATGACCTTCATCATGGCCGGCTGCATGGCTTTGGTCATGCTCTTCTTCAGGCGCCATATGTAGAAAAACAGAATGGCCAATGCAGCCATCGTGATTGCCGGCGTTTCACTGATGGGCGCAGGCCTGTGGCTGGCATCGCGGCACAGTGGCAGAGATGCGGGAAATCGTGAGCTGGAACTCCTGATCCGGGACCTCGCCAGGCAGCCGGCGCCGGCATCAGCCCGGCGACCTCTGGTGCCAGCCGATGACGTGGCGCCAAAGATTGCCGCGAACGCTTCTGTAGACATGCATGGTCAGCGCTTGCCGCAGTGCAGCGCTCGGATCGGAGGCTGCCCGGGCACTGGCGGGTCTCGCACGGGCACATGCTCGCCCGGCATCGGGGGCTCCTTGATCTCCGGCGGTATCTCAGGCCCGATCTCGGGCGGAATATCGGGCGCTGCGGGAGCGCGGGGCGGAATTCTCGGCTCCGGTACGGGCTGAGTGGGCACCACATCGGGAGCTGTAGGTGGCACTTCGACAGGCATTGGCAATTCCTTTTCGGTGGTTCGTGAATGGGTGACAAGGCGGGTCACAAGACGGTTCGTGAGGGCAAGCCGGGTGCCTGGGTCGGAGGCACACCGCCACACGCAGGCGTCGCCCGACCCTGCCTTGAACCCGCCCTGACCCGGCAAGGAATTGTTCGTCACCCCGCTGTCGCTGAGCCGCTTGCTCGGCCAGCCTGCCCCTGCGAATCCGCCCGTGAACCGGATTCATCCACAGCAAACTGATTGAAGGAGTTTCACCATGCTGACAGATTCATACCTGATTCCCGCCCTGTTCCTGTTCACCTTCGCGGTGGCCATTGCGGTGTGTATCTACCAGTACAACAAGGCCAGACAAGCCCGCGCTGAGCACCATCAGTCGGCGCAGGGCAAGGCCCAAGGCGAGCGGCCGGGTGAGCGGCACGGTGGTCTTGCCGGTACCGGCGCGACCGTGACTACAGAAGACAAAGCGAAGCGCCCCATGCCCTGCGCCAGTAACGCCATGCGGCTGGGTGGCCGGACCGCGTGACATGTTCGTGCGCATCGGTCCTCACCGGCCCGCTGCCGACTTGAGGTCCGACAGGCTCGCCATGGCCAGTGCTCGCGGTCGGTGTCAGAACCGACATGTTCCTGGGCCTCGACCTTCCAGCATCAGAATCAGTTCAAGCCGGCTGCAGGCCTGATGCGCTTCAGACCGGTCCAGGGGAGCTTGTGCGTTGAATCGGTTCTGGAGCGTGAAGTAGATGGAGGCGAAGTGGCTGGAAGATTTTCTGAGTGTCGCGCGGACGGGCAACTTTTCGCAGTCGGCCAGCGAGATGCACATCACGCAGTCGGCATTCAGCCGTCGCATCAAGGCACTGGAACAGTGGGTGGGCGTGGCGCTGATCGACCGGTCCACCTACCCGACCCGGCTCACGCCGGCGGGTGAACGCTTTCGAGATGCGGCGCGCGAAGCCACCGCGACGCTGCTGAAAACGCGGCAAGAACTGCGGCAGGCGCTGCATGCAGACCGCAAGTTGTTGCGCATTGCCGTCCAGCACTCACTGGCCGCCAGCTTTCTGGCGCCCTGGTTGGCGCGGTTGCCGATCCGGCGTGACGATCTGCTGGTGCGCGCCACGGCCGACAACCTGCACGACTGCGTCCGCGGATTGGAGGAAGGCAGCGTCGATCTGCTGGTCTGCTACTCACATCCCGAACTGCCTCTGCACCTGGATGCCGCGCGCTACCCGTCGATGTCACTGGCTGCCGACGCGTTGGTGGCCTTCTCGCGGCCGGACGCTGCGGGTCGCCCGCTGCACGCCCTGCAACAAGATCTGCACCACGATCTGCGGCAAGACTCGCCAGCGGTGCCGTGGCTGGCGTACAGCGAAGGCACCTTCCTGTCCCGTGCAGCGTCGCTGGCGCTGCGCGAGCCCGGGCCGGCGCCCTTACTGCACCCGGTTGTGGAGAGCGCGCTGGCCGAAGCCCTGCGCGCTGCCGCCGTCGCCGGCCTGGGCGTGGCCTGGCTGCCGGACAGTCTGGTGGCCAGCGACCTCGAATCCGGCGCCCTGGTGCGGGCGGGGGGCGTCGAGTTCGACGTCGCGCTGCAGATTTGCCTGTACGGCGAGAAATCGGTGGTGGAAGGGCGGCTGAAGGGCTTGTGGCAGGCCGCGCGCGCGGCGGCCGATGGGGATCCGGCACGGCCCGGCTGAGCGAACTCGTTCCATGACCTGGACGCATAGTTTGCGACTAAATGTCATTGGACCGTCGTGGGTTCGGCCACTATGGTCGCGCTTTTCCCCGGCCCGTCTCGCCGCCCTGGCTCACCGATGAACCTCGAAGCTTTCCCTCGCGTCCGCCTCGGACACTGGCCCACCCCGCTCGAGCCCATGGCGCGCCTGCGCGCGCACCTGGGAGCGCCGCGCCTGCTCATCAAGCGTGATGACTGCAGCGGCCTGGCCACCGGTGGCAGCAAGACGCGCAAGCTCGAATTCCTGCTCGGCGAGGCCGTGCGCCAAGGCGCCGACGCGCTGCTGACGCACGGCGCCGTGCAGTCCAACCACGTGCGCCAGACGGCTGCAGCGGCCGCCTTCGCCGGCCTCAAGTGCGAAGCGCTGCTTGAAGACCGCGTGGCCGACGCGCCGGCAGAGTACGCCGATTCCGGCAATGTGTTCCTCGATCGGTTGTTCGGCACCCGTCTGCATACCGTGCCCGGCGGCACCGCCATGGACGCGGCGCTGGAGGACCTGGCAACGCGGCTGCGCGCCGATGGCCGCAAGCCCTACGTGATTCCGGGCGGCGGCTCCAATGCGCTCGGCTCGCTCGGCTATGTGGACTGCGTGCTCGAACTGGTGCAGCAGTGCCAGGCCCTGGGACTGAAGAAACCCCATATCGTGCATGCCACGGGCAGCGCCGGCACCCAGGCCGGTCTGGTGGCCGGCATCCATGCGCTGGGCCTGGGTTGGCCGGTGACCGGCATCGGCGTGCGCGCAGCGCGCGAGATGCAGGAGTCGCGGGTGCATGCATTGGCGTTGCGCGTATTGGATCTGATGGGACACCCGACGCCGTTGCCGCGCGACAAGGTGGTGGCCGACGACGGCTTCATCGGCGCGGGTTACGGCCAGCCCACGGCCGGCATGCTCGAAGCCGTGCAAATGTTGGCGCGCCTGGAAGGCATCCTGATCGACCCGGTGTACACCGGCAAGGGCATGGCCGGCCTGATCGCCATGCTTCGTGCCAAACGCTTCGCCGCTGACGAGGACGTGATTTTCGTGCACACCGGCGGCGCGGCAGCACTCTTCGGTTACCGCTGGGCCTTTGACGCCGCGCTGGCATGAGTTCGTTCGCGTTAGACCACGCGACCACCGAGTGCAACGTTGGCACGTGCCTTGCATCGTCACGGCTACAGTCTGGCCGACCCTGCCATCCCACCCACTCCACGCCATGCCACAAGAAGGAATCCAGATGACTGTCTTGAATGTTCTGCCACGCGGCCTGGCCGCGCTCGTGATCGCGGCGGCGACTGCGGGGGTGATGACGACCGCGCCCGCAGCGTTTGCCCAAGGCACGCCGCAGAAGGGCGGCACGCTGGTGATGGTGGTGCAGCCAGAGCCCCCGACCTTGGCGGCTTACCAGAGCACGGCCGGCCCGGTGGGGCAGGTCACGACCAAGGTGTATGAAGGATTGCTGGAGTACGACTTCTCGCTCAAGCCCATTCCCGGCTTGGCCGCGTCCTGGAGCGTGAGCCCCGACAGCAAGACGGTGACTTTCAAGCTGCAGCCCGGCGTGAAGTTCCATGACGGCAAGCCTTTCACCAGCGCCGACGTGCAGTTCAGCGTCATGGAGGTGCTGAAGAAGGTGCATCCGCGCGGCCTCAACACCTTCCGCGCAGTCACTGCCGTCGAGACGCCGGACCCGCTGACGGCCGTGTTCCGCCTCAGCGAGCCGGCGCCCTACCTGATGATGGCCCTGTCGTCGTACGAATCGCCGATGATTCCCAAGCACATTTTCGGCACCGGCGACATCACGCGCCACCCCAACGCCAACATTCCCATTGGCACCGGCCCCTACAAGTTCGTGGAATGGCAGAGGGGCCAGTTCATGCGCTTCGACCGCAACCCCGAGTACCGCAAGGCCGGCTTGCCGCACCTCGACCGCATCGTCGCCCGCTTCATCGCCGACGGCGGCACACGCGCTGCCGTGCTCGAGACCCAGGAGGCGCACATCGCTGGTTTCAACGCGGTGCCGCCGGTGGACGTGAAGCGCCTGCAGGCGCTGCCGCACATCGCCGTGACGCAGAAGGGCTACGAGATGCAGGCGCCCATCGTGCAGCTCGACTTCAACACCACAAGGCCCCCGTTCGACGACGTCAAGGTGCGCCAGGCCGTGGCCTATGCCATCGATCGCAAGTTCGTCATCGACAACATCTGGTTCGGCTTCGGACGCCCTGCCACCGGCCCCATCAACTCCAATTTCAAGGCCAACGGCCTCTTCACCACAGACGTCAAGAACTACAACGTCGCCAACGGCGTCGAGCTGGCCAACAAGCTGCTCGACGAGGCAGGCAAGCCGCGCGGCAGCGACGGTACGCGTTTCGAGATCGTGCACGACGTCACCCCGTACGGCGAAGAATGGCGGCGCTTTGGCGAGTACACGGCGCAGCAACTCGGCAAAGTCGGCATCAAGGTCACGCTGCGTTATGAAGACGTACCGAGCTGGTTGCGCCGCATCTACACGAACTACGATTTCCAGCTCACCAGCAACTGGATCCAGACGCTGGCCGACCCGGTGATCGGCGTGCACCGCCTGTATCACTCGGCCTCGATCAAGCCGGGCACCGTGTTCGTCAACAGCTCCCGCTGGAGCACGCCTGAAACCGACGACCTGATGAACCGGGCCGCCGTCGAAGGCGATGCCGCCAAGCGTGCAGCGCTGTATCACGACTTCCAGAAGCGCGTGGTCGAAGCATCGCCGCTGGTGTTCGTGCACGAGCTCGAATTCATCACCGTGCACAACAAGAAGTTGAACAACTTCCCGCTCAGCCCGCTGGGCTTGTACTCGTCGTTCGACCAGGTCTGGCTGAGCAAGTAAGCCCAACCGGTCGACAGGATGGCCTGGAACCAAAGCGCTGCCTACGCGTTGCGCCGCCTGCTGCAGGCGGTGCCGACCGTGCTGGTGATCGTCGCCCTGAACTTCCTGCTGCTGAAGCTGGCGCCGGGTGACGCCGCCGATGTGCTGGCCGGCGAGGCCGGCTCGGCCACACCCGAGTTCATGGCCCAGCTGCGCGAGAAGTTCGGCCTGGACCAGCCGTTGGGCGTGCAGCTGCTGCTGTACATGAAGCAGATCGTCACCTTCGACCTGGGCTATTCCTTCCGCCACAGCATGCCGGTGGCCGAGCTGATCCTGTCGCGCCTGGGCCCGACCCTGCTGCTGATGGTGACGGTGTTCGGGTTGGCGGTGGGCGCCGGTGCGCTGCTGGGCAGCCTCGCGGCCCGCAACCTGAACCGTTGGCAGGACAACATGATCTCGATGCTCACCGTGCTGGCGTATGCGACGCCGGTGTTCTGGGCCGGGCTGATGCTGATCGTGCTGTTCTCGATCAAGCTGGGCTGGTTTCCCACCAGCGGCATGCAGCAGGTGGCGGCCTTCCACGAGGGTTTTGCCAAGGTGCGCGACATCGCGCACCACCTGGTGCTGCCCGCGTTCACGTTGACGATGTTCTACATGGCGCTCTACACCCGGCTGATGCGTGCCTCGGTGCTGGAGCAGTCGTCGATGGACTACGTGGTCACCGCGCGCGCCAAGGGCCTGACCGAGCGCCAGATCGCGCGTCGGCATGTCTTCCGCAACGCGCTGCTGCCGGTGGTCACGATGGCCGGCGTGCAGGCTGGTGCGATGCTGGGTGGCGCGGTGGTGGTCGAGACGGTGTTCGCCTGGCCGGGCCTGGGCTTGCTGGCTTATGAATCGCTGTTTGCGCGCGACCTGAATCTGCTGCTGGGCATCTTCTTCGTGTCGACCTGCCTGGTGGTGATCGTCAACCTGATCGTGGACCTGGCTTACTCCTTCCTCGACCCGCGCATCGAACTGCGCTGAACCCACGGTGCCACGCCCATGCAGGCCGGTCTGTCCCGATTTTTCCGTCACAAACCCGCCGTCCTCGGTCTGCTGCTGTTGCTGACCGTGCTGCTGGCGGCAGCGCTGGCTGGCGTCGTCTACCCGGCCGATCCCTTTGCGATGGTGGGCAAGCCTTTCCAGCCACCTTTTGGCGAACACCTGCTGGGGACCGACCAGCTTGGGCGGGATCTCGCTGCCGGGGTGCTGCACGGCGCGCGCACGACGTTGCTGGTGGGCGTGGTGGCCACGGTCATCGCCATCGTGGTGGGCGTGGCGATCGGCGGCCTGGCGGGTTACTTCGGCGGCCGGCTGGACAGCCTGCTGATGCGCTTCACCGAGTTGTTCCAGACCATCCCGTTCTTCTTGTTCGCGATCCTGCTGGTGGCCGTGCTGGGCGCCTCGATCGGCAGCGTGATCTTCGCCATCTCGCTGGTGTCGTGGCCACCGATGGCGCGCCTGGTGCGCGGCGAGTTCATGTCGATGCGCAACCGCGAGTTCATCCAGGCCTGCGTGTCGATGGGCATGGGGCATGCGCGCATCGTCTTCGTGCACATCCTGCCCAACACCTTGTCGTCCATCATCGTCACCGGCTCGCTGATGGTGGCCACGGCCATCCTGATCGAATCGGGCTTGTCGTTCCTGGGCCTGTCGGACGCCAACACCATGAGCTGGGGCTTCATCATCGGCTCTGGCCGCAGCGTGCTGCGCACCGCGTGGTGGGTGTGCGCGATGCCGGGCATGGCCATCCTGTTGACGGTGATGGCCATCAACCTCGTCGGCGACGGCCTGAACGACGCGCTCAATCCGCGTCTGCGTTCGCAATGAGCGCGCCGGGCCGCTCCCAAACGCTCATGCCGCAGCGCGCAGCGCGCAGGCTCGTCAAGTGAGCGCGCCGGGCCGCTCCCAAGCGTTCATGCTGAAGCGCGCAGCGCGCAAGGTCGTCAAATGAGCGCGCCGGTGCATCCTGTGGCCGACAATGGCCCGCTGCTGCGCATCGAGGGTCTCAGCATCAGCCTGCCCGCCCAGGCCGACCGGCGCCATGCTGTGGAAGATGTCAGCCTGGCGTTGGCGCGCAATGAAATCCTGTGCGTCGTCGGCGAGTCGGGGTCGGGCAAGTCGGTGATGTCCCGTGCGGTGCTGGGCCTCTTTCCTTCGCGGCATGTGCAGCCCAGCGCGGGCCGCATCGTCTTCGAAGGGCAGGACCTGCTGCAAGCCTCGCCCCAGCACTTGCGGGCGCTGCGGGGCAACCGCATCGCGATGATCTTCCAGGAACCGATGACTGCGCTGAACCCGGTGCTGCGCATCGGTGCACAGATCGACGAAGTGCTGGAAGTGCACCAAACGTCGCACCCAGCCGGTGCTTCAGTGGCGCGGCGCGAGCGTGTGCTGGCGATGCTGGCGGCCGTGAACCTGCCCGACCCTGCAAGCATTCTGGCGGCCTATCCGCACCAGCTCTCGGGCGGCCAGCGGCAGCGCGCCATGATCGCGATGGCCCTGGTGCTCGAGCCCGACATCCTGATCGCCGACGAGCCGACCACCGCACTCGACGTCACCACGCAAGCGCAAATCCTGCAGCTCATCCGCGACATGCAGCGCAAGCAGGGCATGGGCGTGATCTTCGTCACCCACGACTTCGGCGTGGTGGCCGAGATCGCCGACCGCATTGCCGTGATGCAGCACGGCCGGCTGGTCGAGCAAGGGCTGGCCGACGAGGTGCTGCGCCGCCCCCAGGCCGACTACACGCGCTCGCTGCTGGCCGCCGTGCCCAGCCTGACGCCGCGCGCCCGCCGCGACTTCAGCGCGGCGCCGGTGGTGCTCGGAGTCAAGCGTCTGAGCAAGACCTTCCGCTCGGGTGGCGGCCTGTTCGGCGGGCCGGCCCGGCACGTCGATGCGCTGGTCTCGGTCAGCTTCGACATCCGCCGCGACGAGACCGTCGGCGTGGTCGGTGAATCGGGCTCGGGCAAATCGACCGTGGCGCGCTGCATCACGCGGTTGCTCGAAGCCGACAGCGGCGAGATCTGCGTCGACGGCGTCGATATCGCCCGCCTCAGCGCGCGCGAACTGCGCCCCGTGCGCAAGAGGCTGCAGATGGTGTTCCAGGACCCCTTCGGCTCGCTCAACCCGCGCCGTACCGTCGGGCAGCTCATCTCCGAGGGGCCGATCGTGCATGGCCTGGCTGCCAACTCGGCCTGGGCCCGCATGCTCGAACTGCTCGAACTCGTCGGCTTGGAACGGCGCGCTGCAGACCGCTTCCCGCACGAGTTTTCCGGCGGGCAGCGGCAGCGCATCGGCCTCGCACGCGCACTGGCGCTGGAGCCCGAGATCCTGGTCGCCGACGAGCCCGTCTCCGCGCTCGACGTCTCGGTGCAGGCCCAGGTGCTGCGACTGTTGGAGGACATCCGCAACCGGCTTGGCCTGACGGTGCTGTTCATCACCCACGACCTGCGCGTGGCGGCGCAGATCTGCGACTACGTCGCGGTGATGAGCAAGGGCCACGTCGTCGAGTACGGCTCGGCCGAGCAG
>Ga0105044_10005357_pt1 | contig 17670 bp, 13 predicted proteins | sample MAT01_FD_78092 | JGI IMG/M metagenome (GOLD analysis project Ga0105044, IMG submission 78092) | Freshwater microbial communities from Lake Fryxell liftoff mats and glacier meltwater in Antarctica - MAT-01 | ecosystem: Environmental > Aquatic > Freshwater > Ice > Liftoff microbial mat | place...
CGAGTTGACCTGTTCGATCATCTCCGCCCAGTGATGCGTGTCCTGGCCCAACTTGAAATCGCGCGAGAGCCGGTCGATGCGTAGTTCACCCTCCGCCTTCTCGGGGCCATGGCAGCGGATGCAATGCGTCCCCAGGAAGGCTTCAAACGGCTCCGCTGCGCGGACGGCACCTGGCGCCCCAAGGCTGGCGACCAGGAGTATGAATGAACGGGTAAAATCTCGTAGTTGTAGCATGGCAATCGCTAAATATCAGTGCTGCAGACAACTCTGGTGCGAACCAGCGGCTTGACGCGGTGGCCATCAGGACTCGGATAATGGGACGGGGGTAATCATGCGCTGTTACACCTGTCCCATTTTCTTCACCAAGTTTGCCTCCGGGAGAAAGTGTCAGGCAGTAGACGGAGGGCGGGCAAGGGGCTGGATGAGTCTAGTAAAGCACCTCGGCTTGCGTTAGTCAACCACATAGCGGTCAGAATCCTGAGTCGTTGACTGTGTTAAACGAAAGGGGGGCGGAATAAGCCACGCCGGACAACTCGGAAAAACACCAGTACCGAGGCGAAATCGGGTCGATCATGGACGAGAACTCGGTGACGGTGGCAAGAAAATCGACCACGCCGACGGCACAGCGGCTCGTTGATTGCGTCGCGCGCCTATTTTCACTTGTTTGGAGAGACAAAAAACTCGGAGAGACAAGAAATGTCTCATTGTTTTGGATTGATGGATGATCACAGGTAACTTGCACCTTACGAATGCAGAGTCGCACAAGGTTACGGACCTTCGTACGCGGATCTCGCCACTGTTTTCAGAAGCACATCCGGCGTTAGGCTAGATCCAATTTAGACGTCTCGCTCCGCCGAGACGAGCCTTGAAGTGCCCTCGTGGAGATGGCATCGGCTGTTGCTTGTCTGGAGGATCAGCAATTTGGAATGGCGACTGGTCTTGGTTATTGAACGCGGTAGAACGGGGCTCTGAACGGCGGAGCGTGATGGCTACATTTCAATTGCGTCTGGGTAAGCCAATGCCGGAATAGTCAATGTCAGGCGTTTCAGAATAGTAGCGGCTTTAGGGCATTGTTTTGGATTGAGGACTGCAACCAAAGAAGGAGACCTTTTTTGACGCGAAAAACGGCTCTCCACAGATGATTTGCTTCTCATCCCCCAACAAGATGCAATGATGTCTTTGCAACCCAACTTTTGCTGAACGCCCAAAGCTGCGAGGTGGAGTTGCCGGTCGCCATAAGTATGGATATGACGGGCGCTTGAGTGTCGCTCCTAGTCGCAGACCCAGCGCATTACGGACTCCATGGTTGGCAGCCGATTGCGATCAATCCAACGGAGAAAAAAATAGCAGCTCACAATGAACAGCAGAGCCAGCGACAACGATGTGGCGTACGAGAACGCTTTCCCCCAATAGTATGTTGTCTCTTTGTTCATCCACAGTCCGTAGATCCACAAAGGCCAGATGTGGACCACATGATGCAGCAAATATATCGACAATGAATGGCGGCTGAATGTGGATGCCACTTGCAAAACACCTTGGCCACGCGAACGGTGTTCTGACCGGTCGATAACCAGATGACAACAGGTGAAAAGAAGAATTGTCATTCCCAACGTACCTGAGAAGTATTCGAGCGATGCGGGAAACATCGACCAGCCCTTGAACATGGCTGTGGTCAACAGTGTTGGAACATACCAGCCAGTGACAACTGTCGTCGCCGAAACAGTAAGCAGTGTCAGACCTGCAATTATCAATGGAGCAGTTGAAGGAAGAGGCCGACCGTCACGATGGAAGATCGCTGATGCCACCAGGAATCCAGTGATTGGAAAGCCAATCCACGGGAAAATCGGAAAGTAGCCGGTGACAAGAAAACCCAGCAGCACGTCAGACAGCGTCTGATCGTACGAGAAATAGCCTTCAGTCCAGTAGGCTGGATAGTCGGCAAGTTTTTGAAGTACGGGGCTGACCGCAAACGAGAGTAAAATACTTGTGATCAAGAGAGGCGCCGGAAAACTCCGCACGACGTTCAACGTTATCAGCGCTACGCCAATAAATGTCAGAACGTCCCAGATAAAGATGTCTTCCGGCAGCCACACAAAGAAATTGAAGACAAAACCCAGCCCGAACAAAAAGAGCCCTCGGCGAACCGTGATCTTGCTGATTTGCGAGTCCGATGTTTGCCGGGCATCCTGACCGGACAGCCACAGTCGGTAGCTCATTCCGGTCAGAAACGTAAACAAGGGTGCTCCGAACCCATCGGGGCTCCAATTTCGAATGCCCGACAGGTTTTCAAGAAAATGCACAATCACCATCACAAAGATGGCCACCATTCGAAGAACATCGATTGACGAATATCGCACTGATCAGGTTCCCGCCGAAGAAAGCAGATTAACCACGAGAAGAATCGTCTTTGCCGCCAGCAGCAGAATGATCACCCACTCAAGCATGTGACTGGTTCGATTCGCTACAAAATCGCTGGCTCGCTGACTGCACATTTCATAGACCTTCTCGAAGACTTCAATCTGTTCACGCATGAACTCCAGCCGTTCGGCCACTCGAGATTTTTCTCTCATGCGTTCGGAAATCTGACTTGCCAGCGTGGGCGGAAAAACGTGCGGACATTGAATATGCGGTGCCATTCGTACCATCCTGGAACGCAGGCCGATGATCACGCGAAACCGCTGCATCAGCTCTTTGCGTTCCGATATCGCCTGTTCATGAAACTCAAAGGCCAGTGGAGTGTCGACATCCAATTGGCTCCACCGATCCCCAATCTGACGCTCTACGTCACGAAGTTCACTCTCGAAAAAGCAGAATTCAATGACCGCGCTTCGAACGGCATGGAGTCGTTCGGCTGCCGCGATGATTGCCGTTCGAGATTGAGACCAGAAGATCTGAGCCCCCTGCAGTACGATTGGCATACAGCGATTGACTTGCCCCCCACCCGACTCAACCCACGCACGAGCTGCAGTGGATCTGTCGCGATCATCCTGCTCACTTGCTGGAATCAGCACGAGCTGTATCGAAATCAGATCCGTTTCCAGCACTGCGTCAGCGGGAATCAGGACGGCTTTCATTTGAACGGGAAATGGCAGTCCATGAGCAACGGAATATCCGTTGGCAACGTCCGACATGAATGCAATCCGCTCGATCATGTGATCGGGCGGCAGGCTGGAGTGAGTGCCTTGTTCGAGTGGCATATTTGGTAGTGTTGCTTTTACAGTTGCGATCATAATAGATTTGGCAAAGCTTTATCATCTTCCGCAAAGAGTGACGCGATCCAGTTTGAAACGTATGTTGCAGAATCGAGTACTCCGTTGAGTGTGGAGTCGAAAAGATAATCACCAACAACAAACAGGTGGGAGTGATCAACAGGTTCAGGCTGATGGCGTCGATCAGGAGGCTGAGGCACAATGCCACCGGGAAGTGCGTTGACGGCTCCAATCCAGCGATGCACGCGGCCTTCCAGAAAGTGTTGGCGTCCGTCGCCACAGAATTCCGGCAGTGAATCCAAAGCTTTCTCGATCAGTTCGGTATCCGACAGTTCACTCAATTCTTCAGCATCACGGCCGGCAAGCAACCAGCCCATGACTCCATGTTTTGATTCAGGTTCGCGGGATGATTCGTCATAGAGACAGCATCCGTGAAAGTTTTCAAGCATGCAGTATGAGTCCAGCATTTGACCCCGCCAGAACGGTTCATCGAACAGCAATGTCATCCTGAGATAGTGTGCCGGATGGTTGTACTGAAGATGATGCTGCGTCATCGCCTCGGATAAACGAGTGTCGGAATAGTTGACAGACGGTAGAGCGTCGTTGGGAAGCGCAACAACGACAATGTCAAAATCTTCGCTCTGCAAAATTCCGTCATGCAACGCTGTGATGCGTAGGCGACTGTCTTCGGTTTTACAAATCTCCGTGACAGTATGCAGCATGCGATTCTGCATCCTTGTCCGACGTGCCAGTTCTTCCGGAAGTTGCTGGTTGCCACCTTCGATACTGTACAGCTTCATGTATGCAGGATGATTCATCAGGTAGTTCTGCAGACCATAAGATACGCTCGTTTGTTCCGGTTCAGTCGCCAGGTCACTGTGAATCAGGCACTCCACAAATCTTCGAGCCGAATCCTCTGCAATGGACTGTAATTCGTTGTTGAAGCGAAGGTTGGTGTCGGTCGGACGCGAGTTGTCTGTCAGATCAGATTCGTAGAAAACTCGAGGACTCATCGTGCCGCGCGCCCTGTCGTCGAATTCTTCCAGGGCACGTCTGGCCGGAAGTCCCAACTGATCCTGAATGTCGTCCAGATTTGCGATCACACGATTATTGATGATCACCGACGATCCTCCCATCGGATTGATTGACATGCCCAATTCTGTAACCAATTCCTTTAGAGGGTCTTCATCGACCGGCGTGTAATCATAGAACTCGGCTGCACCCGCTTCATATCTGGCAGCACGTTTGGTAAACGCGGGTGTCAGAATCTTTCCGCCGAGTCGATCTGTTGCATCGAAGAGCGTGATTTCCACTGTTCGGTCGGCCATTTTCTGAAGCAGATAGGCGGTCATTAAGCCGCCCGGCCCACCTCCGACAATGCCAATTTTGTTACCGAACATCTGAGACTTTCGCACGAGCATGAATCTGCTGAACTGCAGTTTCGGGTTTCATTCTAAGCTGTAGAAAACACTTAAACCCACGATTGCATTCCGAGGTGCCGATCGAATTTTATTTTTGTTTGACCGTCCAGCTTTTAGTCTCACATGCCGAAGAATTTCGAAGTCGGTGGCTGAAGTTTAACCGACGAACCTTAAGACAACGGGAAGATGCCGTGTGAGGCAATCTTGTCTCGAATCCAGGGGTTGAGTCATTCAAGAACGAACTTGACATCTTTTGTGATTCCAACGAACGAATAGACCATTCCGGCCTCTACCGCTTGCACGTTGATTTGATTGTTCCTAAAACGACTCGACTGGTGTTCTGCTTCTTGTCTGAACAAAGTTTTCTGAGTTTCATTCTTTCAAGGTGTCTTGCGTGCAGTTGGCTTCGCGTCGAATATTGCTCATTGGAGCCGGGCACACAAATCTCCATATCGTACGAATGTGGTCGCAGAAGCCGATTCCAGATGCGAGCCTCACGCTGCTCTCTCCATTTCCCTGTGCAACCTATAGCGGTATGTTGCCGGGCACGCTGGCTGGAAATTACTCGCCTGCGGATATGGAAATTGATCTGTATCAGTTAACGAAGTCTGCAGACGTCAATCTTATCATTGACGAAGCCGTCTCTCTGGACGCCGCAGAAAAGGAAGTCAGATTTCACGAACGCCCGCCGATGAGCTTCGATCTTGCCAGCATCGGTGTCGGTTCGGTGCCACGGCAAATGGAGCGGCTGAAAACTCATCCGGGTTTTGTTCCCATTAAACCTATGTTTACAGCGCTGCAACGTCTTGACGCCGCAATTCATCAACAAACAAGCGATCCGATCAGGATTGCGATTATTGGTGGTGGAGCGGCCGGGTTGGAAGTTGCCATGTGTGTTGAACATCGAGTCCGCGCGACCCGCGGTTCGGCTCATGCGACGCTGGTGGATGCCCATTCCAGAATCCTTGGTGGTTTTCGTGATCGTACGATTCGTCTCGCAGAACGCGAACTCAAGACACGCGGTATCGATCTGCGCTGCGGTAGCCGAGTCACCGGGCATCAGGATCTGGATTTGATATTTGATGATGGCGGAACACTGACGGCTGATATCGTGATTTGGGTGACCGGTGCTTGTCCGCCGGAATTTCTGCAGCACGTCAATCTTGCGAAGTCCGAATCCGGATTTTTGAAAATACGCCACACGCTGCAATCCATCGACAACGATTCTGTCTTCGTTGTTGGCGATTCCGCTGAACTTGTCGGCGAAAGCATCGATCGTGCTGGCGTGTACGCCGTTCGGCAAGGACCGATTCTCTGGCAGAATCTCAATCGCTCGTTGAACGGCCTGGCAATGATCCACTACAAGCCGCAGAGGGATTTCCTGCGGCTGCTGGCGACAGGAGATGGCCGAGCGATCGCTCAGTGGAAATGGCTTTCCGGAATTGGCTCACATTGGTGGAAGCTTAAGGATCGCATTGATTCCAAATTCATGAACATGCATCGTCCTTCGAGCACCATGAAATTGAGCGCCATAAAATCCAGCACAACAATGAGTCCGTCTGCACACTCGAACTTGGCTGATCCGTCGAACGATGCGGCTCCAAAAATGCGATGTCGCGGCTGTGGCGGAAAGACGAGCGCTCGTGTGCTGAACCGGGTGCTTCGTAAACTTCGGACCGAATGGCCATCGGCGCCTGATGGTTTTTTACAAAGCGACGACACTGCTCTGCTGCCGCGTGGTTTGACAAACACCTCTTCTACAAACGCAGTTTCAGTCGATTACTTTCCCGCGTTTCTGGATGATCCCTGGCTGACTGGACGAATCGCCGTAATTCATGCGCTGAGCGATCTTTGGGCCAGTGGCGTGCGTCCTACCGCAGCTGTGGCCATGGTGACGTTACCTGAAGGAAGTCTCGAACAACAATCGGAGCTACTGCATTCTGTGTTAAGCGGTGCCGTGCGGGAGTTGACGGCAGCGAATGCCGTTCTGGTTGGCGGCCATACAACAAATGGCGATGAACTATCCGTCGGATTCACCGTTTTTGGAAATGCCCCCGCGATCAATCACGATACATCCGAGATGCGTCAGTCCTTGCCTTTCAGCAAAGCAAATCTGCGACCGGGGCAACAATTGATTCTGACGAAACCAATCGGGACCGGCGTCATCCTGGCCGCGAATGAGTTGCATATTGCAGAGGCCAGATCTGTTACTTCCGCGATTGCCATGATGCTGAATTCGAATCAACGGGCTTCGGCGATTGCCAGTGAAGCGGGCATTGCGGCCGCGACTGACGTGACGGGTTTTGGGCTGGCCGGACATTTGGTTGAAATGTGCCAGCAGTCCGGTGTATCAGTCGAACTGAAGTTATCCGACATTCCCCTCATGCAGTGTGTTTCCGTGCTGATTTCGAAGGGAATTCGCAGCTCGCTATACGATGAGAACAAGGCCGCCGTGGAAGATTTCGTCATCAGCAATATGCCAGCGAATCAGCAGAGCGAAACATTTTTGCAGATGCAGGCCATCTACGATCCGCAAACGTCGGGCGGCTTGCTTCTAAGCGCAGAGAAGGCGGCAGCGAATCGAGTCGTGTCAGATCTGGTCGCCGCAGGATATTCAGAAGCAGCGATCATTGGATGCGTAACTGAACTCAGCACGACCGTCAAAATCAGACTGATCGGCTGAATTCACGAAACACGGACACCATCCACCCTGATTTTTTGGCACAAAGGGATTTCCCGACCAAAACTCCAGTGTGGGCCAAATCGCGATGACGCCTACTGATCAGCGTGCAATAGCAGAGGCCTGTTGCTGGAGAATCACGACTATGGTCAACGCATTTCAAATGTGGTTCCGACAGATTGAACGTCTGGTCGAGCACAAATTCAACACGATGTCACCGCAGGATTATTGCATCCTGCTGGTCTTCTGTATCTCAATCGGTTTCGTGTTGCTTTGCGGCAAAAGCTGAACGATGGGTGATAAGGTTTTGTGAAGTCGGGGGCGAAACTGCCTATCATCCGCAGTGCGTTAGCGGACAGATCAACTACAAGGCCTGCAGCACTGGCAGGCTGATCGGTGCATTCGGATCGCGTCGCAGTTTTTGTGGCAGTATGGCGTGAGCGTATTCCCAAAGCTGTTCCGGCGTTTCGAAATACTGATCGTACACGCCATCGTTTCCAAATTCGCAGTTGTCCGTGCTGTACTCACGACAGATTTCAGGACGCGTGTCGTAAGCACCGCAGCGATTGTCTGCCTGAAGATGCTGGCAGTCACCTGGGATCAACAGAAACCATGACGTTCCATCCACGAAGATCGAATACGGTCCATGCATCATGTACCAACGCATGTTGTCAAACTGCTCCCATGTCTTCGGAGCGTCGATGGCCATGGCGAAATATCGGCAACAGCGAGCCGTACAATAGCTACACAGAATCTCGCCGACTTTAAGGTTTTCGCGGATGGTCGTTTCAGATGTAATCATGATTTCAGTTCTCTTGAATCATTAAAACCAGGCAAACAAGGGGGAGAAGCATACTGAAGCAGAGGCCAGATACTAGTCCGGCAATGCTTCAGAAAAGAATCTTCGCCAGTTTCCGTGCATGATGCCTTCGATATCGGATTCCACATAACCGCGTTTACGCAGCATGTCGGGGATGACCTGCAGATCCGAAATGCGGTCCATGTCGCTTGGCGTTTGTTCAACACCATAACCACCATCGAGATCGCTGCCGATACCGACATGCTTTGCGTTGCCTGCGAGCTGACAAACGATGTCAATGTTGTCCACTGCACGTTCGATTGTGACCGTGACTTCGCTTTGGCGTCGAACGTAACCGGGCTGCAGCATAATGACGTCGAAGGCAATGCCGATCACGCCTTTGCGTTCAATCACAGCTTGATATTGTTCATCTGAAAACTGCCGCTGCCACGGTGCCAGGCGCTTTGAATTCTGGTGACTCGCGTGAATGCGACCATCGAAACGATCCAACAGCTGCCAGAACGCAACATCCGAAAGATGGGTCACATCAACGGTCATGCCGAGTTCACTGATGCGTTTGAGCAAAGGGATTGCATCGACCGCCAAACCGACTTCCGACATGGTGCCGCCACCGTATCTGTTTGGGCCGTAGTGGGTCAACCCGATAGCTCGCAAACCGTGTTCATGGAATTCATTAACCGTGTCAGGCACCAACAGCGGGTCCGCGCCTTCCATCGTCTGAATGAAACCAAGTGGAGTCGTCTCCGGACGTTTCTCACAATTCTGAAAATGAGCCTTCAGATCATCCTTCGTGCGAATCGCACGCAGGTACCCGGCACGTTCCATGGCTCGATGCCACGCCAGATGAGCGTGTGCCATCGCGTAGCATGTGGCTGGCGACGACCAGCCGAAGCTGTGATTGATTTCGCGTTCCTGCCGAGCCAGCAGCGTCGAAAGGCAGACACGAATCTCACCGTGCCGCAGTTCAGGAAAACTCAGCGTACTGCCGCACCGACCGGCTTCTGTCATGCCCAGTGCTCGTTCCTGCGCACGCAGTTCCGACACATCGCATCGAAGGTCACGATTCCAGTCCACGCCGTTCAGGGCAAGATCCAAATGAGCGTCAAAGATCAGCATTCGATTCTCCTTAGAATCAACTTACCGGTGAAAATTTTACTTCGGAAAGGCGACACACGGTGGTCGAAAATCCCGCGTCCTTCAACACAATAACGCGATAACCCGGGGGCGCTGCCACGAATGTTGGCACACTGCCTGTCGGACTAAACTGAATTCCAGTCGCGGGCGTCGTGAAGATTCTTGCATTAGCAATCTGCGTCGAAAATTCGTGATGCACATGGCCGCAGCAGACCAATTGAATGCGACTTTCTGCCTTGAACAGATCGTGGAGCAATTCTTTGCCGGACAAACCGATCGGATCCATCCACAAACTGCCAACATCGACAGGCGGATGATGCATAAACAATGCGACACGGCTCGGATTGAGCAAGGAAATCTGCTGAAGAATCCATTCGATCTGATCCGCTTCGATTTTTCCGGGCACGGCACCTGGAACATGGGTGTCCAGGCCAAGACATAACCATTGCCCGGCGGAAAACGAAAACGTAATTCGATCCTGCCCCACGCCACGTACCAAATCGCCAAAAACGGATCTCAATACCGTTCGATCGTCGTGATTTCCTGGCACCTGCCACAGTCGATCCAGCCATGGAGTCAGAATTTTGCGGACGGCGGCATAACTTTCCGGCACTTCGTCATGTGTGTGGTCGCCAGTGATCACGACATGGTCAAACGTGCGTTCCTTCGAGAGAATATGTCGCACGACATCTTCCAGCAGTTCACGCGTAGGAATCCCTTTTAGACGGGCATCCGCGTCTTTAAAGACATGCAGATCGGTGAGTTGCAGTATTCTGACAGTGGGCATGGACTATGATTCTTCTGTTTCTATTCTCGAGTGCTGCGATCGCGAGCGAGCGGCAACAGTGTTTGCGCGATCAGAAACAAGACCAACGGAGCGATCCAGAGGACTCGCAGGATATGCAGCACAATATCCGGCACCTTGACCAGTTGTGCCAGAATCAAATAGGCGACCATCCCAAACATCATAAATGTCAGAATGCCGCAGCCCATTGCCGTCATCTGACTTTTAAAGACACCTTTTTCGCTGCCGGAATCAAAATGCACATCCACCGTTCTGCGCCGGCGCAATGATTTACTGACCGCTTCCGCAAGTTCAAGTGTCACGGAAAATGCATCCATCCATTTTCCGCAGAGTTCACGCGATTCACAAACAGTCGCAATTCGATTCAGTACAGGAGTCGCTTCCTCAATCGGCACGGAACGAGTCGTTGCATTATTTTGAGAAATTTGCAGCCAGCAACGCGTTCCAGAATCTGCTGCGGGTTTGATCGTCAACGTCGCTGGCGGCAGAACTTTTTCCGCTGTCGGTGCAGCGCTGAGTGTGATTAATCGTGAAAGCAGACTTCCATCAGGAGCATTTGATTCAAGTGCTGTGACTTGAGTAAATTTGAATCCACTGGCTGACAGATAGTCGAGCCCCTGGATTACGCTTTGATGCAATAGAACCGGACTGGTTTGGTTGAGATGAAGTTCAATCGACAACTGTCGAGTCGCGAGTTCATTCAGTCCCAGATCGACTGCAGACAACGGCAAATCGCTCATCACCGCGCGGGGCAACAGCGGCATGATGCCGCACTGCGATTCATCGAGTATCAGATGCAGTTCAAACGAGTACGCGGGAGAACATTCGGCAGGTGGAATCACGACGACGTTTCGAGCCGATTGTGCTGCCGCTCGGACAATTCTGAGCGATTCGTCCAGATCGTCAATCGCGATGATGACTGTATCGACATCGCTTGCCAGCAACGCATCTTCGACCGATGCGGCCAGGGTCACGGGAACACCACTGCGACTGACAACTGCAGCGAGTTCGCCTGAGAGCGAGCAGCGAACCAGAGTATGTTCAGAGGACGTTGCCAGTTCACGCAGCACGTCAAATACAGTTGGGTTGTTGCCGGCCAGGGCGAATTTCATGGCATAAAATCCTTTGATACAACTGCGTCAAATATCACTGCGTCAAATACCTTCCGTCCGGGTTACATCTTCATTTCGAATCAGCAGGTTAATATCAGGGATCGTGGCGTTGCCGCGTGGCCAGCTGAGAACAAAACGCGTACCCTGACCTGGCCCGCCTTCCACGCGCACTCGACCACCATGTTCGCGCAGGATTTTGCGACTCACCGGCAACCCAATTCCAGTCCCTCGCGATCCTTTGGAAGACTCAAACACATTGAAGATCGCCGCACGCTGATCTTCGGGAATCCCCGGCCCGTTGTCGCTGACGGCCACCAGCAACATGTCGGCCGTTCGATCATATCCGGTCTGAACCACCACGGCACCATTTTCGATACCTTCGACCGCATCGATCGCATTCGACACGATGTTCAGCACTGCGCGATGAATGCCTTCTTCGTCGAACAATGCCATGGATACGTCGCCGCCACGACGAAATTCCAGCTTCACACCGCACTCTTCCGCTCGAGCCGAAGCAAGTTCCATGACGTCACTGACGACGGTGTTTATGTCGGCCAGCTGGAGCACTGGAACGCGGTCCTTGCTGTAATTCAGCATGTCCATGACCAGGTCATAAATTCGCGTCTGGTTGCGTTCGACAATTCCCCAGCCCTGGCGAATCAATTCGTCCTTGTGCTCATCGAGCCCCATACGAATCAGATAACTGCCACCGCGCACACCCTGCAAAATATTCTTGATGTGATGGCTGAGGACCGTAATCGTTTGCCCCATTGCTGCGAAGCGTTCCGCTTTAAGCATTGCATCCTGAAACTGCCGGGATTCAATCGACAATGCAGCCTGACGCGCGACGGTTACGATCATCCGCAGATGTTCGTCGGTCAAGCGAGAACAAATGCCCTCGTTCATCGCCCGTTCAACAGTTGTTGTCGTATCCAGATAGAATACGCCCAGTAAATCCGAACGCCCACGCATCGGCGCGCAGATGGCTTCGCGGATGCCGTTGGTCACAATACTGTTTGCTGCCGGAAAGCGATCGTCGAGACCTGCGTTGGACGTTCGCACAGCCATTCCGTGACGCAGTACGTAGTCCGTGATTGAGCGCGACACGGGCATCTGTGACGACGCTGTGGCAGTCTCATCGCGACGCGCGAACGCGACGGCCGTTAAATCAACTCCGAACGGATCTTTCAGCAAAACGCATCCGCGATCCGCACCGATGGCTTGCATGGCGAGATTCAGAATTCGTTGCAGCACTTCGTCTTGTGAACGAATCGGTGTGACAAGTTCTTCTGCGACGTGGTAGAGCAATTCGAGTCCTGGCTTGAGATCCACGTCCGCCACCACAGCGCTCGACTCGACAATTTCGACGCTTTGAACGATCGCCGATTCTCGCATCGTTTTGGAGTCGTCAACGAAGCGAATCTGATCGACCGAGGCGACTGGCGGCTGTTCATTCTCGGCCATCTGAAATAGCAGAGCGCTGGAACCAAACTGCAGGCTGTCGCCGTGACAAAGAATTCGCTCCTTGACGACATGACCATTGACACGCGTCCCATTTGCGCTGCCAAGATCTTTCAGGACGAATTCTTCGCCGCTGTGGGTAATTCGAGCGTGTTGGCGGGAAACTTCGCTGTCGTCCAGTCGCAAACTACAGCCTACGCTGCGACCGATCACGACGTCCTGATCAGACGCGATCTCGTAACGAGTGCCACGATTGGCACCGTTGATGATCAGCAGAGAGGCTCGAAGCACGGCGGGAGACTCGAAAAGAGGCTCGAAAGGTAGAACTTGAAAAGCAGTCGCGTTTCATTTCACCGCATCTGCCAGCAACACTCAAGCAACGGTACCGTTCAATCTGAGGTTCTGTCAGCCCTGAGAACGGAACTTGATCATCAACTGCCGGCAGGCTTCAGAGTCATCAGCTCACGAGGTGTGGCAAAATGCACATTTTCTTCTCGCAGGGTTTCTTCTGAAACTTCGGCTGAAAAATTGATTTGCAGGAATTCAATACATTCCCGCACCACAACTTCTGGTGCGCTCGCTCCTGCGGTCACAACGACGGTTTCGGCTTCTTCAAACCAGTCACGCTTGAGTTCGTCAGCACCATCGACCAAATAGGAAGGCACGCCGCGGCTGGCACCGATTTCCATCAGGCGGCGACTGTTGGAACTATTCTGACTGCCCAGAACGATGAGTACATCAGCAGATTCGACGAGAGCTTTCACAGCATCCTGCCGATTTGTGGTGGCGTAGCAGATGTCTTCCTTCTTTGGCGAATCAATCTGCGGATAGCGGCTGCGGAGAGCGTTGATGACGGCCGTCGCTTCGTCCACGCTAAGCGTTGTTTGAGTCAGATAGGCCAGTTTGTCTGTCGTTGCAAATGGCAGTTTCCCAACGTCTTCAGGAGTTTCAACAAGCGTGATGCTTTCAGGAGCTTCCCCCATCGTGCCAATGACCTCGTCGTGACCTTCGTGGCCAATCAACAGAATATTATACCCCTGGTTCGCATAGCGAATGGCTTCCAAATGGACTTTAGTGACCAGCGGACAGGTCGCATCAACAGTTTGAAGTTTGCGTTCTCGGGCAACCTTACGAATCTCAGGCGAAACACCATGAGCACTGAACAGCAGGATGCCACCGACAGGCACTTCATCCATCGAATTGACAAACTTCACGCCCTGTTTCGTAAAGCGTTCAACGACATATTTGTTGTGGACGATTTCATGATAGACGTAAATGCCAGCTCCGACGCGCCGAATCGCTTCGTCCAGACATTCGATCGCCATATTCACACCCGCGCAAAAACCGCGAGGATTGGCCAGCAATACTTTCATGATGCGCCCGCTTCAAAGTCCATCGTTTTTATTAACCAACCGTTTTGAAAACACCACACTGAAGGGATGCCGATCTGGGGACAGATCGGCCTACGTAGCCGCATTGAAAACAACTGGTTCCAGAGTCTGTAACCGCTGATGAATTAGACGTGTTAACTCAGGAATTCCTTTCCCCGTTACGGCCGAAATCAGAAACACTTCCTTACCGGTCACTTCTCGCAGGAATTCAGCACATGTTTCTCCGTCCGGAAGTTCGGCCTTGGTCACGCAGATAATTTCCGGACGTTCCGCCAGGGCTGCATCGTACAGACGAAGTTCTTCGCGGATTTGAGCATAATTATCCATTGGATCAGACTGATCCATGGGCGCAGGTTCGACGAGATGAACCAGCAGTCGAGTTCTCTCAACGTGCCGCAGAAAATCGTGCCCCAGGCCAACGCCGGCATGAGCACCTTCGATCAGACCCGGAATATCGGCGAGCACGAATTCGTGATCATAGCCCAGGTTGACAACGCCGAGATTCGGATACTTCGTCGTGAAAGGATAATCGGCGATCTCCGGGGTCGCGCGAGAGACACGGCTAAGCAGTGTTGATTTCCCCGCGTTTGGTTTTCCAATCAGTCCAACGTCAGCGATCATCTTGAGTTCCAGCTGAATCTCGCGATACTCGCCAGGATGGCCTTCTTCTGATTCTCGCGGAGCGCGGTTGGTTGGAGTCGCAAATCGCGTGTTTCCACGACCGCCCCGACCGCCTTTTGCAATGACGACAGATTCCCCGTGGAGTTGCAGATCTTTCAACAAGTGACCATGCTTCAGATCCGTGATCAGTGTTCCCGGAGGAACCAGAATCACGGTCGATTTCCCGCAGCGACCGGTACACATTGATCCCATGCCGTGTTGGCCGCGATCCGAATTCCAGTGGCGGTGACCAACCAGATTTCCGAGTGAGCCTTTATTTTCGTCGGCCTGAATGATGATATCGCCGCCGTCACCGCCGTCGCCGCCATCCGGACCACCTCGTGGAACGTAGACTTCTCTGCGAAAGCTGGTGCAACCGTTGCCGCCATCACCAGCGCGACAATACATAATGACACGATCCGCAAACATACTTCAACTACCTTGGCAAACTTTACACAACGCGAACATCACCGCATTGTAACGCATTTCTGATCAAAAGTGCAGCTTTTGTGTTGCTTTACGTCAGCTTCGGACCGTTCGGGAAACTGCATATTGACGGCTTTTGGGCTTCGGGGCTCGCCAATTTGTGAAACTCAGCAATTTGCGGCGTTGGACAAGTCAATCAGAATGTCCCGTTGGGTATCTCAATTGTCAGCAATTCGTTTAACAGGGACTCGGCATGGACGCTATTCTGTTGCCGAATCCGTCAGTCACGTCTTTTTTAAACGGAAACACAGTACATCATGTGTCGATTCGTTTTGCTTGTCGTCGCGTTCATATTGATTCCTTCGCTGCCCAGTGTTGCTCAACAGACTCAGCCGCTTGAATACACCGTGTCGTTTGAAGAACGAGCGGCGCATTACATTCACGTGAAGTTGAAGATTCCGGCACCCGCGACAGATTCATTTGCTCTGATGATGGCGACGTGGACACCGGGTTCCTATTTGATTCGCGAGTATTCGCGGCATGTTGATCACGTATCAGTCAACACTACGCCGGAAGTGCCCGTGACGATTGAGAAGAATTCGAAGAATCGCTGGCAGGTCAAGTGTGTTGCGGGCAAAGACGTTGTCGTTTCGTGGCGAGTCTACTGTCATGAGATGTCCGTTCGAACAAACTGGGTTGACGAAGACATGGCTGTGCTTTGTGGAGCAGCCACGTTCCTGACGCCAGCCGATATTCAACCTGTCGAACATCGGGTTGACTTTGATGTTCCGCGTCACTGGGCTCGCACAGTCACGTCACTCGAAGCTGTGGCAGGTCGTGAACACACTTACAAGGCAGCGTCTTTTGACGAACTTGTTGATTCGCCGATTCTTGCGGGCAATCCCGTGCTGCAGGATTTCGATGCAGGGGGAATCAATCATGTCGTCGCTTCACTGGGAGACAGTTCATTGTGGGATACAGCAAAGGCCACAGCCGACGTTCAACGCATTGTGGCTCAACAGCAATCATTTTGGGGCACAGTGCCCTATTCACGGTACAAGTTTCTGAATGTCATTTCCGAAGCCAGCGGAGGACTTGAGCATGACAATTCAACGCTGGTGATGACAAGCCGCTGGAACTTTCGCGACAAAGAAAAATACGAAGACTGGCTCAGCCTGATGAGTCATGAGTTCTTCCACACATGGAACGTTCGACGTCTTCGGCCAGCGAATCTGGCAGCCTACGATTACGAAGCGGAAAACAACACGCGCAGTTTGTGGGTTTCTGAGGGAATCACCAGCTACTACGAAGACCTTGTTCTTGTGCGCGCCGGGCTGATCAATCAGGCGTCTTATCTGAAGCGTTTTTCAAAAAATATTGAAAAGCTGCAGACCAGCCCTGGCAGGAACGTGCAGTCTTTGGCGGAATCCAGTTTTGACACATGGATTAAGTTCTATCGCCCGGATGAAAACAGCGCGAACAGCCGAGTCAGCTATTACGTCAAAGGCTGCATTGTCGGATTTCTACTGGACGCAAAAACTCGGGAAGTGACGAACAACGCCGGGAGTCTTGATGATGTCATGCGACTGCTGTATCAGCGACACTCAGGTCCAAAGGGATTCTCGGAGACCGAGTTTGCTTCGATTGTGAGCGAAGTCGCGGGAACAGATATGACGGGATGGCTGGCTCAGCATGTCGAAACTGCGGACGAGCTGGACTATCAACAGGCAATAAATTGGTTCGGACTCCATTTTCCGCCGCAGGACTCGGCGTCGGATAAGTCAACGGACTCAGGCGACTCAAACGAAGCAACAGAGCCCGATGCAACAGAGCCCGATGCTCAGGCTAAGACTGATGCAAAGGACAGCGGCGACGACACCACAAAGACCGCACCCGCAAAGAAGCCTTCACCCTGGCTCGGCGTTACCACATCGGAAGGCAGCGGGCCACTTGTGATCACCGGCGTGATCGCTGGATCGCCAGCTGTTCTTGCGGGGCTGAATGTTGATGACGAACTGCTGGCGTTCAATCAATATCGAGCCAGTTCAAAAAGCTGGAAAGACCAGCTTAAACAGCTCGGGACGGCTGAAGCAATTCAAGTGCTGATTTCACGGCGCGGAATTGTCCGGACGCTTGAAGTCACGCTCGTTCCGGAGCCGACTCAAAAATGGCAATTGAAGCCTATCGCGAAACCAACCGACGAACAAAAATCTCGACTGGCAAACTGGCTGGGGAAGTAATGCATTGTGCGAAAAATACCGGTCTGATCTTAATCAGCCGCAGGGAGCTAGCCCAGTGGCAGTGGATTTGCGATTAAAGTAGCCGTCACTCTCCGAGTGACGAATGCGAAGGGCTCCTCGAAGAATTACAGCGGTGATTGAATCATCCGCAGTGTGTGTGTCGCTCAAATTCCATGTGGCCTGGTATGCAGCGTTTGAGTGCAATTCAGTTTACATTCCTGACCAACGGGCCGGCTCTATGTCAGCCCACGGCAACGCCTGGGAAATAGTTCCACGCAATGATTTCCAGCCCCAAATGGTCAACGCTGTTA
>Ga0105044_10005359_pt1 | contig 17666 bp, 12 predicted proteins | sample MAT01_FD_78092 | JGI IMG/M metagenome (GOLD analysis project Ga0105044, IMG submission 78092) | Freshwater microbial communities from Lake Fryxell liftoff mats and glacier meltwater in Antarctica - MAT-01 | ecosystem: Environmental > Aquatic > Freshwater > Ice > Liftoff microbial mat | place...
GCTCTTCTGTTTCCTCCGATAGTTCAGCCTCAATGTCTTCAATGCTGGGCAGACTGGAGGCCAGCTTTTCAGGAAGTGCTCGTGTCAACTCGTAGTCGGCAACGCCAATCGGTTTCTCGATGTTTCGCAGCGAGTATTCGGCAATGATTCGGTCTTTGGTTTGGCACAGAATCAGGCCAATCGTCGGAGCGTCATGCTTGTGTCGCACTTGTGCGTCTACAGCAGAACAGTAGAAATTCATCTTGCCCGCGTACTCCGGTTTGAATTCACCCTTCTTCAGATCGACCACGACAAAGCATCGCAGGTGCAGATGATAAAACAGCAGGTCCAGATAGAACTCGCGGTCGCTGACGGTCAGCTCATACTGCCGTCCGACGAACGCAAAGCCGCGTCCGAGTTCGAGCAGGAATTTTTCGATGTGGGTCAGCAGTCCCGTTTCGAGTTCGCGTTCGTGAAACGGCTCTTCCTGCGTCATGAAGTCGAACACGAAAGGGTCTTTGAGCAATCCGTTGGCGATGGCGGCGTGAATTTTCGGAAGCGTGCGTTCAAAATTGGTAACAGCGGCACCCTGTCGCTCATGGAGACTGGATTTGATCCGGGCCGTCAGGACGTCACGAGACCAACCGAGCTCTGCGGCCTGGCGGGCGTACCAAATTCTCGTGGCAAGGTCTTTGATTTTCTGAAGCAGAATGACGTTATGGCTCCATGAAACCATCAGGATGGACGGCCAAACGATGTCCGCAACCTTTGTTTTTTCTAATTGTGCCGCGGACGGTGGCAAAATTGAGTCTGGTTGCAACTTCGCGGTGATATTGCTGGTTTTCTCTGCGGCCGATAAATTTGCCACCGGCGGTGGCAAAATTGGATATTCGCGAAAAAATGCGATCATCCGGCCGATATTTCGCTCCGAATATCCCTTCTGTTCCGCCAGATCGTTTTTTAAATCGACTGACAGCCGCGGTATCACGCCGGCCCCCCAACCATCCATCGCCTGCCGCTCAGCGATCAAACGCCCGACGTCCCAGTACGTCAGAATCAATTCTGCATTGACCGACATCGCCGCTCGCTGCTGACCCTGGCGAATACGGGCTTTGATGTCTGAGAGCAGCTTGCCGTAAAACGCAAGTTCGTGCTTGTTCATTTAGACAGCCCTCCGATCATGGTCAGGATACGGTCGGTGACGATCTTCAACTCGGTGTCGATCTCGGCCAGGTCGCGCGGGGGCTTGAAGACGTAGAAGTGCCGGTTGAACGGAATCTCGTAGCCGACTTTGGTCTTCTCGTGGTCGATCCATGGGTCCGGTGCGTGCGGCAGCACTTCGCGTTCGAAGTACGCTTGCACGTCCTCGCTGAGTGGCACGTTTTCGGTATCTCGCAGGTTGGCGTCCGGCTGAGGCTTGCCCTTCAGCTTTCCCTTGGTGGCCGGCACAACTTTGCCGGACTCTTCACGCAGCGGACGCTCGACCGTGATCGTGTGGTAGCCGAAGTCCTCGTTCCTGGAGATGCGGCTGATGGGGACAGAGTAGCAGGCATCACTCCGTGTGCCGTCCGCGTTGCCGTTCGTGGCTACGGCACTCGGAGAGTGCCTGCTACTTTCTTTGCAGTCGCCAGACAGTCGAGTGATCTCAGCAATATGGTCTTCGCTCAGCTCCCTGCGTTTGCTGCCGAGGCTCTTACGCATCTTCTGCCAGAAACTGCTGGCGTCGATCAGTTGCAGCTTGCCTTTGCGATGCGTTGGCTTGCGATTGGTTACGATCCAGATGTAGGTGCTGATGCCGGTGTTGTAGAACATGTCGGCCTTGCAGATCGCGTACGATTCTGCGTTCAGTTCCTGGCCGAATATGACCAGCCGAGCGTCCGGGTTCAGTTTCGAAAGATGTTCTTCAGCAACCGATAACATGCCCCCGGTCGCAACCGTGGGATCGTAAAGCGAACGGACAACGCCGGCCTGTGACAGGATCTCGTCGTCTTCGATGAACAGAAGGTTGACCGTCAGCCGGATGACTTCACGGGGAGACATGTGCTCCTGATCGCCCATCAGTTTCTTCATTTCCAGCGGCGACACATTGTAGAACAACTGCCCGGACTTCTTGAGCAGGAACGCCTCAGGATTCAGCCCGGCAGCTTCTCGCTTTTCCTTCTCCTTCAGCACAGCATCCTTCGTGGCTTCCAGCGCGCAGTTCAGACGCCTGAGGACAGTGAACGGCAGAATGAACTTGCCGTAGTCGGATTGCTTGTAGTCGCCGCGCAGGAGGTCTGCGATGGACCAGATGAAGGAGGACAGGTTGGGTTGGTTCATGGGTTGTGTGCGGCTGGAGTGATTCCGAACCCGTTGACGGTTGATTTTGAATCAGCAGCGTACTGCGGCACACGCAGCATTCCCACCTCAGCCGAGGTTTCCATGGCAGGATTGAGCAATCTCTGGAGCGACGTCTACGCCGTACCGCACAATTTGCGTGCATTTGTGACCAGTCGTGAGATCAAGCGCGCTACGCGGCTGCGAATCGGTGATTGCGCTTGGAAAAGGGGTCAGTCATTGTCCGGCTTTTTGCGTCATTGGTACGCGGTGGGAGGACCAATGCTCCTTGCTTCTGTCCCACGCAACTCATTGCATCGAACGGGGTCTAACCACCCGCTGTCACATGTGTCAGGTTTTCTGCTTCCGGATGCGTGTCGAGAAGGATTTCGCGGATGGCGTGACAAACGATCAGTCCAGAATCGGTACTTTATAACTCAACGCACCAATGGCTTTTCCTTTCGCAACGTCGCGGTAGTTTTCATGGCACATGATGCACTTTTCCATGACGACAGGAATCGCAGTCGCTGCAAGCAGGAACTTTTTATCACCTTCGACTACCACTTTATCGACGGCACTCTTCCCTTCCACGATCTGCTTGATCGCGTCTTTTTCAAATCCTGCTTTTGGAAGATTCAGCTCGTTGTAAGGTTCCCCGGTCGCATCAACCAGACGCACATCGTGCCAGCCCTTCTTGCTGACGGCCTCAAACAGTGCCTTGAACGCACTGCCCGCAGCCAGGTCAGTGTCGTCATGCACGTAGTTTTCTGTGACCAACACGATCGCGGTTTTGTAGATGTCGTCCAGCATCAGCACTTCTCGACGAGCCCTTTCCACGGCCGGTTCTTTAGCATCTTCGACGGTGATCGCTTCATTTGCCGTTCCTGTTCTCGGCACGACGAAACTGCCAGCAGCGATCGCGGCAGTCAGAATCAGGCTTGTAAGGGCGACTTTCGTGAATATTTTCGGCACTTTGGAACTCCCTGAGCATAGCTCGTCAAAACAAGACATAATCATCCTGTTTTATAATACATCGACAAAAAGAGGATGTCAACATAATCTTTTGATCAGATTCCACAGCGGGAGAATCTCTGCTGCTGCGTGCTTCAGGCAAGGTTCGGTGAACGGTTTACATGATTCGCGAGACGCCAATGCATTTTCCGTTGCTGCCGTTGCTGGTGTCACACACTCGACTTGCAGCATCAATACCCATAAAACAGCAGGATGTTAGAGTCCTTGACACCTGCAGCTGGTCGAACTGTCGCGTCGTGCCGACGAATGGCGGCGGGAGCGGCTGCGTCGCAGACGTGGTGTGACTTTTTGATGTTCGCATTGCTGCAGGATGAATCTTTGGCTGCCGCAGCGATGCAGCGCCTTGGAATTTCGGTAGAGTCTTTGCTGTCACCAAGGCATTCGCCGCAGGCTCTTGAGCAAGCCGACACACATCTGCAATCGAATCCATACATTCATACAGATGAATGCTCAAAACAAGGAGCGAGTTTGGCCGAGCCGGAAGATCCGCAGGTGCTTATCCAGATTCTTGACCGCGCGGCTTTTTTGGCGCGACGCGAATCCAACGCCGGTGGAATCTCCAGCGCACATTTACTGATTGCAGTTTTTGAGTCGAATGAAGTGCTGCGTAATCAATTCCTGGAGGACGGCGTGGATCGCAACAGGATTGTGGCGGAGCTGAACATGGAAACAACCGTCACGGGCCCATCGCTGCCGATTGATTTTGACCTGAACTGGTCGGAATGCCGGGTGACATCAGCCCTCAGGTACGACGGCGCACAGACAAGGGAATCAGACTCTGTGTGGCGCATTCTGGACGCCAACCTGAATCGGGGGCGCGAAGGTTTGCGGGTGCTCGAAGACTACGCACGATTTGTGCGGAATGATGCCAGTCTGAGCGAACAACTCAAAGCCTTGCGGCATGAACTGGTCGCGACTGAAGCATTGCTGCCGCATCCGAAATCTTACAAGCGCGAGTCAGATTCAGGTGTTACGATCGATGCGGAGCTTCTGCGGCATCGCGACACGGCCCAAGATGTCGGGACTCAGATTTTCACCGCTGCCGAATCAGTCCGTAATAATATTTCGGACGTCGTGATTGCCAACAGTCGGCGGGTTCAGGAAGCACTGCGTTCGCTTGAAGAATATGGCAAACTCGTCGCACCGGCCTTTGCTGGCAAAATCAAACAGATTCGCTATCGAAGTTACACACTGCAGCGGGAACTGAGCAGTATCACAGGGACGATTCCGTCACCAAACCAGCATGAAGCGCGCGTCCGGAAACTGCAGAACGCCGTGTTGTATGTCCTGATCACCGAATCCCTGTGTCGACTTCCGTGGCAGCGGGTTGTAGAGGCGACACTTCGCGGCGGCGCGGATGTGCTGCAATTGCGTGAAAAGCATTTGAGTGATCGCGAGATACTGCGTCGCGCTCGCTGGACGGCGGATGCTTGTCTCGATGCAGGCTGTCTGTTCATTGTGAACGACCGCAGCGATGTGGCTGTGGCAGTGGATGCCGATGGAGTGCATGTTGGCCAGGACGAGCTGTCCATTTCGGACGCACGGGCGGTCCTGCGATCGGGACAGATCCTTGGTGTTTCAACCCACACGCTTCTGCAGGCTCAAGCGGCCAGCATGGACGGCGCGGACTACATCGGCGTCGGTCCGACGTTTCCCACGGCGACAAAATTATTCTCTGAATTTCCGGGCCTGGAGTTGGTGACGGAAGTGTCGCGCAACTTACAAATCCCGGCGTTTGTGATCGGCGGGGTCGGAATCGAAAATATCAAGGTCGTGCGACAGGCAGGAGGGACTCGAGTGGCTTTATCATCGAGTATCCTCGGTTCCGAAAATCCGGAATCGACGGTCCGGGAACTCAGGCGGCAGTTGCGAAATCCAGGCATATCATAAGTCATATCATTGGCGAGGTGGCTCTGCCGACTCGCGACGCGCCGACCGACGTTTGACTCAACACTCACCGGAGAATGTGATATTCTTTCCAGTTTGACGATAGCCATGGCGGATTCAATGAAAAAAATCCTGCAAATCCCACCAACGGAGCGGTGCAAGACTGCGTAGATCACGCAGGAGAAGCCCGGAAATGTGGACAATGTCCGAATCGGACGCTGAAGATCAATCACTTGATTCCGAGGATTCATCAGAAAATGGTGGAGTTCCGTCGGAGAGTGAAGTACGTCTTGTGCATGCGGCTCGAAGTGGTGACAACGACGCTTTCGGAGAGTTGGTTCAGCGATATGAACGTCGCGTTCTTAAAGTCATCCGGCGTTTTATCCCGGACTTTGAAATGGCGACGGATCTCGTGCAGGAATCATTCCTGCGCGCGTTTGAACGATTGGATCAGTTCGATCCGTCTCGACGGTTTGCGCCGTGGTTGTTTCGACTAGCAGTGAATCTGACCTACGATCATCTGCGAAAAATCCGCAGACGTGGCAAGTGGGCCTTATTTACTGATGCCGGGGACGATCGATCACCCGACCCGCCGGTGGCTGACCCTCGTAAGAACCTTGATTTATCACAGGAAGTTCAGGTCGTGCTGGCCGAGATTCCGGAAGCGTATCGCACGGTTCTGATCCTGCGGGATTTGGAAGGTTTTTGCACGTCGGATGTGGCGGCTGTGACAGATCGCAGTGAGGCCACGATTCGCTGGCGACTGGCTGAAGCCCGCAAAATGTTCCGTGAGGCGTGGGAACGGCGTGAACGCCGCGCGGAAAAGACACGTCTGGTGCAGGGTGAGACATGAAAGAGATCAATATGGCAATGAATTGTGCGGAAGCAAAACACCTCATTCATCTGGACGTCGGTGATGATCTGCGTGCGGACGAAGAGAAACAGCTGGCAACTCACATGGAAGAGTGCAGCGATTGCCGTTCGTATCATGCAGGGATGTCGAGAGCGATGAGCACGTTGCTGACGTTGCGGGATGATCCGGCGTTGGGGTTGCACAGCCTGAAGTGTGGATCTGTCTGGCCGTTGGTGTCACGGGAAATTACACGACGCAGGACATCACCACGAGTTGCCCGCAAGTTCAATATGCAGGTTGTGGCGTTGAGCGTGTGTTCGTTGTCACTGGCCGTTGTGACGATGGTTCAGAGTCTGTCGTCGATGCGCAATCATCAGAATCCGACGGGCTTCATGCCTTTTCAGGCCTTTTCCCGTCAGCCGCAGTTTCTGCCGGTCTCTCACGATTCAGACGCAGTGCGGACTCGACTGTTGCCGCACGAGGCACCTGTTTCGCCCCCGCAGTCGTTTTGAGATGGCCGGAAGCTGCGTCAAACCGAAAAATCCGCAGCGCCGCACGATAATCCCGCCATCTGCCGAATTCATACCTGGTCCGGATTGAGCTTTTGTGTGCTGTGCAGCAGGCTACAATACGATAACATTGCGTAATTTGCTGTCAGCCCAATGACAAGCTATCCTCAGACGACTGGTGTCGTCTGCCTCCGGAATCCCTCCATTGGTGGTTTCATTTCTCCAGGGAACTGTGCGTCATGAACATGCTTGAAGTGTTGAAACGCCGACTGATCGAAACTCGGCACTCACGACGTAAGCGAATCTCCGCGCTTGTCACGGTTGATTCGCTGGAAGTGCGACTGTTGCTGACTGCACCCACGATGACGGACAGTGAACAATACATGCTGGAACTGATCAATCGGGCTCGTGCCAATCCGACCGTAGAGGTAGCCCGCTTTGGGATCGGACTGAACGACGGATTGGCCGCCGGAACGATTACAACTGCGGCCAAACAGCCTCTGGCACCTCAACAGCAGTTGATCACGGCGGCAGGTCTGCATTCGCAGGACATGCTGGACCGCGATTATTTCAGCCACACGACGCTGGGAGTCGGCACAACATTTTCTCAACGCGTGACGAATCAGGGATACATCTGGTCGCTCGTCGCTGAAAACATCGGATACGCTGCAAAGACAATCAATGCTTCGCAGACAGCTTACATCGATGAAGTCCACGAAGGTCTGATCAGGAGTTCCGGGCACCGCGTAAACATTTTTCTCCCGGCTGCGGAAGAATTGGGCATTGGCGCGAAACTGGGTTCGTTTCGCCCTCCCGGGAATCCGACAACGTTTCAGTTTACCGAGATGGTGACGCAAAATTTTGGCAGCCGCAATCTGAATCCATACATCACGGGTATTGTCTACACTGACGCAAACAGCAACAACTTTTATACGATTGGCGAATCCATTCGCAGCGGCACCGTTTCCGCTGTCAACGTGTCAACCGGTGCTGTGTTTTCAGACACGATCGGTGTTTCCGGAGCATATGGATTTGTGGTGCCTGCCGGAACATACACCGTCACGTCGACTTTCACACTGAACGGCGCCGCCCAGAGTTTTCAGAAGCCTGGAAACGTGATTGTAGGGACCGATAATGTGAAGGTCGATTTCGAGACGAATTCAGGTGTTCTGGTTCCTTCAGCGATCTCGTTGGCATCGACGGTCACCACGCTGAACGAAAGCGGAGCAACAGCGTCGACTACGGTGACAGTGACTCGCAACGGCAGTCCTGCGTCGAGTCTCACCGTAAACCTGGCGTCCAATGATACGACAGAAGTCACGGTTCCGGCGACGGTGGTGATCCCGGCTGGACAGTTGTCAGTGACATTTGCCGCTTCGGCTGTCAACGACGGGATCATCGACGGAAACCAGACGGCGACGATCACCGCAACGGCATCCGGATTTCCAGCCACCAATCTCTCACTGTCCGTCACAGATCGAACGTACCCTGTGTTACCGTCAGGCATTCAGACCGTGGCGACAGCTCGACCGACATTCACCTGGACCGCGATCAGCAATGCCGCAACGTACGAGGTGTATGTGAACAACATCACAACCAATCAGACCCGCGTCGTGAACGCAACAGGTATCGCAGCAACTTCGTACACAACTGTTGTTGATCTTCCAATTGGTACGTTCAATGTCTGGGTACGTGGCTTCACCTCTGCAGGTCTGGCGAGTGCCTGGAGTCCAGTAGCGGTCTGGAAACTGCGTCCGACGACGACCGTACTGAATTCCGGTCGTACTGAATCGAGCGGCAGTTTCAACATCGACTGGAACCCGATTCCCGGTGCTTCAACGTACGACGTCTGGATCAACCGGTTGACATCTTCCACAATTGAGTACCTTCGGAACACCAGCGTCATCGGAAACGTACTTTCGGTTTCTAACTTCGATTTGGGAAGTTACGGCATCTGGGTGCGAGCGAGAAACACGGCAGGCGACCTTGTAGGCTGGAGTCCTCAGGCCATTATTAAAGTGAATTACGCCCCCATCGGAATATCGGTCATCGCCACAGGCCTGACGTCTACCCCGTCATTGACCTGGTTGCCTGTCGGCGGCGCGGCGTTGTACGATGTGTGGATCGACAACCTCACGACCGGAGCTTCTGCGGTGGTCCGTAACTCTTCCGTCCTGGGCACAACTCTTGAATTGAGTGGTATTCCGTCGGCGTCCTATCGTGCGTTTGTCCGAGGCCGTGATCTGCCAGGAGGCGGATTCTATGTATGGAGCAGTGGGTTTAATTTCGAAGTTGGCCGAGCCCCGCGGATCACATCGCCGACCGGCAATGGCCAACCCGTGCGTCCGACGATCACATGGACATCAGTCTCCGGGGCGACTCGATATGAGGTCTGGCTGGCAAATTTGACCACTGGCGTGCGCGAGATCAGTGATGCCAACGTGCTGACAACTTCGTATACCACCACCACAGATTTGACAAGTTCAAACAATTATCGCGTCTGGATTCGGGCGTTTGACGGCACTGGCACGGGATCGGCATGGAGTCTGCCGGTAACATTTACCATTGCATCAGATTCTGCGAAATCGCAAATCAGAAAGAGCCCTCTGTCACTTATTGGTGATCCTGTACTGGAACACCTGTTCGCTTCCGCCGATTCATGGTTGCATGATCAGGTGGACGAAGTGCCAAGAGCTTCAGAACGGAAAAGCACGGATGCTGTCGAATTGAATACGCCACAGGAGCCGACCGGCAATCGTCTTGAACCTGAGTTGATCGCCGACATGCTGCTGCTGAGTCGGGATGCGGCGAGCGTGGGAACATAGTAATGAGCACATCATGACTCTTGAACGTCAGGCAATGTTCGCCAATGGACTGCTGGTCATCGCCAGTGTCGTGCTGGCTGCAATACCAGGGTCACGACTGATCGGTCTGTGTTTCACAGCATTCATGGGTTCGGGCCTGATATTTTCAGGCATCACCAGCTATTGCGGCTGGGTAAGAATCCTGCCCGTGTTGTCCCGAATTTTGCGGTTGAGCAATCGCTGACGCTCTAAAAAGGGGTCAGGAACCAATAGTGCGGAGCACCCTCTGGGCCATTTGGCTATTGGTTCCTGACCCCTTTCTAAAGCCTGCTAGTGGACCGATGTAAATTCGCTGCTGTTCAGGTAGGCCCAGAGCATGTCTTCGGTGGCCGTGCGGATTGCCACATCTTCCGGCATTGATCGAGTGAGAGCCCGATAGCGACCGCGAAAGATCTTTTCTTCTCTCTCTGATGGTTCGCGATTCAGTGTTGCCATCGCAATGCGTTCGAGGGATCTGAGAACTCCCTGTGGGCCTTCGTGAAAAGTCTTTGCGACTTCGGTGGCGGTCAGCGGGATCGCCGTCTGAAGATCCTCGCCATTCATCATCAGCATTGCCTGCGTGATATTGCCTTCGAAGGCCAGATGTTCGTCGTTTTCATCTGTTCCGTACGATTGCACGAACTGCTCAACCCACTCCCGACGGTGAATACTGCCAATCGAAGAATCGATCGGCTGATCTGCCGCAGAGCGGATCGCAATCCGGATCGAATCGTAAACCTGTTCGGGTCCCATCGGACGCGGATACGCACGGGAGAACAGCGGAGTGCCACCTTCCAGCGGGTCATCAATGACAAATGACTCCTCTGTCTGGAGACTGGACAATTGAAACGTCCGTGACAGCGTCAGCCAGCGCATCAAACGTCTGACGTCGTAGTCAGACTTCGCAAAGGACTGCGTCAGAAACTCCACTAATTCCGGATGGCTGACCGGATTATGTGGCCCAAGATCATCGATCGGATTTGTAAACCCGTAGCCAAACACCTGAGCCCAGGTCCGATTGACCATCGCCTGGGCAACCAGGTGATGACTGTCTGCGGCGAGCAATCGCACCAATTCAGCCCGGCGCGATCTTGAATCATCCGCCTTCATCGTATGACCATCAAATTCCGGTAACACGGCCTTCTGCTGACCTCGCAATGTCTCATAAAACGTTATTCCGGGGGAACCGGTATCCGCCAGCGTCCAGACGTTCTGACTTTTCCCGTCGATCGACGTCACGGTCAACGGTCGGCGTTCGGCTTGTTTGAAAAAGGCGTTGAGGGACCAGAATTCATTTTGAATCCGGTCTTTGACGAACGGGTGATTGTGGCATTGTGTACACTGGACCTGCTGCCCCAAAAACAGACGTGCTGTGACAGCGGTCGCCGGAGTTGCCTGATCGTTCAGGTGTGCGAGCAGAAAATTGGTCGCTCCGTTCTGGTCGCTCCGGCCTTCCGCGGCAATCAGATCGCCAACTGTTTCCATCCACGGACGATTCTTGAGAAACTGTCGCTGCAGGAATCCATACAGGGCTTCCTGGTCCACCTGACGAGCATTGGTTCGACCGATCAGCAGATTCGTCCAGGTGACAGAAAGGTTTTCTGCATAACGCGGATCATCCAGCAGTGAATCGACAAGTACTGTTCGCTTGCGTGGTGACGTTGAGGCAACAAATGTGGATGCTTCGGTTACGGTGGGAATGCGACCGGTGAGTGTCAGAAAGCAACGACGCACCCATTCATGATCGTCTGCGACGTCTGCCGCAATGACGTCATTGTCCGACCATGCCACCGCGATCAGTCGATCAATTTCTGAAACGATCGAGGCATCATCGATACCCATCGCCGTCTGTGGAACGGCTTCGGCGGGACGCTCCGCCTCCGGATCAATGTGTGCAACCTCAGGAGCGTTGATTTCCGGTTGCACACCGTTCAGCGCGAGTGGTTTGAGTTGGTTCGTAATGTTGTTCCGGGCAACGCTCTCTTGGGAATCTCCAGGTTGCGCCGAACCCGGCCGCGTGTTTTTCAAGCCGGATTTCTGAATTTCGTCGGGCTGTGTGCCAACCCTGGCAAGTTGCCAGACGCGCGCACTTCGCCAATTGATCGTTGCCACTCCGGCAAGCAGTATGCACGCCACAACCGCAGCGACAAGTCTCGGACGGTAACGTGATTTGCGCTGCCGCACTTCAATCGCAATTTGGGAGTCGATCCTGGGCAGAGAAGCAGTGTCTTCGACAAGATGAGTCAGGCCAGAACCGGCAATCACGCCAAAGTCCCGTGCGAGCTGGCCGTGGAGTTGAGTGAATTCGACGAAGATCCGTTGCCGCCCACGATCGGATCGGAGCTGTGTCTGAAGTTCCTGAAACTGTTCAACCGATAACTGCTGCTCGCACCAGAGATTGCAAAGCGTCAGAAAATTGTCATCACCGTTGTTCAATGAACACCTCCTGCAGCCAGCCCGCGGCGTATGCACTCCAGCAACACGCGACGAACACGTCCCAGAGACTGGTAAACCGAATTCGCGGGACGTCCAAGCTGCTGCGCGACGTTGTCGCCGTTCACTCCCGTTGTGTAGCGCCGCCGAATCAGCTCCTGATCCTGCGAGCGTAATTTGCCAATGCATTCCGTTAAAGCATCGCGACGCAGTTCGAAATCACTCGGCTGCTCTTCCATCTGATCGGCCAACAAACCAACCACGTCATCACCCAGCAACAGAACGCGATGGTGACGCGATCTGCGAAAGCGAAACACTTCCAGCCTCGCGATGGCCCGACACCATGCCAGAAAATTTGTCCCAGGTTCAAATTGAGCCCATTTACTCAACATTACAACGTTTGTTTCCTGTAGAACTTCTTCCGCATCTGCAGTGGTCTGGACAAGTGGAAGTATGAAAAGATAGAGAGCCCGTTGGGACTGTGTAAACGATCGCACAAACTCTTCACTCGGCCCTTGCCTGCCGTTGGAACTGGTTGCTGCAGATTGTGAAGACGCCTGTGCCATGAAAAGCTCTCGACGATCTCTCCCCTGCGCCACTCAACGCAGGCGACAAAACCCATGAATTCTCATGTGGACTCAGAAAACAGGAGCCCGGACTTCGCAGCCCGGGCTCCTGAAATCACACGCACACACTCTCTCTCACTCACTCTCACTCTCACTCACTCTCACTCACTCTCCACAAACACTCTCACTTGTCTGCGAAATCAGCCAATCAGTTCCTGAATTGGAGTTCCACCATTTGCCAATTTCATCGGGCGACCGCGTTTTGACGTATGAACGGTATTCACAGGAATACCCATCGCCATTGCGACAGTTGCCCAGATATCGCCTGGCAAGTATGCCTTGCTGCCATCGGCAATTTGCAGACCGTCCTTATCTGTCGCTCCGACTGCCTGCCCGTTCTTCAGCCCACCGCCACCCAGCATGACGCTCCAGGATGCTGCCCAGTGGTCACGACCGACGTCCTGATTGATACGCGGGGTACGACCAAATTCGCCCATCCACACAAGCACGGTGTTGTCCAGCATACCCCGTTGCTTGAGGTCGGCTGTGATTGCGGCAATCCCCTTATCCAGCTGAGGCAATCGCTGATTCTTCAATGTGTCGAAGACCCCCGCGTGCAGGTCCCATCCGCCCATGTTGACTTCCACAAACGGAACACCCACCTGAACCAAACGGCGAGCCATCAGCAGTCCCTGACCGAACCCGTTCCTGCCGTAAGCGTCTTTCGTGGCTTCGGATTCAGATTCAAGTCCAAAACTGGCTTCCGCCTTTGCCGCATCAAATGCCGTCATTTGTTTTGAAGTCATCAGGTTGACTGCATTGCGGTACACGTCCTTGTGGGCCGCCGGCAGTTCACCGCGTCGTGACGCCATAAAGCTGGATTCGATTTCTTCCAGCATCGTAAGCCGGTCACCAAGGCGACTCTTGCCCTCTTCGGTAGGCGCATTCCGGATACGTCCCGTGTTGTCAACCACGAACGGCGCGTGAGTCATGCCGAGAAATCCGGCCTGTCCGGCACCGCCATCGACTGACACGAATGCGGGAATTTCAAGAGCCTTGCGGTTCTTGCCCAGTTCATAACTGACGACTGAACCAAACGTTGGATGCACAACCGTAGGGTTAGGCACATAAGCTGTCTGCATGTAGTACCGCCCGCGACCGTGGTCCGCTTCACGTGTACTCATTGAACGCACCAGTGACAGATCCTGAAACATCTTTGCCGTTTCGGGCATGTGTTCAGATATCTGAACGCCGGAGGCTGCCGTATCGATGGGCTTGAACTCGCCGCCATTCTTCGATTCCGGCTTCAGGTCCCAGATGTCAATTGTCGGAGGACCGCCACCCATCCACATCAGAATACAGGCTTTTTGATTCGCCTTGACCACATCGGCATTGGCCTGAACATGCGAGAGAAAATTCATCGCAGGAATCGTTGCAGCGGCAGTCGCCAAATGTTGCATGAAATGACGGCGATTCATGCCATAGTTGTTCCAAAGTGACATTCAGATTACTCCTGGTAAAAGCTGTTGATCTTAAAATTTATCGTTATGTCAATGACTATTGAAATCGGCAACACGCCGTTTCGCGGGCCAAAACATTAATGAATCAGCACAAACTCATTCGAGTTCAACAGCGCCCAGAATAGATCCTGGTAACCATTGAGCCTGTTCGCTCGGTAACTGTTTCCATTGAGCATTTTCTGAACCTTGCTGATTTCGAACCGGGTGGGCTGGCGGCTTAAGGCCGCAAGATACAAATCCTGTATCTTTTGCGGTTCGCTACCGGTCTTGCTCATCGTTTCAAACAGAAAACTGCCGCGCTCGATACTACACGCTTTTTCAATCAGCTCACTGTTCATCATCATCAGAGCCTGCGGAATCGTCCCATTGAAGGTTGTTGATTCGTCGTTCTCGTCATTTTCGAATGCCACCACAAACTGTTGCATCCATTTCTGCCGCTGCTCTTCCTGAGCACTCCAGCCACCACGGCCCGACTGATGTGCGTTGCTCGCGACGATGAGCGAGTCATACATCTGCTCAGCCTGCATCGACTTTAAGTACATGTGACTGAACAACGGCATTTCACCAGCCGCCGGATCATCCGTCTTGTTCCTGTCATTGAACTGGCTTCCGAGTCCGTACGCTTCGGTCGCACAAATCGTGCGAATGAGCTGCTTGATATTGTATCCACTCGCCACAAACTCGTGCGACAGGCGATTAAGCAGCTCCGGATTGCTGGCGGGATTGTGCGGCCCCATATCATCCACAGGACGAGTAAATCCATAGCCGAAGAAATGACTCCACATACGGTTTACCATCGCCCGAGCGATGTGAGGCGGCTGACCATCGACGGATACTGTCAGCAATTTTCCAAATTCAACGCGGCGATCTGTGTCGGCACCCGGATCAACTTCATGGCCTTCAAATCGCGGGAAAGCAACCTGCATCACGCCACTGCGTTTTTCGTAATAGACCGGCCCCGAGAAATCCTGCCAGACAACTTCGGAATAGTCATCCACCATGCGCCCGGTGTTTGGATCGAGCTTCTGGGGTTCGTTCTTTTTAACCTGGCGAAAGAAGCTGTTGTATTCCCAGAACTGATCCTGCTGCCACTTGTTGAATGGATGATCATGGCACTGCGTACATTGAACCTGCAGACCCAGGAAGAGGCGAGCCGTCATGGCCGTCAACTGCACGCCATCGTCCGGCATCTGCATCTGTGCAAGAGTGTAGTTGACCGCACCATTTTCCTCGTAATGACCAGACGCCGTGACGACATCCAGGACGATCTCATTCCACGGTCGATCTTTAGCGAATGCTTCACGGTAGAATTTTTCCATCCCCTTGCGGCTGACACGACGCGGTGTTCCGCGACCGATGCTGTTGTTCGTCCAGATTGTGGTAAAGTTCCGGACGTAGTCTTCGTGTGCAAGCAGTGTCTCGATCAACACAAATCGCTTGCGCGGACTTTCGTCTTTCAGGAATAGACTCGCTTCATCCAATGTTGGAATGCGACCACACAGATCCAGATAGATTCGCCGAATCCATTCTTCGTCCGTTGCGGATTCAGATGGCTGTATCTCATTGTCCGACCACGCCTGCCGAAGCTGCTGATCGATGAATTCCACAAGAGATCCCTCATTCCCTGGCTTTTCAGAATCCGTGACGACACTGTTGCCCTTCTGATCAGCGGCCTTTGTTTCGTCACCAATGACGTTGTTCCACGAATACGACACAACCGTCATCAAACAACACACAACCACGTTTATCGGTCTGATCAATTGAGTTTTCACAATTGTACCCCGCATTTCCCCACGACTCCTGATGGCGGCAATCCGCAAATTAATCGCTCTTGTACACTACATCACATCCCCCTGCGGATGTTCGTAAGTTTTTCGTAGATTTCCAGAGTATTCCCGGACTTCCGCGTATTCCGCCGCCAAACGGTGCGTTACTGAAACGAAATGATGCCAAAACCCCGCATTTTCTGCTCTCAAGCGGCTTCCGGAAACGTTCAGAAAACCTCGCACAAACACGAGACTTCCAACTTCGACAAAACAAAATTCGTCCCACAGGAATGGGCATCCTGTGCAGTCTGCTGTTTTGTATAGTGCGGTCGTCGCAAAAAAATCAACTGTGTCATTGTCCCCAAAAGATTTCGAAAGCCGTCACCGTGCAACGCCCCCATGGACATTCTTCCCCGCTTCCCGAACCTACTGTCCTTATGTCGGAAGGCTGGCACTGCCTGCATCTCTACTACCGGATCAACCAGGCGGCTCTGATGGCTCTGGAACCGTCCGACCGCGCCCACGGTCGTGCGGAGGTCATCGAAATTCTGAATCCGGAAGGCGAATATGTGCCCGTGCGGATGCAGGTCTCGACCGTGTCAGGACATCGAGCGGACCTGGGACTCATGCTGATGGATCCAGATCCGCTGAAGATCGATGCACTCGTCCAGCGGCTTCGCGCAAGTCGCCTGGGAACCGTGCTGGAACCAACGTACTCATTTGTTTCCATCACGGAAGTCAGCGAATATGTTCCGTCGACCGAACAGTATGCCGTGCGACTGCAGCGGGACGGCACAAAACCGGATGACCCGGCGTTTCAGGCTAAGCTGAATGCCTATCAGCAGCGACTGCCCGCGATGAATCAGCAACGCCTGTATCCGGACTTCCCTGCGTTCCCCGTGATGACATTCTATCCCATGAACAAAGCGCGTCACCCGCTCGCCAACTGGTACAAGGAACCTTTCAGTGTTCGCAGTGAGTTGATGGCTGAACACGCGACATCCGGCATCAAGTTCGCCGGTCGAGTTTCGCAGTTGATCACGGCGGCCACTGGTTTCGACGATTGGGAGTGGGGCGTCACGCTTTGGAGCCGAGCGCCGGAATACATCAAAGAAATCGTCTACACCATGCGTTTTGACAAAGCCTCTGCCGGATACGCGGAGTTCGGCCCATTCTACGTCAGCTACATCATGTCAATTCGTGAGGCTCTGGAACATCTGCGAGTGTGACCTGGTGCTCAAATACCAACTTCCATATTTGAAATCTCAAACTCCCGTGCCGCGTTTCGACTTTGCAATTATCGGTGGAGGAATCGTCGGGCTTGCTACCGCATGGCAGTTGACGCAGTTGAAGCCGGGACTGAAACTCGTAGTCCTCGAAAAGGAATCCAGACTGGCCTTCCATCAGACAGGCCGCAATTCCGGTGTTATTCATTCGGGGATCTATTATAAGCCAGGCTCGCTGCGGGCTCTGAATTGTCGGGCTGGCAAAGCCGCTCTGGAAGCGTTCTGCGATTTACACGGCGTCGCGTGGCAGCGTACAGGCAAAGTCATCGTCGCCACGCATGAGAGCCAGTTGCCGCAACTGCAGACGATCTTCGAGCGCGGCAAACAGAATGGCGTTGATTGCCATGTCATCGGGATCGACCGACTGCAGGAACTGGAACCGCACTGCGCCGGCATCGGCGCGATTCACGTGCCGGAGTCCGGCATTGTCGATTACCCCGGCATGTGCCAGAAACTTGGAAGTCTGCTGCTGGCCGCGAATGCGGAAATTCATCTCAACTGCTGCGTCAACTCGATCGACCAGCGAACTGACTTCGTCCATTTGCAGACTTCCGCAGGCGATATCCAGGCAACTCAGGTGATTAACTGCGGTGGATTGCATAGTGATCGCATCGCACGCCAGAGTGGCCAAAAAATGAAGGAACAGATCATTCCGTTTCGGGGCGAGTATTTTAAA
>Ga0105044_10005362_pt1 | contig 17660 bp, 18 predicted proteins | sample MAT01_FD_78092 | JGI IMG/M metagenome (GOLD analysis project Ga0105044, IMG submission 78092) | Freshwater microbial communities from Lake Fryxell liftoff mats and glacier meltwater in Antarctica - MAT-01 | ecosystem: Environmental > Aquatic > Freshwater > Ice > Liftoff microbial mat | place...
GGCGTTTCCGCTTTTCATGTTAATAAACCAACACAGACATTTATTAAAGACGAAAATCAGTCGTTGGCCCGCCGGTATGTGGCACATGCAAATGTAGAAACCTTTCTTACCAGCAATATTATTTTAAATGCCAATGGTGTTTATCAAAACCAGGCAGCGGCCAGTTATTTCTCCATTGGCGGAGCATTAGGTTATTACATCCCGGGTTATGAGGAGGGAAAAGATGTGACTATCAATGCCGGTTTATGGTATTGGTCCAATAATGCGATGATTCCCTATCTGGGAATCAGTTATGGAAATTTCCAGGTTGGGTTAACGTATGATATTACAACCTCTACACTAAATGAAGCGGCTAAAAGAGCCAATACTTTTGAACTTTGCCTTGTACTTCGGGGTAATGGAAGAACCAGTGGAGTTATCCCTTCTCCGTGGAAGTAATTTTTTCTATCCTTCAAACAACTTTGCTATTCCAAATGCAGCAGCGGCAGCTACCGCACCTATCAGCATCACCCGTATTGCTCCCCACCAGGGATTGATACCAGTGAGACGACTTTTTTAGAAGCCAAACACAAATAAGCAAAGCAGTGTTACAATTGCAGATAATTTCAAACCTTCTATTGGAGTGCTAACAAAAAAGTAAGGACTTAATGGAACCATTCCACCAACAACATACGAAAGGCCAATATTCAATGCAGATTTGGTGGCTCTTTTTGGATCAGATTTTTCCAACCCCAATTCAAACTTCATCATAAAATCAACCCATTGCTTTTTGTCCGTAGCAATTTCTGCAGTGGCTTTATCCTGCAATTCTTTGCTCAGGCCAATGTTGGCAAAAAATTCTTTGGTTTCTTCAATCTCTCTTTCTCTCAAATGTTCCACTTAATGGTATTCCTTTTTTTCTTCACTGTTGTAATGGTCCTGTTCAGTTTTTCCTGCCAGGTAAACACCCAACCCCATGGCAATGGAACCGGCGGCTACTTAGGCAATACCCGCAATAACAATAATTGAAGTGGAATCAACAGCACCACTAAGACCTGCTGCCAGTGCAAAGGGAACAGTAAGGCCATCACTCATGCCAATAACAATATCCCTCAGTGCTTCACTGCTTTTCATGTGTTTTTCCTGGTGGGGGTTCCTGTCGTGGTGAAGATGTGTATCCATTGTATGAAGTTAATTATTTTGAAAAAGAAAAAACCGTTGCTGGTCATGGCAACGGTTCATTATGGTTGGTTCTATCAGCTTTAATCAAGTATAGAAAGGCTATCGCCGATTATCTCCACACATTCCATTATTTGTTCCTTCGTAATGATAAGGGGCGGGGCAAAGCGGATCTTATCGCCGTGTGTTGGTTTAGCCAGCAAGCCATTTTCTTTTAATTGTAAACATAATTCCCAGGCTGCTTCTATATCAGGATGTTGAATAACGATTGCATTCAACAAACCTTTTCCTCTTACCAATGCAATATGTTTTGATTGAAGTTTTATTAATTCGCTTCGTAACAACTCACCCATCGTAGTTGCATTTTCCGCCATCTTTTCATCTTTCAATACTTGCAGGGATGTTATGGCTACTTTACAAGCCAATGGGTTGCCTCCATACGTAGAACCATGTTCGCCGGGTTTTATCGTCATCATTATTTCATCATCACATAGCACTGCACTTACAGGAAGTATACCACCGCTGAGTGCTTTGCCAAGTAATAAAATATCTGGTCTCACATTTTCATGGTCGCAGGCCAGCATTTTACCCGTTCTAGCCAGACCGGTTTGTATTTCATCTGCAATAAATAGAACATTCGCTGCGGCACATAGCTCTTTTGCTTTCGCTAAATATCCATCATCGGGTACTAATACACCGGCTTCACCCTGTATCGGTTCTATTAAAAAGCCGGCAACATTCTTATCTGCCAATGCAGTTGCAAGAGCTTTCAAATCGTTAAAAGGAACTGCTTCAAAGCCCGGCATATAGGGCCCGAAATTCTTTTTGGATGCTTCATCGCTGCTAAATGAAATAACCGTGGAGGTACGGCCATGAAAATTTCCTTCACACACAATAATCTTTGCTTTGCCTTCAGGGATACCTTTTATTTCATAGGCCCATTTGCGGCAGAGCTTGATGCCCGTTTCTACTGCTTCCACACCAGTGTTCATGGGCAGCACTTTATCATAACCAAAATAACTGGTAATAAATTTTACATATTCACCCAGCATATCACTGTGAAAGGCACGGCTGGTTAAAGTGAGTTGTTGTGCCTGCTCTATCAATGCCTGTACAATTGTTGGATGGCAATGACCCTGGTTCACCGCCGAGTAACCACTCAAAAAATCATAGTACTGTTTGCCATCTACATCCCACAGATGAACACCTTTGCCACGGTTAAGCACCACAGGAATGGGATGATAATTATGTGCCCCGAATTGTTCTTCCAGTTCAAGGTAGTATTGTGCGGTTGATGACATATCAATTGTTGTTTGCATAAAAAATAAAGTAAGTGTAAGGAAAAATTATAGTTCAACAGAGAAAACCCGGCTTAGCAGTAGCCGGTTACAATGAAAAAATCATCGATGATTGAGCAGATCAAGATTCTGCCGCAGGAATGATATGGATGATTGCTGTTTGATTTCTTGAGATTTGCTGCAAGATAATGAAAAAAGGCACAATGTGCAAACCACTAGATACAAGAAGAGTATTAAAGAATGAGAACCTTTATCTTTTAAACGACCCCTTGTACCTTGTTCCATCTTTCTTGTACCTTGTATCTTCAAAATTTCCTAAATGTCATACACCATTCCCGCAGGCACCCGTATTGGCCATATACATTTAAAAGTGACTGACCTTGAACAGTCATTAAAGTTTTATCGTGACTTATTGGGCTTTGAAGTACAGCAAAAATTTGGTGACAGTGCAGCATTTATTTCCGCTGGTGGTTATCATCATCATATTGGCTTGAATACCTGGCATAGTAAAAATGCAGGTCCTGCACCAGTAAGAGCAGCAGGGTTGTATCATACTGCCATTTTATATCCGACCCGTAAAGATTTAGCTATTGTTTTGAAAAGACTGATTGAAGCTAAGTATCCTTTAACCGGAGCCTCTGATCATGGGGTATCGGAAGCCATTTATTTAGATGATCCTGATAAAAACGGTGTGGAGTTATATTGGGACAAGCCAAAAGAGGAATGGCCCGTAGATGCAGATGGAAATTTACAAATGATAACAGCGGCATTAGATGTAGAAGACCTGCTTCAATTAGCCGGGTAGTTCCTTTACAAAATAATTAGCCGGGAAATACAGCTCAATATTTTTCTCTTTGGGAAAAATGCCAAATACAGTGCTGCCACTGCCACTCATAGATGCATAGAGAGCCCCTTTGATATACAGTGTATCTTTTATATCCACTACCTCCCGGTGTTGCTGGAAGATAATTTTTTCAAAATCGTTTTTTAATTCATCCTTCCATTTGTGAATAGGTCCGGCTATGATCTCTTTTACTGACTTTTCCGGCTCAGCTGGTTTCATATTTAAAAAAGCCCTGCCTGTATCTATATGAATGCCGGGGTTGACGATTATAAATTTATAGGCTGAAAGGTCCAATTGAATTTCTTCCAATTTTTCGCCGCGGCCTTTGGCGAAGCAGGGCTTGTTAATGACAAAAAAAGGGCAATCACTTCCAAGCTCCGCTGCATAATTGATAAGTTGTTCGGTGGTAAGGTGCAGTTCAAATATTTCGTTTAATATTTTTAATGAAAAAGCTGCATCAGCACTTCCGCCACCAAGCCCCGCACCCGATGGAATGACTTTGTGCAAATGTATTTTTACACTTTTTATGCCAGGAAAATCCTCTTTAAGCATCCGGTAAGCTTTTACACACAGGTTAGAGGACGGTTTTCCTGCAACAGGTAAACCACTGCTGGTAAAAGGAAAGGTGGGGCTTTTTACCGTTTCTTTATTTTCTATTATCTCTAATGAATCTGTTAGGGGAAGGGGATAAAAAATAGTTTCCAGGTCATGGTAACCATCGCTTCGCTTACGAAGAATATTAAGGCCAAGGTTGATCTTGCAGTTGGGAAAAACTATCATAGGTTAATGGACACTGAGTTTTCAAAAGCACAGTGTTGCTGCTATTTAATATCACTTATTCTTACGGCGGCTGTTGATTTCATCACGGATGGCAATGGCACGGATATAATCTTCGCCATCCAGTACATCATTCAGCAGCGTATTCAATTCTTCTAATGTCATGGTTTTTAAATCCTCATTTCCGGTAGAACCATCTTTCTCCACCATCACTTCCTGTTTCACTTTTTTCTTTTTCCCTTTTGTTTCGGTGTCTTCCATCAGTATGCCGGCACTTTCTAAAATATTTTCGTAGGTATAAATAGGGCAACCAAAACGAACAGCCAGGGCAATGGCATCGGAGGTTCTTGAATCAATTTCCACCGTATCGTTTTCTGTGGAGCAAACTAATTTGGAGTAGAAAATACCTTCCTGCAAATCACAAATAATGATTTCATGCAGGTCAATCGCAAACGCAGTCATAAAATTTTTCATCAAATCGTGGGTGAGAGGACGGCTGGGTTGCATTTTTTCTAATGCTACTGCAATAGCCTGAGCCTCAAAGCCACCAATAACGATGGGTAAACGTCTCAACCCGTTCACTTCGCCCAGCACTACTGCATACGAATGTGTTTGAGTAATGCTATGCGACAAAGCCACTATTTCCAGTTCTATCTTCTTCATAAAGTATTGGACGAAATTACACTTTTTCGGACAAAAAATAGACTGTCAAACTTTGTTTAGAGGGCTGATTTACCGGCTTATAAAGCCTTGTATCCGCTCAGGTCAAAATAGGCATCTGTATTACCGGGCTCTATTTTATAGGCCATTATATAAGTATTCTCATTGTCGGATGTTCTTGTTTTCAGGCCCAATACAATTTTATAACTCATTACAAGAGGTTGAATGCCTAAAAAATTATAATCCATAGCCGCCATATAGGAATGCTGATTACTAACCAGGCAAGCGGTTTGAAACACTTCACCATCCTTTGTTGTCATCTGGCCTTTATACTCATGGCAGGCGAAGTTTAATAGTGGTACTGTCTTTTTTTCAGGGGCAACCGAAAGTTCGGTCCCTTCATTTTTTACAGACAGTTTTTCTGTTTTATAGGTTTTCTTTCTGGCATCTAATTCTAAAAAGGTGCTGTCTTTTAAATTGGCAATCATGCTTCTTTCAAAAACCTGGTCCTCCCTATAGCCTGGAAGAAACATAATTACCCTTATCCGGCTTTCTCCGAAAACAATAATAATAGAATCTCTGTCGGAAGGATCATCAGAGGTCATCCGGTATTTAATAACGCCGGTAAATTTTTTGGTTGTATCTGCCACCGGAGCTGTTTCCTGGGGTGTAAAATTTACAGAGGCTTCCTGCTTATCCTTACTTTTATCCTTGTCCTTGTTTTTCTTTTGCGCTTGTCCGCAAAAGCATATGGAGATAAATAATAGTAATAGGGGAGTTTTTTTCATAGAAAAAGATTTGGGTTACTGCAAGTTTGCAATAAAAAACCACAAACGCAAATGGTTTGTGGTTACTTTATTCTACGAATCAGGTTTTTTATGCTACTCCTTTCAATTTCTTAATTGCTTCAGTCATTTTTGGGACAATTTCAAACGCATCACCCACAATGCCATAGTCAGCGGCTTTAAAGAAAGGAGCTTCCGGGTCTTTATTAATTACTACAATTACTTTACTTCTGTTTACCCCGGCCAGGTGCTGAATGGCACCAGAAATACCAATGGCAATATAAAGATTTGGTGCAATGGCAAAACCAGTTTGGCCCACATGCTCATTATGGGGCCGCCAGTGTGCATCAGCCACCGGACGGCTACAGGCCGTTGCCGCATGTAATGTTTTGGCCAGTTCTTCTACCATACCCCAATTTTCAGGGCCTTTTAATCCACGACCTGCACTTACTACTATCTCGGCTTCTGTCAATGGCACTTCGCCACTGGCTTTTGTGGTGTTGGTTACTTTTACTTTCGGTGCATCAACCGTTGCAGTGAAAGCAGCAACTTCGGCAGTTCCTTCTCCGGCAACTATAGTGTAAGCATTGGGGCTTAGTGCAATGATTTTTATTTCTGTATTAACAGCAATATTGGCAAATGCTTTTCCGGAGAACACATTTTTCTTTACTACAAACCCATTACTGGTATCGGGCAATGCTACTGCACCTGAAACCAATCCGGCTTTTAACCGAACAGAGAGGCGGGGGGCAATAGCTTTTCCATCTACATTGTTGGAGAAGACAATTACTTTGGCTCCGGTAGCTTCTGCCACTTGTGCTATTACGTTTGTATAAACCTGTGCATCAAGATGATTCAATGAATCGTTGGCAACATGATGAATTTTCTTTACACCATATTTACCCAATGCAGCAAGGTCATCAGATACGGAACCAAGTACAACGCCTTCAGCAGACGTACCGAGTTGTTCAGCTACTTTGGCACCGTATGTTAATACTTCCAGGGAAGCTTTTTTAACATGACCATCTGCGGTATCAATAAAAATGAGAACAGACATATAATTGATAATTTAATAATTGATAAATGATAATTACTTCCAAAGTTTATTTTTTGTTGTTTTTACACTGGCTATTAATAGCTTATGGAGTTCCTCACAATCTGTATTTAAGGATTCATACATTTTTTTATTAATAAATTCCGTTGCATATAGAAGGCCAAGCCAGTATTTTGATTCGTTAGCTTCTTTGAGGCCAATATTTAATTTATGTACAAAATCTTTCAGGCTTTCGGCATGTTCTGCTTCTCTTATTAACGCACCGATAGCGGTACCACTTCCCACAATTTGTTGAGATAAAACAAATTCGTTGTATTCTTTTTTTAGAAATTTATAAAGATTTACAATTCTAACTGCAAAGTCAAAACTTTTAGTTTTAAGTACGTTTTCTTTCGCCATCGGTTAATTTTTAGATGAATGAATTGTCAATTATCAATTATCCATTAAATAGCTTTTGCTTCTTCATGAAGTAAGCGAATCAACTCTTCCACATTATCAGCAGCAACAAGTTTCACTCCAGACTTTGCAGGTGGTAATCCGAAACCTGACACAGTTGTCAATGCTTCAACCGCTGTTGGTTCTACTACTTTCAATGGTTTTGTTCTGGCTGCCATAATGCCCCGCATGTTGGGTATCCTTGCTTCAGCCATTCCTTTTTGTGCACTTACTACAACCGGCAGTTCCACTTCACACACTTCTTCGCCGCCTTCTATTTCTCTGGTGATAGTAGCTTTCGTTCCGGCCAATTCAAATTTTGTGGCAAGAGAAACATAGGGCTGATCCAATAACTCAGCTACCATGCCACCAATGGAAGAGCCGTTATAATCAATCGTTTCTTTTCCGGTTAATACTAAATCGTAGCCTCCTTGTTTCGCTACTTCAGCAATTTGCGAAGCGATATAAAAGCTATCGTGGCTATCAGCATTTACACGGGTGGCTTCATCACCGCCGAGGGCAAGGGCTTTACGGATAATCGGGTCGGCATCGGCAGCACCAACAGTAACTAAATGAATGGAAGTGGAAGCATCTGCTTCTTTTAATTCAATGGCACGAACCAATGCATACCATTCGTCGTATGGATTGATGATCCATTGCACACCGTTAACATCGAATTTCGTGTTGTTATCGGTGAAGGCTATTTTTGCCGTTGTGTCCGGCGTTTTACTGATACAAACTAAGATTTTCATATAATTTATTTTTGTCACCCTGAGTATAACGAAGGGAGATAGTTGTTTATGCAACTAAAGCAAAGATAAGGAAGGCAATTAAAAATCTGGAATTAAAAACTAATAATTTTTCAGGGTGGATAAGATTTCAAAATTGAAAGAGTTTCTACAGGTAAATCCTCATGACAGTTTTGTGCAGCATGCAATGGCCCTAGAATATATCAAACTGGGCAATGATGAAGAGGCAAGGGGTTTATTCGAAGAAATCTTAAACAGGGAGCCGGAATATATTGGCAGTTATTACCACCTGGCTAAATTGCTGGAGCGGAATGATAAAACAGAAGAGGCTATTAAAGTATATGAAAAGGGAATGGAGGAAGCAAAAAAGGCTGGGGAGAACCATGCTTATGGGGAGTTGCGGGGAGCCTGGGAGGAATTAACTTTTTAGCCCCTGTCCCCGCCAGCTGGCGGAGAACTTAGATTATTAATTCACTCTTGTTTGTTGAGTATATTAAGGAAATAAGAATACCAGATGAATTTATTATTACAATTTCAAAACTCTATAAAGCAACAAAATCTTTTCTCAACGAAAGATAAATTGCTGCTGGCCGTAAGCGGCGGTATTGATTCTGTGGTGCTTTGTGAATTATGCAAACGGGCCGGGTATAATTTTGTCATTGCTCATTGCAATTTTCAATTGAGAGGAGAGGAGAGTGATAGAGATGAACTTTTTGTAAGACAACTTGCAAAGAAATATGGAGTAGAGGCAGAGGTAAAGAAATTTGATACAGATAAATTTGCAGCGGAAAACAAACTGTCAACACAGGAAGCAGCAAGGGAATTAAGGTATAGCTGGTTTAAGGAATTAATTAACCAATCGTCTGATACGCCAATTAATATTGTTCTTACAGCTCATCATGCAGACGATAACAATGAAACACTGTTGATGAATTTTTTCCGGGGAACTGGTTTGCATGGATTAACGGGTATTCCTCCATCTATTAATTATATCCGGAGGCCGTTATTGTCTTTCTTTAAGGCAGAATTACTGGATTTTGCTCAAGAGAATAAACTGGAGTTTGTAGAAGACTCCTCCAACCAATCTTCTAAATACACCCGGAACTTTTTCAGAAATGAAATTATACCCGCCATCAGCAAAGTATATCCGCAGGTAAAAGATAATTTGCAAGACAACATCAACCGGTTTAAAGAAATTGAGAGCCTTTACCAGTTTTCCGTTGGTGAGTTAAAGAAAAACCTTTGCAAACAGAAAGGGAAGGAGGTCCATATTCCTGTTAAGCAGTTGATGGCTTATAATAACCGGGCTTTAATTTATGAAATTATTTCAGCCTATGGTTTTAATGAAAAGCAAGTGGATGAAGTGATAAAACTGGCTGAAAGTGATTCAGGAAAATATATTCAGTCACCCACTGCTGACTATAGAATCATTAAACACCGGCATTGGTTCATTATTAGCCCGGTTGTGGCTATTGAATCGGGTAATTTAATTATTGAAGCAGGAGTGAAGGAAATCGTTTTTTCGTTAGGAACACTTCATATTGAGACAACCTTAAATCTCATCTCGCCTAAGGCGAGACAAACTTCAAACGAAGCAGTATTGCTGGATGCAAAGGAAATTCAATTTCCGCTGCTGCTCCGCAAGAGAAAAACCAGCGATTACTTCTATCCCTTAGGCATGAAAAAAAAGAAGAAGCTCAACCGTTTCCTTATTGACCTGAAACTTTCTGCACCGGAAAAAGAAAAAGTATGGGTGATTGAAAGTAACCAGCGAATCATCTGGGTGGTTGGTTACCGGATTGATGAACGGTTTAAAATAACGGAGAATACAAAGACGGCATTCCAACTTACTTTATTATCTTCCAAATAAACTGGGGTTCTTCAATTGTTCCAGTATAGATTCAAACAGGGCTGGCTGCATAGCTGCTATTAACGCTATTGTAAACCCAAACCCAAACAGGCTGCCCCAAAGGTGGGCATCATGGTTAATGTTATCACCACCTCTTTTTGACATGGTAACACAGTAAACGATATACAAAACAGCATACACAAGAGCAGATATTTTTAAGGCACCATAGAGGTAGATGCTTCCCCACGGATCAAAAACAACCGCTGCAAATACAATAGCAGATACGGCACCGGATGCACCAAGACAATGATAGTTATAATTATCTTTTTGTTTAAAGTAAGTTGGTAAGTCAGATGCAATAAGGGCAAGAAAGTAAAGAACGATGTATGCAATATTTCCACCAAGCCCATAAAGTGAAAAATAAATTTCTACCACCTGCCCAAAAAAAAGCAAGGTGAACATGTTGAAGAACAGGTGGATGTAATCGGCATGTATAAAACCACTGGTGATAAAACGGTAAAACTGGTTGTGTCGCTTTACTCCATACGGCCACATGATAGTTTTTGACATTACATCCTGGTTATTCATGGCTATCAGCGATATTATTACATTGACAACTATAAGTGCAAGAGTAACGGGATAATTTGCTACGTCATTCATCCTTTAAAATTAGTAGTTTATCTTAAGCAGCTATGATGATATTTTTCATTGCGAAGAATTGTGCAGGCACGGTACACCTGTTCGGCTAAAATAAGCCGGACCAATTGATGTGGGAAAACTAATTGCGATAAACTCCATTTATAATCAGCTCTTTTCAAAACAGCTTCATCAATACCATAAGCACCGCCGATTAAAAAAATAATTTGCTTTGTGCTTTCATTGGCCCTTGCCTGTATAAAATTCGCCAGCCCTTCCGAACTCATTTGTTTTCCTCTTTCGTCTAATGTAATAAGATAATCGTCTTTGTTCAGCCATTCCAGTATCACTTCTCCTTCTTTTCTTTTCAAATCTATTTCGCTCAGGGTAGCTGCATTTTTTGGAACAGGAATAATATTCCACTCTACCTTAAAATACCTGGAAATACGCCGGGTAAATTCATCTACACCAGTTTTTATATACGCCTCATTTGCTTTTCCGATTGACCAAAAAGAAATCTTCATATCCCCATCCCCAAAAGGGTGTTTGGTTACTTACCCAATCAGGATGGTAAGTAAAAATAGAAAAGCCGCTGCAATTAGCAACGGCTTTAAACAAGTATCACTTATTTCTTTATTATTTTATCTCGTAATCTTTTTTGAACGACATTAATGTAGAACGATACAGAGCATTAGCAGTGTCTAATGTGGCTGCTTTTGTATAATAGGTGTAAGCCTCAGATAGGTAATGTGCATCTTCCAGCATAAAACCTATGCGATAGGCCTGTTCTGCAGGTGCTTCAAAAGCTGCACCCTGCTTTTTTATAGCATCCAGAACGGCAGCGTAAGTTTCTTTTGTTACATAGTTGATGATTTTCAGCTCATCATTTTCTTCTCCTTTTACAGACGCCGTCCAGAAATAGGAATTACCTTGTTTCATTTTATTTGCAATGTCACCGATTGGAATTTTTAGTTTATTTACAGAGGTCGAGTGAATAGCAGTGCTGATGTTGTCGCTGCTGTAAAGTGAAAAATCAAAATCTTTTGCATCGGAATATGATTTCCATGACAATGGGAACTCCGGGCCACCACCGGGGTAATTAAGTGTATCTAACCTTGGGTCTATCCAGATATTATTGATAGAACGGCTTACCGCACCCACTGTATTCATGTAGGCTTTACGGTTGCTACCGGCAGAACCGGTTGGTTTTGTCATGGAGGCCCAAACATATTTTACATAATTAGCACTTACAGAACTGCTGCTTACCCGGCAGGAGTCGCCAAATTTATTAAGTGCATACGTACCGGCTTTTGTAAACGTAAACATGGCAGCTTCATTACAGATTAATGTAACGGCACCACCGGCAGCCACTTTTACGGTAGCTGTGCTGGCAAGGGGTTTACCAACTTTGGCTTTGCTTTCCACATTATTTTCTACTACGGATACATTTCCTTTGAAACTGTACAGCAGGAAATTATTCTGTGCAGATGCAGCAAGTGTAAGCGAAAAAAGAAGGGTAAAGAGTTGTAGCTTTTTCATCTTTTGGGGTTTAAGGTTTAATACTAAAGATTTATTAATGATGGTGAGGTTTAAACACCGTCTTATAATTAAATTTTTTATGCATCCACACAGCCCAGGCTTCGTAAAAATAGATGACATCCACGGCCATAATAATTACTAGCAGGCTCATTTTCATATCCACCTTCAGCCGGTACCGGTCAAATAAATGAATACCCAACCATACGAATAGTATGGCTGATGCGACCTGTATAATTTTAGCTACTAAATGGAACCAAATATGGCTTTCAAGGTAATACCGGATGAAAAAGGACATGAACAGCCAGCAAACAAGGACTGAAATGAGCCAATTAGCCCACGAAGGTAACTTTTTTACATAGTTCTTTTCCAACACCATCGAAATAATGTTGGCATGTACAAAAATACCGTTCATATCCGGATGTGACTTGCCGGCAAATTTTTCATTCATCGGTGTAAACTTCTTATCCTCAATATCATTGGGGCTTAGATTTACATAGGCAAGGAGGGCAATCCTGCCATTAATGGCAGAAGAGTCAATATTGTCCATCAGCAAATCTTCCCCCTCTATAACCAGGTACTGCTTTTTTCTTTCAGTTACATTGCGGGTATAGTTAACAATAACTTTACTATCAGCTTTCTTTTTAATTTTATTGTAAGCAGTGGTGTCATAGAGTTTTACCAAGGAGGATGAGAATGAAGGCAGGACTATTTGCTTATCATGATCATCTTTTTTGAAAGGGAAATAATATCTGACAGTTTCTTTATCATCATTAGGAAAATTTACATACCCATAATAACTGGCATTATTTAAAAAGAAATTTTCCGTTGGTATAAGTTTATCACTTGAGTCAGTTTCAATTTTTACAGCTACCACCAGGTTTTTATTTCTCTGTATTGCTTCTCTGAGGAGAGAATCTTTAGCGGCATCTCTTGGTCCGTTAAAGATTACATCCAGTCCCATTACTTTGGGTTTATATGAAGCTGTTTTATTAATGATAGCTGCAATACCCTCTCTGTCAGCCTGTCCGATGTTTATTACAACAATATTACTTGTATCAATGGGTGTATTCTGAGCTTTCCCAAGTTTGGAATAGCTCATATCGTTCATATCTAAATCCTTTAATCCTAGTTTGATAGGATTTAAACTGCCAAGATTAAGCGGTATAGAGCCAAGTATTATAATAAAAAGAAATACCCAGATAGTGGCGAAAATAGTATCCCGTTCGTACAGGTATTTGGTAAAATGGCCATGCATTTTCCGGGCTTGGTGGCCAATGTGTTTATGCAGTGGTTTTTTCATCAGAAAGTTTTAGTGGTGGTTCCGGTGTTGTATTAATGATTTGCCAATTGGCGGCAAGGTTGCAACTTTTTTATCCTTAACATATTCTCTTATTATTTTAACAAAGGGGGTTACCCCGAAATTCCCGGCATTTTGGGGCGGATAAAAATAGTTATTCCCCTGTAAATCCGTAATTTAGTAGGTGTAATTTATGCTAAAAAACCTTTCCATACTTATTGGCTTCTTGTTATCGCTGGTTGCCTGTCAGCAGTTGGATGCACAATCTCCCCCTAAACCCAGGGATACAACTATCACCGGACCGCAAACTTTCGCTATGTTAATGGGTATTTCCAAGTACCAGAAGGTTCGTCCATTGGAGTATGCGGATAAGGATGCCGAGCTTTTCAAAGACTTTTTGAAATCACCTGCAGCAGGAAGTTTACCGGATGACAATATCTATTGCCTGCTAAATGACAAGGCATTAAATGCTAATTTTTTAGTAGCGGGAAATAAATGGTTGAAAGCTAAAAATTTGCAGAAGGGAGACCGGCTTTTTATTTATCTCGCTGGTCACGGCGATGCAATTGATGAAAACCAATATTATTACCTGACGTATGATTGTAATCCAGCAGGGGATAAAAACAATTACCAGATAGGCGGTGCCATGTCAATGTTTGATGTGAAGGCCAATATTTCAAGGCAAACGCAAAAAGGGGTAGATGTTTATTTGATTATGGATGCCTGCCGTACTAATGCATTGCCTGGAGGCGCAGAAGGGCAGAGTTTTTTAACGTCAGGTATTTCAGAGTTAATGGCGGGTGAAATGCTGATGCTGGCGGCTAAGGCGGGACAAGAATCATTGGAAGACGTTTCTATTGGCTCTGGCCATGGTCTGTTTACCTATTATCTTATTGATGCACTTTCAGGTATGGCGGATGTGGAAGGAACAAAGGATAATAAAGTTACTTTTAAAGAAATACAGGAGTATGTAGCCAAAAAAGTACCTGCTATTGCACAACAACAATTTAAAAGAAAACAAGATCCTTATTTCTGCTGTCCCGATAAAAGTGACAAAGTTGTAAGCATAGTGGACACCAGCTATATGCGAAAATGGATTGAGTCTAAAAAACTACATGCAAAGGGCCCTGGTTCTTCATTCATTTCCCGGAGGAGGGCGGCTATTAGCACAATAAAGAATTTGCCGGTCAGGCCTGAGGATTCGCTGCTCATAGAAACCTACAATCTTTTTAATAATGCTGTAAAAGGAAGCCGGTTAATCGGTAAATCTTCTGCAGAATATTATTACAACCAGATGGAAGAAAAATTTCCGGGTACTTCTTATACCGTTGATGCACAAACAACGTTAGCTGTTGAATATATCAACTTTGCACAAAGCAAGATCAATCTTTACCTTGACTGTAAAGATGCTTCTTCCATTCAGCGGTTGAGGGCACAGATAGATGAAGAGGATAAGACGGATGAAATAACTACCAGCCTGAACAGGATGGAGAAAGTGGCGCAGCAGGAGTTTTATGAGGTTGGTTATATGTTGGAAAAAGCTATCAGCTATATAATGCCCGATGATCCTGATTTTGCAAAATCGCTGTTGGGTCGTATGTATTTTTTTAAAGCAAGGGGTTATTTTGGAAGAAGCCGCAAGTTGGTGGATAGAAACAGTGCATTTGAGTTTGCTTACACAGCCTACGCTGCTGATAAAAATGCTGCCTATCTTCTCAACACTTTATCTTCTCTGCATCTTGATAACAACCGGTTAGACAGTGCAGTTTATTATGCCAAGAAGGCCATCATTGCAGCACCGAAATGGAGATACCCTTATGTAACATTGGCTTTTGCTTACAAAACATTAAGCCGTCCTGATTCCGCCATTAAATATTACCGCAAATCAATAGAAGTTAGTCCTGATAATGCAGATGCCTATGTTGACCTCGGTCATTATTACTATTCTCTCTCAAAAGGTGATTCTGCCATCAGCTATTATGAAAAGGCGCTGAGTATTGAACCCAATAATCCCTATGCCAGCAATAATATCGGTTGGGTAAACTATACCCGTAAAAATTATGGCCGGGCAATCAGCTACTTCAAGCAGAGTATTGCGGCTAATCCAAAATTTATTAATTCGTATAATGGATTGAGTAAAACTTTTTTTCAAATCAAACAGTTTGATTCTGCCCGAATCTATTATTCAAAAGCCTTTGCTAATTATCCTGATAAATCTATTGTAAATATCTATATCGGAAATTTTTATAAAGAATTAAAGGAGTATGATTCTGCCAAAGTGTATTACCGCATGGCAGCAGCGTTGGATCCTAATTACGAAGAAGCTTACAACAGTCTTGGGGGCATCAGTTTAACATTGAAACATTTAGACTCTGCTACTTATTACTACCGCAAAGCTTTGGTGGCTAATCCTTATTCAGCTTATGCCCTTATTAATATTGGTATGGTTTTTAAAGAATTGAAAATGCCGGATTCTACTTACAGTTATTTTCAGCAAGCCGTAAGGCTTGAGCCGGGTAACCCTTCGATTCTTAACAACTTTGGTGCTATTTTCGGGCAGGAAAAAAAATATGATTCTGCCAAGTCTTATTTCAGAAGGGCCTTAAATATAAAGCCGGATTATAAACCAGCTTCCAACAACATCATTAAAATATTTAAAGATCAGAATCAACTGGACTCTATTACTTATTTCATGAAAAGCTCATCGCTGTTTGATATTAACAGCACTACGTTCATGAATGATCTTGGGATGGCCTTCTTTGACCAGAAAAGATATGACTCTGCAAGATGGTATATTCAAAAAGCAGTACAGATGGATCCGGGAAATGCACAGTTTCACAGCAACCTCGGATTAGTATTCCAGGGAATGAAGGATTATAAATCGGCAAAGGCAAGTATGCAACAGGCATTGGATATTGATCCTGAGAATCCGATTGTGTGGACAAATATTGTTAGTGTATTCCGGCAGTTAAAAATGTATGATTCTGCCGCCTACTATTTTAAAAGGCAGCTTTTCAAAAAAACTGATCCGGGAGCGAAGTCCTACTTTACTATCGGTAATTTTTACGATGATATGAAGGAGTATGATTCTTCCATTCTTTATTTCAAAAAAGTGATTCAACTTGATCCTAAATATGCACCTGCTTACACACAGACTGGCGGTGTATTTATGAAGATCGAAATGAATGATTCAGCTTTGGTATATCTGAGCCAGGCGGTAAAACTTGATCCTAATTCTGCAACAGCAGCACTTAATCTTGGATTGGTCTATCACAGTTTACAACGTTATGATCCGGCCATTGAATCTATACAAAATGCCATCCGTCTTGATCCTGCAAAGCCCAAAAACTATTTTACCCTGGCCTGTAGTTATGCCCTGAACAATAAACCAGATATAGCTATTTCCTACTTGCGGCAGGCTTATGAAAAAGGGTATAAGAATGTTGAAGCCCTTATCACCGATACTGATCTGGCAGGCTTAAAGGATAATAAAGACTTCCAGGCCCTGTTGGATAAATATGTACCGGACTGGCGGAACCGGTAGCACAATACTGCTTTTTCCTGTTGGCATTTTTGCCATATATTTGTCGCCCGATATATTCGGATGGCCCCGTAGCTCAACTGAATAGAGTATCTGACTACGGATCAGAAGGTTATAGGTTTGAATCCTATCGGGGTCACTTTATTCGATTGAAGGCAATCTTTCTGAAGATTGCTTTTTTCATTTTCAGCCGAAACCTGCTTCAGTAGTGGTATTTCAGCGAATAATGCATTCACTTTTTGAGTTAGAACTCGATCTTTTTTTTTGTTATACAGGATTCCGTCAGGAAATACTAAGTACTGCAGCTTCTGCTTGTGACTAAAATCTGATGAAAGCCATAACTGGCTTAAGTTTTCAGCGATTAAAATCCCTTTTTCTACGATGGGATTTAAGTTAGAACTGTCAAATAATGTTTCGGCCAATTCTGTCTTTAATGTTTCAACCTCTGCGGTGATCCTTAGGTTGAACTTTTCGAAAATATCTTTCTTTAATTCACCGACAGCATACCTTTCTTCCATTCCCTCTTTTTTATTCTCTAATTCAGCGATTCGCTTTTTGAGCTGAACATAATCCTGCAGTTGGTGATGTAGCTTTTCTTTTAATTTCCTTAAAAGAACTTTTCTTAATTTTTCACTGCACCCCTTGTTATACTCAAATTGAGTTTATAGGTTCTGGAAATAACCGTTGAGTTTGGTGGCGCTGATGTTGGTTTTGCTACCCTTGCAGCGGGCCTTATAATACCAATGCTTTTTCGACTCGAACCCTGTAAGGGGTGACCCAAACTCCTCATCTCTTGCAAAAATCTTTAACGGCAATTCCTCAACACGGTGTGACTTGGCTATACCCGCAATTGGCTCTGCTTTCAGCAGGTTGTTTGCTTTTAAGAATGTTTCAAAATCTATTAAAACCGGGTGATGTCCTTTAACCCAGAAAGTTCATTGGAACCCTATTCTCTAATGACGGTCATTAGGGATTAATTGTCTGAAAGGCTTATTGGCATTGATTTTTATTTGCATACTGGTTTGTTAAAAAATACGA
>Ga0105044_10005363_pt1 | contig 17659 bp, 10 predicted proteins | sample MAT01_FD_78092 | JGI IMG/M metagenome (GOLD analysis project Ga0105044, IMG submission 78092) | Freshwater microbial communities from Lake Fryxell liftoff mats and glacier meltwater in Antarctica - MAT-01 | ecosystem: Environmental > Aquatic > Freshwater > Ice > Liftoff microbial mat | place...
CTGGCCTGGGTGCTATCGTCCCGAATAGTGCCTTTTATCACTGATTGCGCCGTGATCGTATGCGTGATTAGCAGAAAAACGACGCCACCTGATAAATTCAACCACTTCCGTTTCCCTTTCGGAAACAAACTTCCAACTGCCATTTTCATAAGCGCAAAATTGGGAAAATGTCTTGAATTGCAAATAATGAAAATGATGTTCGGTTGACATTTCCCAAGCGCTTTCTGCACTTTATTTGAAAAGACACACTGATAAGCGATTGGTTGTTTTATGAAAATCTGATCAACGGTTATTGGATCAGCACTCTCAGGGCTTCAAAATCGTTTTCGCATGACAATGCGTGTTTCTCCTTTCTGGCGAAAACCTGCATTTTTTCCGGAATTTCCGGCGAAAAGCCGAGGGTTGATTCCACCACATCCATAAATTTCACAGGATGAGCTGTTTCCAATAATACACCTGTGAACAATCCGGGATTGCTTTGAAAATCACGTTTCAAACCGAGATAGCCTATGGCACCGTGTGGGTCGAGAACATACCCGGTTGCGTCGTAGACTTTGCGCATCGCATCGCGGGTTTCCTTGTCAGAAAAGCGGTATCCGTGAAGAAGCGATCCGTATTTTTCAGAATCCGCGCCATACAGGTGAATCATGCGTTCGAAATTACTGGGGTTTCCCACATCCATGGCATTGCTGATGGTCTGCACCGAAGGGCGCGGCGTAAAAGCACCTGTTTCCAGGAAAAGCGGCACCACATCATTGTCGTTGGTGGCAGCCACAAAGTGGTGAATGGGCAACCCCATTTTTTTAGCGAGCAAACCTCCGGTGAGGTTACCAAAATTTCCGCTTGGAACACTGACCACCAGTTCTTTTTTCCTTTTTTTCAGTGCCTTGAAAGCGTGGAAATAATAAAATGATTGGGGTATCAACCGCGCGATATTGATGCTGTTGGCGGATGTGAACTGGTTTGAGGTGTTCAGCGACCCGTCGCTGAGCGCCTGTTTGGCCATTTTCTGACAATCATCAAAAGTGCCGTCTACTTCAATGGCTGTAATATTTCCACCCCAAGTGGTAAGCTGTTTTTCCTGAAGGGGACTTACCATGCCTTTCGGGTAAAGAATAAATACCTCGATGCCCGGCACATTAAAAAAACCTGCGGCCACTGCACTTCCGGTATCGCCCGATGTGGCCACGATTACTTTTAAGGTCTGGACTGAATCGCGTACAAAATAACCGAGCAGCAGGGCCATAAACCGCGCTCCGACGTCCTTGAATGCCATGGTGGGTCCATGAAAAAGCTCCATTGAAAAAATATCCTCCTCAATTTCCACGATGGGCAAGTCGAAGTTGAGCGCTTCAGAAGTGATTCTTCGGAGCTCAGCAGTCGGCACGGCATCACCTACAAGATTATGGGCCACCCGAAAGTTGATTTCCTCAAAAGGCAGCGTTTCGATTTCCTCAAAGAATTTTGCCGGAAGGCCCGGAATATGGTCTGGCATGTACAAACCGCCGTCGGGAGCGAGTCCTTTGATCACCGCCTGGGCCAAAGTTGTCGGATGTGCGTGTTGTTTGTCGCGGGTCGAATAAAAGTCCATGGGATTCAATAAAAACGGCAAAGATAGGTCGATTATGGTTGAGGAAAAGCCCCCATAAAAAGCGAAACCAATGTAATCAGCGCGGGCAGTGCCTGAACAAAAAAGATCTTTTTATCGGCGGTTGCAGCGCCAAAAATCCCTGCGACAATGATGCACGATAGAAAAAACATGGCAATATTCTGCTGCCACAAAACATCCTCGATAAAAAATGTCCAGATCAATCCAGCGGCCAGAAACCCATTGTAGAGGCCCTGATTGGCGGCCAACACTTTGGTGGGCTTGAACATATCCGGTTTCATGGCTTTGCGAAACGTGCGCTTACCGATTGATTCCCACGCAAACATTTCCATCCAGAGAATGTAGATATGTTCCAGGATTACGAAGGCTATCAGTACTTGCGAGAGGGTGCTCATGGGCTGGTTCAGTTTTGATTGGTAAGGACGAATGTAATCTTTCCGTCCATGCGCTCCCTTTCGGGAAATTGTTTTATTCCCCGACAATTGAAGCGCCTTCCGGATTCATTTCCGAAACGAAAGTATCCGATTGGATACGGAAAGTGTTGAGCAGATTTTTCAGCTCTTCGCAGATTTTTAAGGCTGTAGCTTCAGATTGGCAAAGCGCAAAAACAGAAGGGCCGGAACCCGAAATTCCAAATCCAATGGCACCCGCATTCAGGGCCGTTTGTTTCAACTCATAAAATCCGGGAATCAGCATGGCCCGCACCGGTTCGAAAATCACATCTTCCATGCTTCGGCCTATCAAGCCGATGTCGCCCGTGCAAAACCCGGCCACGAGCCCGGCCACATTTCCCCATTGGGTAACGGCATCGCGCAGGGGCACGCGATCCTTGAGTATGCGGCGGCTTTCACGGGTTGGCACATCTACGTGGGGATGAATCACCGCGACATGAAGCCCCGGAGGAAAAGGCAGTTTTTTGGCGTCAAGCGGATGATGGCTGCGCACCAATACGAGGCCGCCGAGCAGGGCAGGAGCGACGTTATCTGCATGGGCGTTTCCGCAGCCAATGCGTTCGCCTTCCATGGCCAAAGGCAATAGGTCTATTCGCGAAAGCGGATTTCCCATCAGATGATTGACGGCCACCAGGGCGGCTACACTGCTCGCCGAGCTCGAACCCATTCCGCTGTTGAGGGGCATTTTTTTGTGGAGCACCACGCTGACGCCCTGATTGCGTCCGATGGTATTCAAATAATATTTCACTACGGCCGAGGCGATATTTTTGTCAGGATCGGTCGGCAAGAGCCCATCATCACCGGTGATGAGGTCGAGGGTTACTTCGCCACTCTCGTTCAGGGTAAGTTCCACTTGATCACCCGGCGCCTGAAGTGCAAATCCAAGCACATCGTAGCCGCACACCACATTGGCCACGGTGGCAGGTGCAAAAACTTTCACCGTGCTTCCGGAAGGGAGGGGATTGATGATATATGCGGTTTCCTGATGCATGATAATTTACAGTGAGGCCACGCGTACAATATCCGAAAAAACACCCGCAGCTGTGACCTGCGGTCCGGCTCCAGGCCCTTTCACGACAAGCGGATCGTGCAAATACCGCGCAGTGGTGAAGGCAATGATGTTGTCGCTTCCTGTCAATCCGTAAAAAGTATGGTCGGTTTCCACAAACTTCACCGCGATGTTAATTTTCCCGTTTTCGAGGGTGCCAATGTAGCGCATCGCTTTGTTTTCAGCTTTGGCCTGATTTTTCAAAGATTCGAAATGAGCCGCCGAATTTTCCAGTTCCCTGTAAAAGTCGTCAATACTTTCGGCTTTCAGGCAATTTTCCGGAAGGATGGGAGCGATATTCACATCTTCCATTTCCAATGGCAGCCCCATTTCCCGGGCCAGGATGAGCATTTTGCGCGAAAAATCCAATCCGTTCAGGTCGTCGCGCGGATCGGGTTCGGTAAACCCTTTGTCCTGCGCTTCGCGAACGACATCCGCAAAACTTCGCTCGCCTTTGAAATTGTTAAATATGAAGGAAATTGTGCCGGAAAGAATGGCTTCAATTTTCAATACTTCATCCCCGCTGATCAGCAAATCTTTGAGGGTGCGAATAATGGGCAAAGCAGCACCCACGGTTGTTTCGTAATGGTATACCACAGCGCTTTTTCTGGTCGCATTTCTGAAGGCGGTGTACTGGGCGTACGATTCCGAATTTCCAATCTTGTTGCAGGTTATGATGGAGATGTTTTTCGCAAAAATCGCATCGTAGCGGCCTACAAGGGTGCGGGTGCTGGTATTGTCAACGATGGCCATATTGGCCATATTAAGTGATGCAAGATGTTTGATGTAACCATCTGTATCGGCCGCTACACCATTTTGATCCAGATTTTCACGCCAACCGGTGAGGTCGAGACCGCCATTTTCACTGATCAGCATTTTTCGGCTGTTGGAAATTCCAATGACGCAGATATTTAAATGGTGCTCCGTTTCCAGATAAGCTTTCGCCTGATGGAGTTGATCGAGGAGCTCAGCACCGATTTTACCGGTGCCTGCACAAAAAACATTCACGGTTTTGATCGGAGACAAAAAGAGGGAGTCGTGCACCGCATTGAGTGCTTTGGCGAGGTCTTTTTTGTCGATTACCACAGAAATGTTTAGTTCAGATGAGCCTTGCGCAATCGCCACCACATTGACGCCGCTGCGGCCGAGTGTACTGAATAATTTCCCACTGAGTCCACTGGAGTGGCGCATATTTTCGCCTACCACGGCCAGGATGCTGAGTCCGGAAACAATTTCCGGCGCGAGCATTTTTCCGATCATGATTTCGTATTCGAATGCGGTTTTGAGCGCATTTTCGGCTGCCACACTTTCTTCCGGCGAGATGGCCAGACTGATGCTGTGCTCGCTGCTGGCCTGGGTAATCAACATCACATTTACACCCGCAGTTGCGAGGGCTGAAAACAAGCGACCACTGAAACCTTTCATTCCGATAAGACCTGAACCCTGCACATTTACAAGGCTTATGTCGGACACAGAAGCGATGCCACGGATGAGGCCACCGCTTTTGCCGGAAGGTTTGCCAATCCTTGTTCCAGCCTGATTGGCATCAAACGTGTTTTTGATTAGAATGGGTATTTGCCGCGCGATTGCGGGTATCATGGTAGGCGGATAAATCACTTTGGCACCGAAATACGAAAGTTCCATGGCCTCTTCATAAGTCAGTTCTTCCAGGGTATAGGCCTTTTTCACCATTCTTGGGTCGGCGGTCATAAACCCGTTTACATCCGTCCAAATTTGCACTTCCGAAGCTTCGAGGGCAGCGCCCAAAATAGCAGCGGTGTAATCTGAACCACCGCGACCGAGCGTGGTGGTGCGGCCTGCCTGATCAGATGCGATAAAACCGGTAACGACCGGAATGATGCCATCCATCGCCGCATACCAGCGTTTGATATTTTCATAACTAATGGCTTCCTGAATCATGGCATTTCCAAAATGACTATCCGTCACAATCAGTTGGCGTGCGTCTACAAAAGCAGTCCGACCGACTTCCTGTCCGATTATTTCCGTAATCATCTGATTGGAAAGCAATTCGCCAAATGACACGAGCTTGTCTTTTACACTGGGCGACAATTCTGAAAGCGCTTTGACGCCGTATAGAATTTCCTCCAGCTCGTTGACCATCACCTTTGTGGCAATCAAGGCCCTGTTTTGTTTTTCCATGGGAAGCATGGCCCGGATTACCTCTTGATGTTTCTTTTCTATGGCCCGCAGGTCCTCGATAAAATCTTGCTTGTCAAGTGCCTGTTCCCCCATTTGGAGCAACTTGTTGGTGACCCCGCCCATGGCCGAACAAACAACCACCGGTTGATGACCTTCGGCAAATGACTTTTTCACGATTTCAACGAGAATACGTATTGCGTCTATGCTGCCTACGGAGGTGCCACCAAATTTTAGAATGTGCATGCCTGAATGATTTGAGCGATCAAAAAAATAATTTGAAAATAATTCTGAATATCCGCCCTGCAGGCATTCACAAATGCTGCTACAGGCTCATTCAGCGGCAAATGTAATGTTTCCGACCATGAAACGTCGACTATTGCGCAAATGCAGTGCAATTCGTTCCAGGCTTCCGCTAAAATGATCTGTCACTGTATGATTAATTGAATCAGTTTTAGAAATTAACTGAAACTTGACAACAATCATAAAATTTTATTTACCAGTTTTTTATACTGCTCTATTTCACCCGTTCGTACACGCCAATGGGCGGGGTATTGACTCACCAGCCTTTTTCCGTCTGCTTTCGCAAAACCAAGCGGAAAACCTTCGAAATGGACCACCACGAGTCCCCTGTCTGTGTGATCGGTATAAACGTCCTCTCTTTGAAGAAAAAGAAGCGCCTGGGACAAAGTCAATCCGACATGTGGAAAATTTTGGTAATCGGAAATCAATTTGGCTGCGCCCTGTGAGGGCTTGAATTTGCCGCGTATCGCTCTACCGATAGGGAATCCGATACTTCGAACATTGATCATGGCATTGATCAATTGCAGATTTTTTAGTTGGTTTTTCTGAACCGCGTAAACGTCGCCTTGTTCATTGGCCACTGCCGTTAGCGCTGAATTTTCAGGGAAAAAAGGAATTGCGGAAAATGCGGAAGTATTTTGAGGAAATTTCAGCTTGCGTTCCTTTACCGTTGGTAGCTTTCGCAAAACAGAGATAAAAAAACCTTCACCACGGGTGCGATGTGGATAAAACCGATACCCTGTCGTGCCGTGGTCCTGCGAAACGCTAATTTCCGGTGGTACGTTCTCCAAAATAATCCATTCTGCATCAGTCGATTCTTTCAGCCATTTCAGGTTTTCTTCGTTTTCCAACTCGTTGAAAGTACACGTGCTGTAAATCAGCGTTCCACCGGGTGCGAGGGCGGGCCATATGTCTGCCAGGATTTTGCGCTGTCTGATCGCGCAGGTTTCCACTGCAGCGGGACTCCATTCGGTGATGGCTTTGGGATTTTTTCGAAAGAGACCTTCACCCGAGCAAGGCGCATCCACTGCGATCAAATCGAAAAAGCCAGAGAGTTTGCCAATATCTGAAGCATCTGCCTGGGCGATCGCAAAACCGGGAAGCCCCCATTTGATAAGGTTTTCCTCGAGTATGTGAGCCCGTGAGGGCACCACCTCATTTGCCAGCAGCAGCGAATCCGGATGGAGTTCTGTGCGCAGCAAGGTTGATTTGCCGCCAGGCGCCGCGCACAAATCCAATGCGATCAACGGGTTTTTGTCAAGGCCGAGTTGACGAACAATAAATCCCAAAAACATGGAAGAGGCCTCCTGCACATAATAGCCACCTGCGTGGAATGCCGGATCGGAAGTAAACCGGGGCCGCTCTGCTAAATAATGTCCTTCGGAATACCAGTTCACCGGTTCGGGTTCTTCGGCCAAAGAAGCTTTAAACCGATTCACTCGAATGCTGACTGGCGCCGGGCTCTCCAGGGCCGCAATGAATTGAGCCAATTCCGGTTCATTCAGCGGAAGCATCCTCAAAAAAGCTTCGGGCAAAACCTCCCTCATGAACGCAGTACGGTTTCGATTTTCAACTCTTTCTCCGTCAGGGTGCGGTGTACGGGGCATTTATCGGCGATTTCCATCAGTTTGTTGATTTGGTCGGAATGGAGATCACCTTTTATTTCCAGATATCGTTTGAATACTTCCACTTTTGACCTTTCGCTTTCCGGTTCTGCGCTGTCTTTTGCATGCATTTTACTGTGGCTAAGATGAACGGTGACCTTTTTCAATGGCCACTTTTTTCGGTCGGCATACATCTTCAGCGTCATGGCTGTGCAGGCGCCGAGTGCAGCATTTAAAAGTTGGTATGGCGTGGGGCCGAGGTCTTTTCCCCCAAATATTTCCGGCTCATCTGCCATGAAATGGTGAAGCCCAGCCACCAGTTCGGTAGAATAACCTTCGTCTGAACCGATCTGGGCGGCTACATCTTCATCGGTGGTCAGTTTTTCTTCTGCTACTGCCGGGATAAATTTGCAACTCCAGGCAGCGATGACATCTGCAGTGTAAGCGGCATCGTCCGAATTGGTCAGTAAATGGTCTGCGCGATCAAGGCTGACGAAACTTTTTGGGTGGAAAGCTGCTTTGAAAATGGATTCTGCATTGGCGATACCCACCACGTCATCCTGGGGAGAATGCATTACCAGCAAGGCTTTTCGCATGGTAGGCAGCAGACTTGCGGTGCTGTGTTTTTCGAGGTCGTGGAGAAATTTTGACCCAATTCGGAAGGGCGTGCCACCGAGTTTGATCAGGGTTGAGCCCTTGCGGATTATTTCTTCCTTGTTGTCGCCGATATGCTGTATCACGTGTTCTGCTTCAAAAGGTGCTCCCAGGGTGCAAATGGCTTTGATGCTTTCGATTTTTGCACCTGCATGAATGGCTGCTGTGCCTCCCAGTGAGTGGCCGATGAGCAACACCGGGGCCTCATAATTTTCGGCGAGATAATCGGCTGCGGCGACAAGGTCGTCCAGATTGCTGGAAAACCCGGTATCCATGAAAGCGCCTTCGCTATCGCCCAAACCTGTGAAGTCGAAGCGCAAGACCCCAAAGCCACTTCTGGTCAGCTTTCGCGAAATGACGGTGGCTGCTTTGCTGTTTTTGCCACATGTAAAACAATGTGCGAATATGGCGTAATGAGCGGGTGCCTTTCCAACCGGCAATTCAAGCCTGGCGCTGAGTTCAAATCCGTCTTTATTTGGGAATTTTATGCGTTTTGTAACCACTATCTTTTATTGCAAAGGTCGTATTCTCGCGCAAACCAAAGAAGTTTTGCTGAAAAGCATATCACGAAATATAAAACACATTACCTTTCCGTCGCCAAAGGAGACCTATGAGACCTGTCTATCGTGTTTTGCTTGTCATATCACTTATCTTCGTGCTGATTGCTATTGGATTGTGGATCTTTTTGGAAGCCCACAAACCATATCTCAACGGGGAGGTCGAACTGGTTCGTGTACAAAAACCAGTGAATATCTGGTACGACAAATACGGAATTCCACATATTTATGCCGACAATGCAGAAGATGCCTACCGCGCTTTTGGGTATGTGCATGCGCAGGACCGCTTGTTTCAGATGGAATTGATGCGGCGTGTGGGAGCTGGCCGGTTGGCGGAAATATTTGGATCTGAATTTTCCAAAGTCGATGGATTTTTCAGGACACTGGGCACCAACAGACAGGCAGCCGCCGATGCCGCCAGATTTGAAACCCTGCCCGATGAAGTGAAGTTGGCCACCCGCGCATATCTCGACGGAATCAATCAATACATGGAGGAGGGTATGCTTCCGCTGGAATATAAATTTATCGGCATTGAAGCCGAACCATATGACGTGGAAGACCTTTATTGCATCGCGGGTTATATGGCCTACAGTTTTGCACTCGCGCTTCGCACGGATCCGCTCGTGGAGTTTATGAATAACAATCTCGATCCAAATTACCTGATCGATCTCGATCCTTCCTTTCGTCCGGACACGCTGGAAAGAGAGACTACAGAATCCATAGTACCCAGTCCAATTGCACACATTTCGGCACCGCACCTGCTTGATCAATTGCCTGTCCCGGTATTTCAGGGCAGCAACAGCTGGGCCATTGCGCCACAGCGAACAGCCTCGGGGAAAGCCATGCTCGCCAATGATACCCATATCAAATTTGCAGCGCCGGCCGTGTGGTACGAAGCCCATATTGTCTATCCGGGCTTTGAATTGTATGGCAACTTTCTGGCGGGAGTTCCATTTGCCCTCGTAGGGCACAACCGCGCTCAAGCCTGGGGTATCACGATGTTTGAAGACGATGATTCTGATTTCTTTACGGAAAAATTCACAGAGTCGGACAGCACATCCACGCAGTGGAGAGACAGTCTCACAGCCCCCGTCACCAAATACACGGAAATTATTAAGGTCAGGAATGCCCCCGATACCACCATTACGGTGTATGAAACTGGAAATGGGGTCATCATCAATGCCTACCTGCCAGTACCCTCCCAGGAACCGGTGTCGATGTTTTGGAATTACACAAACTTTGAGACCAATTTGCTCGAAGCCTTTTATCAAATGAACCATGCGGGCAGCATGGAGAAGTTCAAACTTGGCGTTTCGCAAATCGGAAGCCCTGGTCTCAACGTTTCGTATGCGGATTCTTCCGGGAATATCGCGCTCTGGTCCGCAAGTAAACTTGTGAAAAGACCAGAAGGAGTAGATGGGAAAATGTATTCGCGCGGTTATGCTTCTGCTGATGCTTTTGACGGATACCTGCCTTTTGCAGTAAATCCGGCGACAGTCAATCCGGATCGTGGATACCTCTACACGGCAAACGAATCACATCCCAATACCGATAGCACGTTTTATCCCGGTTACTACGTTCCCGATACACGCGCTGAAAGGATTGAGAAGTTTATGTCAGATAAAAAGCTGTTTTATCTCAGATACCACAAAGATCTCATCCTGGACGCAATGTCAATCACAGAAGCCAGAACCGCCCATGAAATAGCAGCTGTTTTAAATAATGTTTCTGTTCCCTTATCGGAAAATGAGGTAACAGCCGTTTCTATACTTTCAAATTGGGATGGAGATCATCAACTCCAAGATATCGCGCCAACGATATATTACAAGGTTTTGTATCATATTTTGGCAGGAGCCATGAAGGATGAATTCGGTGAAAATGTGTTTAAAGAATTTCTTCAAACGCATTTATTTAGTTCGGCTTATCCCAGACTTTTAACCAATGATCATTCAGTCTGGTGGGACAACAAAGAAACCAAAGATCAAACTGAAAATCGCGGCGGTGTTTTTTATGAGGCCCTCAAAATTTCTATTGGTGAGCTAGAAGATCAGTTGGGCGAAGACCCTGAAAACTGGAAATGGGAGCGTGTGCATACAGTGGAGCATCCACATCCGCTGGGCACTGTTTCTGTTTTGAGAGGTTATTTTAATGTCGGTCCATTCCCCGCGCCAGGTGGGCGCGAGACGATCAACAACGCGGGATTTACGCTCAATCCGGATGGGATATATGAAGTGAGTTATGGGCCAGCCATGCGGCGCATCATTGATTTTTCAGATATCGAAAACGCCATTTCCGTATTGCCAACCGGCAACAGTGGCAATGTGATGAGCCGTCATTACAGCGATCAGGCGCGGCTGTTTGTTGAAGGTCGATTCCGGCCTATGATGATAAACAAGAAAGAGATTAAAAAATCGGCTAATAAGTTGGTAATAAAAGGCAAATGAGGTAACCTTTCTGCCTTTATGCAAGTAGAATCTGCCAAAATTTAGCCAGTTGATTTTACGACTGATTCTTACATTTTCACTACTGCTTGTTGTTCGTTTTTCATACGGGCAATTGGTTGTCACCAATACAGCCACACCCGATTCTTTGGTAAATAGCGTGCTGCTCGGAAATGGAATCACAGCCATGAACCTGACATTTAATGGATCGTCCGGATCAAATGCAAATAAACAATTGGGGTATTTTGCAAACGGATCGGGGAGTATTGGCTTGTCAAGTGGCATCATCCTCGCCACCGGCGGAACAAGTGTGGCAATTGGACCCAATGATATTCCTTCAGCAACGGTAGCCATACCTGACGGAACTGAAATCATATCTGAACCCGATTTGCAACAAATCATTGGTCCAGTGGCCATACATGACGTCGCCATGATGGAATTTGATTTTCAGGCTGAGGGAGATACCCTGCGTTTTCGTTTTGTTTTTGCCAGTGAAGAATACAATGAATACACTTGCTCGCCTTACAATGATGCTTTTGGTTTTTTTATCTCTGGTCCGGGCATCACCGGCAATCCAAATTACCAAAACAATGCCCTGAATATTGCGCGCATCCCGGGCACCAATGTACCAGTTGGTATCAATACGGTAAATCAGGGGTTTCCCGGGGCATTTGGAGCCAACTCTGTTTGTAATGCGGTAAGCAGTGGTTGGCAAAACAACCAAATCTATTTCGTGAACAATGCAGAAAACACGGACCCAACGACCACACAGTTTGACGGCTTTACCAAGCCATTACTGATAGAAATCCCTGTGGTTTGCGGCGGGATTTACCACATTAAGCTGGCTATTGCCGATGCGGTGGACAGAAACAACGATTCCGCTGTATTTATTGAAGCGGGTAGTTTCTCGAGTGAGGTTCCGCTGGAAGTGGCTGTATATATTGATCAGCCCGATATTGACGAACCGGCGCTCGAAGGATGCAGTGTCTTCGAACTAAAACTTTCCCGGTCGGACAGTACCCGGGTAAAAACCGTTTACCTCCGTACGATTGGCCTCGCCAATCAGAATGCTGTAATGCCCGATTTGCCTGAAAGCATTGAATTTGCCGTGGGCGAACGAAACAAAACACTGCTGATAGAAACACAGAATGATTTCGTTTTTTCGGGTGATCAGAATTTTACTTTTGAGTTTCTTCAACCTGCTGTATGTGATTTAGATACAGTCATCATTTCAATTCCTTTTTTCATTACAGACCGCATGGCCATGGTGGTGGATTTTCCAACTTCCGTTTGGCTGGCCTGCGACGAAAACGGAACGATCAATATTTTGCCGGAAGGCGGAAATCCACCTTATCAAATTACGTGGAATCAGACAGGCTTGTCTGGATTTCAACCCGACTTGTCCAATCAGGCGAATAACCTAATCTCGGCCACGATTACAGATTTTTGCGGATTGAATCAAGTCGCCATCGAAACAATGGTGGAACGGGAGGAATATCCGCCAATGATCATTTCACTCACAGATTCGATTCAATTTAATTGTTTAACCCCGGTTCTCGTCCAGCCAGAAATCTCTGGCGGTTCTGGCGATTGTCTTTACAGCTGGCAACTAAACGGGATGGAAATCTCCAATCAACTTGCTCTAAATGAAATTATTACCAGTCCTGGTACGATTGTTTTCAATGTGGTTGATCGCTGCGCCGGATTAAAATCTGCTGAAATTGAAGCTGTTCCGGAAGTCAATCCCATGGGTGTAAGCCTTGGAAATGACACCACAGCATTGTGCACAGAGATGATGAGCCTTTCGCCGGTGATTCAGGGAGGGTTTGGCGGAAATTCATTTTTATGGTACCGCAATAACAATCAGGTTAGCAGCGATCCTGTCTTCACCTTTATACCGGAAAGCACGTCCAGCATCAAGGTAGAGGTCACAGATGTCTGCGGTCAAAAGGCCAGCGATACCCTATTTGTGTATGTGGACAAGCCGGAACTGATTGTGAACCTACCTGCTGATACCGTGATTTGCAAAGGCGATATTCTCTATCTGGAACCTTCGGTTTCGGGTGGGTTTGGAGATTACACTTTCTTTTGGCCTTCAACGGGCAGCACGGCGGGCGCTATTTCAACGCAGCCTGATGCGAATCAGGCTATTGAGTGCGAGGTGACTGATGCCTGTTCTACCAAATCAACTGTTTTGATAACAGTCGACGTTCAGGAAGTGGTTGCATCATTTCATTTTGATTATGAAAATGAATTCAGTTTATTGCAAAACTTGTCGAGTCCAGATTGCATTTACGAATGGATTCTTCCGGATGGCAGTATTTCAAATCTTTTTCAACCAATTTTCGAACCCCAATCCGGACAGGAACACACCGTATTCTTATCGGTGCAAAATGAATACGGTTGTGAAGCCACTTCAGTGGAATTTTATGATCCGCCTTTGCGGATTTTTATTCCTACCGCATTTACCCCGGATGGCGATGGATTGAATGATATTTTTAAAGCGGAGGGGCAATTCGTTGGTTCATTTCACTTAATGATTTTTGAACGGGGGGGACGACTCGTTTTTGAGAGCCATGATATAAGTAGAGGTTGGCGTGGCGACAACATTTCTCAGGAGGATTTTTCTGTCGGAAACGGCATTTACGCCTATCGATACGTAGCCAAATCAATTACGGGAGCAGTGCTTGAAGGCAAAGGTCAAGTTCTGATGATCAGATAAGTATATATGAAGCTGGATTTATATCAATCGGCCATCATTTCGGAAACTTCCTTTCCGATGTAACTTCCCAACGCCACACCCATACCACCGAAACGCACCGCGCAAAAAAGCCCCGGATTGAGCTCTTTTACAATCACATCTTTCGAATCTCCCATACCCATGATGCCGCTCCAGCGGTAGTCAATGGTGTAATTTCGATCGGGAATGATGATTTCCGAGAGAAGATTTTCGAGGTAAGTCTGGATGGTCGAAGTGGTTTCCATAACGTCCGTGTTTTCCGTCTCCATATCGGTTTGACGACCGCCTCCCAGCAGAATCCGGCCATCAATATTCCGGAAATAATTGTAACCCCGATCGTGGTGGAAAGCACCTTGCACTTTCAGGCCTGGAATGGGCGAAGTGACCAACACCTGGGCCCGGCAGGGGCGAACACCTACCGAGGGCAATAATGTTCGCGCAAATCCATTGGTCGCTACCAGCACTTTTCGAGCTTTTACATCACCAAATTCCGTCATCAATGTTGGATTATTTCCTCCCGTATCAACACCATTGACAGTGATCCCATTAAAAATTTCCACACCTTCCTGTCTGGCAAGTTTTACCAGATTTTTCATCATCAGGCCCGTATCGATCATGCCTTCTTCCTTATTTTCGAGCATATTCGATACTTTCGAAAATCCAAATGAATCAATTTTCGATCTTGCATCCCAAAAAACCTGTTTTCCAATAGCATTCACCATTTCTGCGTTCAAATAGCTTAAGCTTCCGAGACATTTCCTGTAGGTTTCATATTCCTCTGGAAGGAATATCTCATATCCTCCGGAGTGCTCATACGACAGATTTGCATCGCCCAACAATAGCCGAAGCAGCGCCAGACCTTTATATCTTTTTTCGATCAAAGTAAAAACAGCCTTTTCTGGTTGGGTATCCAGATCATCCAGGATTTCCGACACACTTCCAAAACAGGCAAATCCAGCGTTTTTTGTGCTTGCTCCGGTGGGAAGAAGTCCTTTTTCAAGAATGGCAATACCAGCAAGGGGAAACCTGCGTTTAAGAAAGATCGCCGAAGTTAAACCAGTGATACCACTACCAACGATGACAAAATCCCAACTTTTCCAAAGATGCTTGTACTCCCAGTAACTAAAGTTCAAAACCTGACGTTTAAAAATGAATACATATTAGACGCGAAAGAAAGATATTTTTCTTCGATATTTGCATAAAATGGCTCACCTGCAAGACCCATTCTGTCAAAGCATCTTTCGTAAGTGGCTCCCGGCAATCCTTTTGCTGTGGGCACTTGCATGTTTGCCTGTATCTCAGGTTTTTTCGCAGGATGATCTGAATGTTCACGGCACTGTCTCTGATGCCATGACCTCCTCCAAGCTTGACGCTGTAAAAGTTACCGTGAAAAAGGATGGATCGGCACACAACACTGTCACCACCAGGGCAAATGGTAAGTATGAATTTTACCTTGCCAGCAATTCCAAATATGAATTCTTTTTTGAGCGGGAGGGATATATCACCCGAAATATCGTTATTAATGCCAAAGGGATACCAGAAGAAGTAGTCGGAGCAGGGATCATTATGCCCACCGACATGACCTTGTTCAATTTTACTGAGGCCATGAAAGATGCTAATCTCTCGGTTTTCGATCAGCCAATCGGTATCGCTTCATACGACGCGGTTCTCAAAGATCTCGTGTGGGATTTCAACCATACAAACAGGGTGAAGGGTGAAATAAACGCCTTCATTCGTGATATTGAAAAAAAGCAGAAGGAGATGGATAAAGAGGCCTCTGCTGAAGAAAAAGCCCTCGCAGCATCCGAAGCGCAGTTTGTGAAATACATGGCCGACGGGGATGCTGAGATGGGTAAAAAAGGTTACGAATCGGCGGTGACCAATTATAAAGCAGCAGTTGCCCTGAAACCGGCTGATGCCAGTGCAAAAACAAAACTTGCGGATGCCGAAAGCAAATGGAAAACGCAGAAAGAGGCGGATATGCTCAATGCCGATTATACGGCTGCTGTCGATGCTGCCGATGGATTTGTGAGGACAGAAGAATATGCAAAAGCCGTGGCAAAATATCAGGAAGCACTGAAATTGAGGCCTGCCGAACAATATCCAAAAGACAAAATCGCAGAAACCAACAAAATCATTGCCGATAAGGCTGCCAGCCTGGCCAAACAGGAAAAGTTTAATCAATTCATGACGCAGGGCGAGACCGCTTTCGCGGAAAAAGAATATGCCAATGCGATCAAGGCATATGAAGAAGCGTTAAAAATCTTACCAGACAATCAGGAAGCGTCCGGGAAACTGGCAAAGGCGCGGGATGCAGTGAAAAATGCCGCAGAACTGGCAGCATTGGATGCCCAGTACGACAAACTTGTAAAAGACGCTGATGTGAAATTTGCAGCCAAATCATATGAAGCGGCAAAATTAGACTACGCCGCAGCATTGCAATTGAAGAAGGACGAGCCGTATCCGGCAGAACGCATTTCTGCGATTGATGCAGCGTTGAATCAGTTGACGCAAGCCGCAGAAAAGCAAAAGGCTTTTGACAAGTTGATGGCCGATGGCAATTCCTCCTTGTCAAAACAGGATTTTACTTCAGCTATTGGTCATTTTGAAGGGGCCCTGGGCATATTTGCAGACAATGCAGATGCGAAAACAAAACTTAATGAGACCCGAAATCTGCTCGCCGAAAAAGAAGCCGAAGCAAACAAGGCGGCGAGATATGCGGAAATCATTTCTGCTGCTGATAAAGATTTTAAATCTGAATCTTTTGCTGAAGCAAAATTAAAATATGAAGAGGCCCGGACCGTAAAACCTGACGAAACATATCCCATCGATCAGCTCGCGAAAATCAATACAACCCTTTCGGCCCTGGCGGCAGCCGATGCAAAAAAACAAGCTTACGGGCAGGCCATGGCAGCGGGTAATTTAGCCGTGGGTGCCAACAATTTCAGCGAAGCGATCAAACAATTTGAAAACGCGCTGGTGGCTGTGGCCAATGATAAGGATGCCCAGAAAGCTTTGGAAGACGCGCGCACCAAAAAAACAGCGTATGAAGCACAGGCAGCAACGGAACAGCAATATACGGATCTCGTCGCCCAGGCAGACAAAAAAATGTCAGGTGATCAGCTGGCAGAAGCCAAAACAGATTACCAGGCCGCTTTAAAATTGAAACCGGCGGAATCTTATCCTTCCACTCAAATTGCCTCCATCGAATCGACGCTCGCGCAACGGGCCAAAGAAGCCGCTGATGCAGCAGAAATAGCTGCACTGCGGGCACAATTTGACGGTATCGTCAAAAAAGGTGATGATGCCATGGCCTCCAAAGATTTTGGTAAGGGCATCGCTTTTTATGAGGAAGCTTTAGACCTGATTTCGGATGATGCAGGTGTGAAGGCAAAATTGGAGTCAGCCCGTGCGGGATTGTCTGCAGCGGAATCGGCGGCAGATCTCAACAAACGCTACAATGATCTTATCACAAGTGCCGATGCCCAATACAAGGATAAGCAGTACGATGAGGCAAGAGCAGTTTATGCAGAAGCTGCACAACTCAAAGTTGATGAAAGTTATCCCAAATCACAGATAGCGAAAATTGATACAGAAATTGCGGCAACTGCTGAAGCTGAGAAAGCCGCGATCAAGGCCCGATTCGATGCAGCAATCGCCAAAGGAGATGAAGCAGTAAAAGCCGGAAATTTTATGGGCTCTGTGGGATTTTATGAAGAATCTCTGGTAATCGTTCCAGGCGATCCCGGAGCCCAGGCCAAACTCGACAAGGCAAAATTAGGTCTGTCGGCAGCGGAATCAGCGGCCGAACTGGATCGCAACTACAATGCGCTAATCGCCAATGCCGATCAACAATATGCGGCCAAACAGTATGAAGAAGCGCGATCGGTGTATCAGGAGGCGGCTCAGGTAAAGCCTTCAGTAGATTATCCAAAACAGCAGATTTCGAAAATTGATGAAGAACTGGCTTCAAAAGCTGCGGCTGAAGCCAATGCGGAAATGCAAGCACGGATCGAAAAGGTCAATGGGTTGGTACTCGCCGGTGACAATGCGCGGAAATCCAAATCATTTGAAAACGCCATTGCAAAATATGA